>Ga0137366_10001206_pt1 | contig 18854 bp, 20 predicted proteins | sample SagtaG_8_FD_104938 | JGI IMG/M metagenome (GOLD analysis project Ga0137366, IMG submission 104938) | Vadose zone soil microbial communities from Sagehorn Ranch, Mendocino, California, USA - Sage1_L_60_16 metaG | ecosystem: Environmental > Terrestrial > Soil > Vadose zone | place: USA...
CCTCAGGCCGTGGATCTCCTGATGGTCAACGATTGGCCGGGAAACGTCCGCCAGCTTTGCAATGAGATTCAGCGAACAGTGGCGCGGGCCGAAGACGGAGCAATAATCACTCCCGAACAGCTTTCGCCTGAATTGAAGCGAACTTCGTCGCCAACCGCGCCTTCCGCCACTTCCATAGCCTCGATGCCGCCTGTCGGTCTGCAGAACGTTACGCTCGCAATCGCGCTGGCTGAAGTTGAGCGGCGCATGATCGCCGACTCCCTCCGCCGTCACGGAGGCAACATCCCCCGCGCCGCACGTGACCTAGGCCTCACCCGACGCGGTCTCTATCTCAAGCTGGAACGTCACGACCTCAGCGCCAGCGCTTAGCCAAACGCATGCATATCTGCCCTGGAGCTCGGGGTGAACCGCCCCCGCAATCAGTTTAAGCGCTCCCTCAGCGACCAATCCGCTTACGGTTTCCTCAGCGCTCCGGGTCCCCGGCAAAGCGAAACCCAAAGGCCCAACCAGATCTTGATATCTGTTAATGGTTACTTACTTTGTTGCGGTGTGCAATCTCATGCGCGATCGCTGCAATCTTATCAATGTCGAAAGGTTTTGCGACCACCCAATCAGCATTCACGGCATTGCGCGTGTCAACGCTAATCGCGTCGGCCCAGCCACTGACAATCGCCAGGGGTACCGACCTGGAACGCTGCCGAATTGCTGTTACCAATTCCCAGCCGCTCATCTCCGGCATTCCGATGTCCGTGAAGACAGCGTCTACCCGTCCCTGGAGGCGATCGTAGATATCCAGAGCAGCTTCGCCACTTTGCGCTGCCAGAACTTCACACCCTTCGGCCTCGAGCGCTTCGATAAGGACTTCCCGGACAGGGGTTTCGTCGTCGACCACCAGTACGCGGATCTTGTTTGCCTCAGTGCTCTTGTCTGAGCCGGATGCGTCAGTCTCGAGGTCCCTGCTTTGTATGTTCGCCACTTTCGGCAAGGAGATTTTGAATGTCGTGCCCCGGCCCGGCTCGCTCTCCACGTCGATCGATCCTTCGTGCCTTCGGACGATACCAAAGCTGACTGCGAGCCCCATGCCCGTGCCGGCCTTGCCTTTAGTGGTGAAGAAGGGATCAAAAAGACGCGATTTTACTTCTGCGCCCATGCCGGTTCCAGTATCGGTAATACTGATGATTACGCGATCGCGGGTTTCCTGTGTCGCCAGCCTGACTTCGCCCCCCGCAGGCATGGCATCGATGGCGTTATAGATCATGTTCACGAGCACTTCGCGCAGCTCTACGGGATCGCCTTTGACGAAGGCCTTGCATTCGCCATGCATCGCGAAGAACACCGGGGCGGCATCCGTGCGCGACTCCCAGCGTGGCCGGCTCATCTCGCCGGCGTCATGCAGGAGCTCGTCCACAGAGATAGTTTCAAACTCACGGCTGGGGCGCTTGCGAGCAAAGTCCTGAATGCGGCGGATGATGTGGGCGCCATCCTCGGCGCTCTTGATGATCAACTCCAGGCCGGCAGCCTGTTTCTCCGGGTCGGTGTTGCGCAGAAGTAACTGGGCGCGTCCCATGATTCCGGTCAGCGTGTTATTGACGTTGTGGGCGACGCCGAAAGAGAGCTCGCCGAGCGCCGCCATCTTCTCGGCGTGGATCTTCTGCTCGCGCTGCGCTTCAAACTTTGTGTGGGCCTCGGCGATGAGTTCGAGACAACGACGCAAACGCTCTCTGGTGGCAAGTTGCTGCGAATTGGCGAGCAACTGATTTGCCTGCGCCCCGATCTCGCGTCGCTCGTCGTCGTCCAGGTTCTCACACATCTCCTCGATCATGATGAGCAGGGCGCGGCCTGCACCTTCACGATCGCCACAACGTTCCGCAACGCGTCGCGCGCGTTCGATGATTGGTTTTGCTTCGTGCCGGTGCTCCAGCCGGCAAAGAATGAGACCTTGAGTAGTCAGTGCCTCGGCCAGGAGCGCGTCTTCACCACTCTCTTCGAGAGTATTGACTGCCAGCTTGATCGAACGGTCAGCTGCTTCGTAGTCGTTCGACGCGAGGTGGAGTTGCGCGAGTGTCTCGTCAACTTGGGCGCAGCCAACACTATCGCCAAATTCGTTAAAAAGAGTGCGCGCACGCTCTAGATGAGTCTGCGCTTCCTCAAATCTCTTCAACGTTAATAGCAGATAACCACGATTATTTTCGACCGCCGAGACGTACCGAAGATTGCCGACTCGTTCAAACTGCAGCGAAGCCTCGCGATAGTGGCCTAGAGCCCGGTCGTAGTAGGAGTTTCGGTTTTCTGCTGCCCCAAGGTCTTTAAGCGTGTTGGCCATCTCTGTTTGAAAGCGACCCTTAGTCCATGAACTTACAAGGTTCTCAAACAACGAAGCTTCATTGAGAAGATTGAGGGCTTCATGCAATCGTCCGGAATGCCGCTCGACAATGGCCAAACGGATGAGAGCGACAGCTTTCAGCTCATGTTCTTGATTAGCAAGGGATGCAACGCAGGCACTTAGAGTGCTCTGGGCAAGGTCGAAAAGACCTTGATGATAGTAGCAACACCCAAGCTCAATACGCGCTTCAACAGCTCTTGTCTTTTCGCCGAGGTGATCGAAGAAAGCGATGGCACCACTAAGTAAGACCTCGGCCAATCTCTGACCACCAGGCACTTGTTTTGATCGTGCTACCGAATCGGTCAAGATGCCTGCCGTCAAAAACAATTCTGCCGCAGCGCGCTGGCTTAGCCCCTGCTGATTCGGCGTTTCGCCAACCTTCCACCAAGGTCTTAGCACGCCGCATCCACTGTCGTAGTCCCCGACCTCAAGCTGCTCGCGCGCAATCGTGCAGCACGCCTGAACCTGCTCGCTTTCCTTTAGCGGCGAGGCCTCGATTCGTTCAAGTGGCTGAGTATTCGGTAACATTTTAGCGGAATTCGCGATGGCTCTGAAACCACTCACCTTGGTGCATACTTAGTATCCATTGACACTTGTGTATACATTGCGTTCGGCAAGCATAGAAGTGTGCTTCTTTCTGGAATCATTTTAAGTAAGTCGGGACTCTTCGCCCTGAAGCGAGGGCTGCTGTGTACAAAGTAGCCACTTACCCACTATCTCTTGCGCTTCGTAAAACTCTTGGCGTCTTTGCTACTAAGCTCTTGACTATCAGTCATTTGAGCAGGGCTGTGCGGATTGATTTTGGTGTGGCACTTCCCTTGATATACCTCAAGAAGAAATCAGTTCTTTATTAATGGTCGGCCCAAAATGGAATGGCTTTGCAGGCAACAACCTTTTCGAGCCGACCCACCCGATGACGTTTGATTCACCAGGAGAAAACAATGAAAAACTTCAAATCCACTATTTCTGCAGCGATCTTGACCTTAGCTATTTCCGCAACCGCTTTTGGCGGAACAATTTCCACTACAGTAGCTGGAACTATTTCGACAACTAAAAGTACCGGCGGGACGATTTCGACAACTCAGAGTACGGCCGGGACGATTTCAACGACCAGCGCAGATACCATGACCAGTCTAGACATAGTCGAATACATCGCGACTCTGCTTATGCCTTGGTAGGATTTAGTCAATCTGAGCATAACCGTTCAATCTGCCCCGCTTTTTCATCAAAGATCAATCAACCTGCGAGAAAACTAGCTCAAGTAGGCCTCGCACCCTCATATTGGCAATAGATATGCCGTCGGAAAGGGAACATAGTCATGCAAGTAGACAAAGTATCAAGAGCTGAGGTTTCGCTTGCGTCACAAGGGTTCTGGGTGATGCGTGTTATTGAAGAAGCTAGCACTCTGGAGGGATTCATTTTTCCAGTAGAGTGTCTTAGCGGAATAGTGGGATTTGGTAATGCGTCTAGGAAAATCGGGGCCAGAATTGGAGTTGTCGTGCTATCAGCTAGCTCAATGTAAAAAACATATAGCTCTGATGTTGTATGGGCGAATCTGCCGGTTACGACCAGTCGAACGGATAAACTATAATAGGTACTATTTCCGCATTATTCTGCCCCGTCGCAATCTTGTCGATTGCCATGATTTGAGGCGATGTGTTTTTTCAGCTCTTCCAGGCGGTTGACTATAGAGGCTTGCTGGGAAGTGGCAAGCAAGGTTGTCAAATTCATAGTTATTTCTAAGCGTTCAGAGTCCTCCAATTGCTCGCACATCTCCTCTAACATAATGAGTTGTGCGCGCCCTGCGCCTTCACTATCGCCGCAGCGCTCGGCTACTCTGTACGCCCCCTCGAAAATTGCTTTCGCTTCATGGTACTTTGCGACTTTGCAGAGGATCATCGCCTTCGTCGTTAAGGCCTCAGCAAGAAGTGCTTCCTCATCGCTTATTTCCAGCATGCTGACGGCCCGTGCGATCGTTTGTTCGGCAAGTTCAAATCGCTGTGTAGCGAGGTAGAGGCGCGCTAATGTATCATCAACTTGCGCCCTTCGAACGCTATCCGCAAACACATCAAATAGTCTACGTGAACGTAGTAGGTGCAGTTCGGACTCTTCGGAGCGGCCGAGACTTAAAAGTAGATAGCCGTGGTTGTTCTCTAGAGACGCAGTATGGCGATGGTTGCCAATGCCCTCCATCTTATGAAGTGCCTTCCGGAAGTGGTCGATAGCTCGGTCAAAGTACTCATCGCAGAATTCGGAAATCGCGAGTTCTCTAAACGTTGTTGCCATCTCGTAATGACAACGCCCAGTCATCCTCGGCCCACCTACTTCAACTATGGTAGCGGCCTCATTTAGCCGGCTAAGTGAATCTCTAAGCCGTCCGGCATCGCGCTCCACCACACCGAACAATATGAGGCATGAGCATCTCAGTTCCCCCTGGTCGCTAGCCAAAGACGAGAGGGCAAGATTCAGTGTGGTTCGGGCAGTATCGAACAAACCCTCTCGGTAGTAGCACCTAGCAAGTTCAATTCGCCCTTCAGCGGAACGAGTCTTTGACCCCAGCTGTTCGAAGAGTGCAATAGATCCATTAAGTAGAGCTTCAGCGTGCTTCTGCCCCTTCTGGACGCGGCCAGTGCTAGAGATGGAACTGGCAAGGGAGCCGACCGTAAAGAGCAAGTCGGCAGCTGAATAGGAACTCAGTCCTTCGAGCTTTGGCCATTCGCCAATCGTGCACCAACGATGCAGAACCAGGCAGGCCGCCTCGTAATTTCCCACGTCAATCTGCTCACGCGCGATTGTACATAAGACCTGTACCTCTTCAGCTGGAGTCAGATCCAATGACGGGATATGTCTTGATTGGTACGTCGTGGGCCAGAGATGAGCCACCTGCACCTTCGATGCCAGGTTTCCCGCGTACTGCAACGATTCTTGAAAAAGCTTAACTGAGAATTGACAAGCAGCGTGCCATTGGTAGGCGGCTGGGTAATCAGACTTGAGTTCGTTGGCACGCCTCAGTTCTCTTTCAGCGCCCTTCCAATCCCATTCGTGGCGCAATCTGACCTTTTCTTGAGATACCTCCACGTCGACGCTACCGGATTCGTTTTCGCGCTCGTCTTCTTCCGTTGGTGCCGGTGGTAATGCTTCCTCGGGAGGTAGATAACTCGTCGCTAGTCTAAGGTAGCAATCGACAATTCCCGCATACGCCAGTGCATAGTTTGGGTCGAGATCTGTGGCACGGCGAAAATGCACTATGGCTTTTTCGATACCGTTTCGGGTGTATGTGCTCCAGTGATAACGTCCTTCAAGATAAGCCTCATGAGCTGCTGAGCTTTCCGTGTAGCGTTTTGTGACTCGTTTCTCATCATCCCCACTCAACTCTAGTTTTAACTTCGCTGATAACTGTCTGACTATTTCATCCTGAATTTCAAGTATGTCCCTGGACGCACGGTCGAAACTCTCACCCCAGAGCTGCCATCCGTTCGCAACGTCCACCAACTCCGCGGTGATAAATAAGCCGGATCGGCTGGCGCTGACTCTGCCGATTAGCACGGCATCGGCGCCTAGTTCCTGACCGATCGTTTGAGGATCGAGGCCTTTGTCCTTATACCGAGAAAGGGCGCTGCGCGACATTACCCGAAGGTTCGGAATCCGCGAGAGTCTATTGATGACGCCATCTGTAATCCCATCTGGCAGGTACTCCGCCTTCGCGTCCCCAGTAGCATTCATGAAAGGACACACCGCAAGAATAGTGGGACTAGCAAAAGAGGTTTCCCGGTTAGCCCCCTCGAGGCTCGATATTGGGTCGTCGCTCTCAGAAGATCTTCTGACGGCAGCCACAAAACGGTAACCACGACGCGAAACCGTCTCGATATATTTGACACCGTTGCCATCGTCTCCCAAAACTCGTCGCAAAATGAAGATGTTTTGTGTGAGGTTAGACTCTTCTACAAACGTGTCCGGCCAGACTTCTCTCATCAGCGTTTCCTTGCTGACCAGCTGGCCGGCATTTCTCAAAAGAACCAGCAATGTTTCAGTGGCTTTTGGTGTCAGCGACACAGCTTCACCGTCTCGCGTCAAGACGCGCTCCGCCGGGTCCAGTCGGTATTGGCCAAATTCGTAGTATGAGATGTCGGTATGAGGCATAGGGGCCTTGAGAACGGGCTAATAACTTCTTGAGAACGTTCTAAGGACTTCCGGTTACAGTGTGAGTATAGTTGCCATGTCGTCAAGCGCCGCCTGTCTGAACCGGACCCAAGGATTCTATTGGCAAGTCCGGGTTATGGCAAGAAAATCGAGAACTCTCGTGCGGCGTAAATCCGATCCAGTTGAGAGGGGGGCAATTCAACGCGGATCAAACGATCCAGGTCGGATTTGGGTTCCTCACCCCGGCGACCTTCGCCAGCTTTGCGCCTCTCGGCAGATTCGCCAAGTCGTATGGCCCTGAGGCGCAAGGCAGCGGGGTTGAAGAATTACAATACTCATCCCCGGTAGCCGTCCCGCTGACGCATTAACAGATGCCAAAGCTCCTCGCCCCCTTACCTAATACCCTCATCCTCACGTCTTTTCCAAAAAGCGGTAAGAAAAGGGTTCGTCAATCTCTCCCGTCCGATCGTGGTCACGGGTCCGTGACCCGAGTAGACTTCCACATCGTCATCCAGCGTGAGGAGTTTATCCTTAATAGAATCCAACAACTGCTCGGTTGAACCGCCAGGCAGGTCGGTCCTGCCAACCGATCCGGCAAAAAGCACGTCGCCCACGAAAACCTTCCCCTCGTTTCGTTCAAACAACACCACATGTCCGGGAGTATGGCCGGGGCAATGAAGCACTTCAAACTCCAGTTCACCAACCGTGTATTTCTGGCGATCTTTCCAATACTCATCGATTGGCGGCGGAGTTTGAAAATCAAAACCGAACGCGGCCCACTGCGCTCGCGGAATTCCGATCCAGCCCGGCTGTTCCGGCAGTTGCTGGTACATGAATTCATCTCCACGGTGCAGCAGAATCCTTGCTTCCGGCTTCAACTTCTTGAGTGACGCAACGCCACCCACGTGATCGAGGTGTGCATGCGTGAGCGCGATCGCTTGCAGGGTCAACCCATGTTTGTCTATTGCTTCAACTATCCCTTCGGAATTGTCACCGGGATCGATGCAGATCGCGCGACGGGTCTGTTCGCAACCCACGACCCGGGTGTGTTGTTGAAAAGCTGTGACGGTGATCTCTTCGATGATCATCAGTAAGAGTTTCGTGTTTGTGCTTACGACTTTGTTGTTTGCTCTTCTGACCAAGTATTATCGTCATCAGAATATTGGGTTCAAAGTACTACGTAGGAAGTTCAATGGCAATTAGCTCGACAAGTGCCCCGTTAGCCGTAATTCTCGACTCAATGACTGTCGAGGGCGCGGCTGAATTGACTGAGCATCTGGCAGGCGATGCCCTCAAGTGTTACGCCTGTGGACATCGTTGCCTGATAAAAGAAGGAAAGCGGGGCATTTGCAAGGTTCGCTTTAATGAAGAAGGACATCTTCGAGTACCGGCAGACTACGTAGCTGCGCTCGCTTGCGATCCCACAGAGAAAAAGCCTTTTTTCCACGTCTTACCAGGTTCTGACACTTTGACGTTCGGCATGCTGGGCTGCGATCTTCACTGTGCTTACTGCCAAAACTGGTTGACGTCTCAAGCACTCCGTGACGACTCGGCTGGAACCAGTCCAAAGGTCGTCTCACCTGAACGGCTCATCTCAATGGCTAAGGCGTACGGCGCGGCGATGGTCGGGAGCAGTTACAACGAGCCTTTGATCACTGCCGAGTGGGCCGTTACGGTCTTCAGGGAAGCGAAAACAGCAGGGTTCAGAACTGCCTTTATATCGAATGGTAATGCTACTCCACAGGTCCTGGATTACCTGCGTCCCTGGACCGACTGCTACAAGATCGATCTGAAGTCGATGAGCGATAAGAGTTATCGGCAACTCGGGGGCGTAGTCGACAACATTCTCGACACAATAAAAATGGTCCATGAACGTGGCTTCTGGGAAGAGGTCCTGACGCTGATTATTCCCGGCTTTAACGATTCCGAGGACGAATTGCGGCGAGCGGCGGAATTCATTGCCGCGGTTTCACCTGATATTCCCTGGCACGTGACGGCATTCCACCAGGATTACAGGATGAGGGAGAACTCCAACACCACCGCAGAGCAGTTAATCCGGGCCTGTGAAATCGGACATGAGACGGGACTACGTTACATTTACGCGGGCAATCTTCCCGGCAGAGTCGGACGTTGGGAAAACACATATTGTCCGTCTTGTGATGAACTGCTGATTGAGCGTTACGGCTATTCCATCAGGCAGATGCGCGTGACCAAACGCGGCCAATGTCCATCATGTGCGAATGACATTCCCGGCATCTGGGTGCCATAAGAACTGCCGATTGTCGATAGCCTTTTTGCGATTCCGTTCTTGAAATCGGCATTTGGAAATCGACAATCGGCAAAAGAGACACCGTGCCCGTTAGTGGTTATTCTTCTGGAGCCGGCTACTTTGCGGCTGGTTTGGTTGCGACGGGTTTTTCCGGAGCCATCGCTACGACCGGTGTTCCCTGGTGGAACGCAGCCAGCCACTTCCCATTGCGCCTTACCCAAATCGTTGAGTGTCGCTCCTTCTCCGGCTTGCCTCCCCGTATTGTAACCGTGTACGTGACAAGGGCTGCATCGTCATCAATCTTCAGCGATTTGAATTCGCCCTCTTCTGACTTGGAGGAGTCAAACTGCTGCACACCTTTAATAGAACCGGCTTTGTCATGAATGCCATCTGCTTCCACTTCGATCGATTCCGGCGACAGCAGAGCTCCGAATCCTTCATAGTCTTTGGCTTTCAAAGCTTCCCACACAGCTTTCTCGTTAGCAATCGCGTCTGAACTGGTAACGGCTGGGGCCGGTTTCGTGGCTGGACTTGCCGCGGTCTTTGCCGATTTGTCGGCTGGGGGAGAAGGAGGCATCTTCCTGACTTCTGTTTCCTGATGAAAGATCGCCAGCCACTTGCCATCTCGATTTACCCAGGCTGAACTGGCGTACAGCGACATAGGGGGCATTTCCTTCCCATTGGTCTTTCCTTTGACATTAACAGTGTAGATGACTACACACGCATCTGTGTCTATCGGCAGAAATTTCCAATCCGAGAAAGTGACTTCGGTCGGTTCGAACCCCTTTACGTCGTTAACTGTACCGGCTTTGTCATAAACTGCTTCGCTCGCGACCTGAACGAAGTCAGGAGTCAACACACTGCCGAAGGCATCGTAGTCCTTCTTTTGCAGTTCATCCCAGACCTGTTTCTCTTTGGCAATAGCATCAGCCTCGGTTAGTGGCGCCGGAGACTTCGATTCAGCTGCACGATTTGTGCTTGTAGCCGGAGCCTCACGGTTCGTGGGCGGAGCAGCACATGCCGCGGCTGCTAACAGTGAAACGACAAGTACGAGAATCTTCTTCATAAGCAAACACACTCCTGGATCAGTGTTATAGAGAGCGCGGGGGTTCTATGCTAAAACTGGCCTTTAGTCAAGGCCTGGTTCAGATTACAGTTCACATTACGGCGTTGGCTTCGTGGCACTTGTCGTTGCTGCCGGAGATGCCGTCGCTGCGGGTGACGACTTTACGGCCGCCGGAGCCATTGCGGCAGCAACCTTTTGGATCGGAGTGGATATCGAGGCCACCTGCTTCCATTCTCCGTTGCGTCTTGCGAAAGTATCCATCCAACGATAGTCACCACTTATATCGAGTGTCTTGCCATCCGGAGTTTTCGACTTTCCGCCCTTGACGATGCTCACGCCGGTTGCGAAGGCCGCGTCCTTATCGAGAACCGTCACCTTTATATCGGTAACCTCCCAGGAGTCAGCCGAGACCATTCCGTTTTTGACATCGCTCATATCCTGGATCTTGCTGCCAACCATTCCGTCGGGATAGATCAGGACGATATCGTCCGCCTCAACACGATCCATTGCCTGGGCATCCTTCTCTTTCCAGACACGTGGCCAATCGCTCTCAATGCGCTTCAGCTCCCTCTCGATAGCCGCGGTATCAAACGTCTCTTTTGTGGAGTTTGCATTTGCTGCTGTTGCCGCCGCTCGATTCGCATTAGACGCCGCGGGTTTTTGGCAGCCAGACAACCCAAGAGTTATAAGAGATGATACGAGCAGGAACGCCAGCGCATTTCTTTTCATCGATTCACTCCTCTGTGATTTGAATGAAAATGCCATTGCACTTTCTTTTGATTCTTGCTGGCAAGGTCCCAAGCCTGCGAGTAGTATCCTTGCAAAGCACGTTTGCTTCTACGCGAAAGGCAAATCTGAGTCAACTGTTGATCGCTCTTTTGTGATTGCTGTTGCCGGCCGGCCGGCCGGCTCTCCCGGTTTACGCAGCGACTTTCCGCTGTAGAGGCTCATACCAACATTTGACATCGGAAACTCTTCAGATTATTGTCACTGCACGCGAATCTGTTGGTGGTAACAATGACCATGTTGGGACTATCCCCGCAGCTTCTGCCCACCTTCCTCGGACGAGGATCTTAACCACAATTTTCTTGGAAAGGAGCAACCAATGACTCACCTTTCAAGAGCCTTGAGAATGAATTTACTAAGACCAACGCTTGTGATCGCTGCCAGCTTGACTCTGGTCGGCTCTTCCCTGGCCCAAAACCCACGAGCTCGCGGTAATGGCGCAACGGACGAAGCGCCAGCTCTTCACGAATACCGCGGGATTCAGCTCGGCTCAATGACAGACGATGTGCGTAAGAAACTAGGATCTCCCGCTGATAAAGGCGACGAGCAGGATTTCTTTGTTTTTGGCGAGAAGGAAACCGCTCAGGTTCTTTACGACAAGACGCACAAGGTAATCGCTATTTCGGTCGATTTCGCCAACGGCGCCAGCGGCATTTTAACGCCCCAACAGGTTTTTGGAGCGGAAATCGAAGCCAAGCCGGACGGGTCGAAATACAAGCTGGTGCGTTATCCGAAAGCCGGCTACTGGCTCTCTTACAATCGTACTCCGGGCGATACACCTCTCGTGACGGTAACGTTACAGAAGATGCAATAGCACGGTCGTCGGCAGATTCTCTGAACAGCCGTTGTTGCGTGAATATTCGTCTGCCTGAGTTTCACCTCTGCGCAATAGTCACAAAAGATCGCATCGCAAGTATTTTTATGTCTTCACGTACTAACGATGTCGCGGCCGCGTATGATCTATGGGCCAAACATTACGACACTGATCCAAACAAGACACGCAACCTGGCAGCCTCCGTACTTCGGCAACAAAATCTCCAACTGGCAGAACGTAAGATAATTGAAATCGGCTGCGGCACAGGACACAACACCGAATGGCTGATTGAGCATGGCGCAGCTGTCGTCGCGCTCGATTTTTCACCCGGCATGCTGAGGCTGGCAAGGGACCGGGTGCGCTCCCCCAAAGTCCATTTTGTGCAACACGACATCAGTAGTAACTGGCCCATTGAGGACCTTTCAGCCGATCTCATTGTCGCTATGCTGGTGCTGGAACATATCAAAGAATTGCGGCCGTTATTCTCAGAGGCTGCACGCAGCCTCCGAGCCGGCGGCGAACTTTTTATTTGTGAGCTGCACCCTTTCCAGCAACTGTCGGGACGTCAGGCGGAGTTTGTTGATCGAGAAACGGGTGAACTCGAGCGTGTGGCGGCCTACCTGCACGACGTTTCTGACTACGTTAATACTGCCCTTAGCCTGGGTTTTGAGCTACTGCGCCTGGGCGAGTGGCGCGACGCGGATGCGCGTCCGAGCGATTTGCCGCGGCTGCTCTCAGTTCACTTACGCCTGCGTGGGGTTTAAGGCCAGAGATTCGAAACCTCTTTTGCCCCGACCGGACCACCGTTTACACTTTGACATCCACGTCGCGAGAGGCTAGCTTTTCTTCAATTAAATCAGTTTTTATCTCGGGAGATCATTAATAACATGGCGAAGAGTGGATACAAGGGCATCAGCCGCATCGACTGCCCAGAGAACAAGACTGTGGGTTGGTATGTTCGAGTAAGACTAAGCAATGTTACAAGATCGAAATTCGTCAGTGATCAAAAGCATGGTGGTAAGAAAAAGGCCCTGCAGGTGGCAATCGAATGTCGCAACCAGTTGGAGCGTGAGTTGGGCAAACCACGTACTGATTGGGTGATAGTGGGGAAGAACCCACGCAACCGCAGCGGTATCGTCGGAGTGCGGCGAACAACCAAGAAGTACATCGGCAAAGACGGCAAAGTCTATTTAAACGACGTTTATGAGGTGACGTGGAATGCGGGTCGGGAAAAGCGTGGCCGCACGTCTGTCTCGATTACCAAGTATGGCGAGATGAGCGCGTTTCGAAGGGCATGTGCCATACGCCGGCAGAAGGAGCAGCAACTCTACGGCAACGTAATAACCAGCAAATGGGCGGAGTCGTTCGCCAAAGTTTGCGCGGCGTGAAGAATCGAAGGTCCAACATCCTCCATAGGCCGCGTGTTCCCTCAAAAATCCCACGGTGAGCAACTACCAAATCTCACATTTGATAAAAGAACGGGCCAGGGCCGAGGGATTTGATAAGGTCGGGATTGTTGGCGCTGAGCCGCTCCGAAGAGAGGCCGGCCTACTCAGCGAATGGCTGTCTCGCAACAACCAGGGCGAGATGCAGTGGATGGCGCGAAACCCTGAGAAGCGCACGAACCCACAAGAGATCTTTTCTCCAGCGCGTTCAGTCGTCGTCGTCGCGCTCAACTACTACACACCACACAAGCATCAGGATAATACAGCAACCGGGAAAGTTTCTCGTTACGCGTGGGGCGATGACTACCACGACGTTTTGACTGCAAAACTTCGGTCATTGCTTTCATGGATTAAAGAACAAAGACCCGATGCCGAAGGCAAGGTTTGTGTCGATATTCAACCCGTTATGGACAAAGCCTGGGCGGTGCGCGCGGGCCTTGGTTGGCTTGGTAAGCACTCAAACGTAATCACGCAGGAATACGGCTCATGGGTTTTTCTCGGTGAGTTGCTGCTGAATATAGAACTCGAGTATGACGAAGATCAGATCGAGGATCACTGCGGCAGCTGCACACTCTGCATCGAGGCCTGTCCAACCCAGGCGATCACTGAACCTTACGTAGTCAATGCCAACAAGTGCATCTCTTACGCAACTATCGAACTACGCGCTAAAGAAACCCCACAACCGATTGCCACAAACCTGTCAGGCTGGTTGTACGGTTGCGATATTTGCCAGGACGTTTGTCCCTGGAATCGTTTTGAACAAGTTACAGATGAAGCTCGCTTTGCTCCGCGTGAAGGAAACGTCAATGCGAAGCTGTCGGACGTTCTCGAACTCACACCAGAGAGTTATGTCGAACGTTTTCGTCACAGCGCAATGAAACGTGCGAAGCTTTCCGGCTTGCAACGCAATGCGCAAGCTTTGCTTGACGCCCGGCAGACTTAAGTCTGTCGCTGAGTGTCGCCGGGACTAATGAGAAAGACCTCAAACGGGCTCGTTACTCTCTAATGCCAATAACACTATGAAACTGCTTCTCTTCCTTCTTGTCGCTTGTGCCCTTACTTTGATCACAGCCAACTTAACTCCAGCACAAGCCCAACAACCCCCGCAGACCTGCGCATACTGGCTGCCGACTATTACAACTGGCGCAACCAGAACTATCCCGTTTTTTCGAGCGACAGTGGACTGCATACGTGGGACAGTCGTCTTACCGACTACTCACTCTCCGCGATCCTGGATCGGCGTCTGCACGTGAAAGAGCTGCTGGAAAAAGTCGAGGCGATGTCTACCACAAAATGGGCCAAAGACGATCGCATCGACTGGCTGCTGTTTCGTTCTGAACTCGAAAACATCGCTTTCTTCAATCGTGTAATGGATTTTGAAGCGACCGATCCTCAAACCTACGTCAATGAGTCTAGTAATGGCATCTTTTCTCTGCTCAAGAAAGACTACGACTTGCCTCGTGTGCGTGCTCTCGCGGCAACTGCACGTCTGAAGCAGATGCCGTTTTTGATTGAACAGGGAAAAGGAAACCTTATTAAACCCGTCCGGCTCTACGCGCAACTCGCAATCGATTCGGCACGTTCCATCGACAGCTTGTTCAACGACAGCCTGATGACTCTCGCGAAGGACCTATCGCCGGCCGAGAAAAACGACTTGGTGAAATCGCGTGAGGCCGCACTAGTCTCCATTCACGACTTTGCTGACTGGCTGGAAAAACGGCTACCCGGAATGGTGCCGTTCAAGCCGATGGGTGAAGCAAACTACAACTACCTGCTTAAAAACGTCTATCTATTGCCGCTCGATGCCAACCAGGTTGAGATGCTGGGCCAGGCTGAGTTGGCCCGTTATCGCGGGATCGAGTCGTTGCTTCCCGATCCCTCACTCGCGGATCCGAATCCGGCGCGGAGCAAGAACATCCCCAAGGACCAGCAGGAATTTCTCAAGGCTTACGAGAGCCGCGAAGCAGAGATGATCGCGTTTCTAAAGTCAAATAATCTTGTCGCACTGCCTTCCTATCTCGGCCGCTTTGAGATTCGCCAGCTCCCGGAAGCCTTCAAACCAACCAGTCCGGGCGGTTTCATGAATCCTCCCGGCGTTTACGATAAGGACAACAGCGGTTTCTATTTCATTCCCACTTACAATCCGGCTAGCAAAAACTTCTACATTCGTGCCGCCATTGAAGACCCTCGGCCGATTCTGGGTCATGAGGGAATTCCCGGACACTTCCTGCAACTCTCAATTGCCAATCATTTGAGTGATGAGATTCGCCGGCAACACTCTGACGGTATCTTCATCGAGGGTTGGGCTCTTTATGGTGAAGAGATGCTGATGCGCACCGGACTCTATCCCAACAACTCGCCATCGCAGGGACAGATCTTGCGTCTGGCGCGCTATCGCGCTGCACGCATCGGTGTCGATGTAAATCTGCACACAGGGAAATGGGCCTTCGAACAGGCAGTAAAGTATTTCATGGAAGCCGGCGGACTTGATCGGGAGGCAGCGGAAGGCGAAGCGGCCGGCGCTGCCGCGAATCCGACGCAGAAGATCTACTACATGGTGGGCAAGTGGCAGATCATGCGCCTTCTTGGTAAGTATCGCGACAAGCAGGGTGCGAATTTCCGGCTGGGCCAGTTTCACGACGATCTAATCAAGAACGGGAGCTTGCCACTTTCGATTGTCGAGTGGATCATGCTGGATGATTCGTCGTCATTGGATCAAGCGTTGAAGTGACCTTAGCTGGTTTCAAGCAGGACGGACCAGGCTCATTCCGATGGTCTGTCAGATTAGGAAATTGTGGCTTGCCCCGCACTCGACTCTCCATTAGATCTTCGAGCGATAGATTGCCTTCCTTCGCCTGATCAATGAACGACCAAACATAAGTTGAGCCTGAACGTTCGAATGAAAAGGGGGGGGTCTTGATGAACCGGTTACTATACTGATGACGCTGTGGTTTGCATATAGCACCAACGCTCAACAACCCGCAAACGAAATCTATCAACTCAAGCCCACACCCAAAACCGTTGCGTGGGGTTATTACGATGCGAGCACTCAACCAGTGTTGCGTATAGAATCGGGCGACACGGTTGAGTTGCAATCGCTAATCACCTTAAGCCCTACACGGCTTGAAGGTGCGGGGGTCAAACCCAATCAAGTTGAGCAATCGCTTAGAGATATCTACAAGGAAGTAACCAACAAAGGACTGGGCGGCCACATTCTCACAGGACCGATCTATATCGAAGGCGCAGAGTCCGGCGACGTTTTGGAAGTCAGAATCAAGTCCATTAAGCTGGCCATACCTTACGCTTATAACGCCTTCAGTCCGGGCCGGGGTTCTTTGCCGGAAGATTTTCCCTATGCCCGGATGCGTATCATTCCGTTGGACCAGCAGCGCATGATGGCGCATTTCGCCGACGACATTGAGCTGCCTCTCAATCCATTCTTTGGCAGTATGGGCGTGGCGCCGCCCGAAGTTTCGGGTCGCATCAGCGCCCCGCCCTGGATTCATGCGGGCAATCTCGACAACAAAGAGCTGGTCGCCGGTACCACACTTTATATTCCGGTGCACGCACGCGGTGCGTTGTTTCTAGCCGGCGACGGGCATGCAGGCCAGGGCAATGGCGAGGTAGACATTACTGCCATGGAGACTTCGCTCATCGGCACGTTTCAATTCTTTGTGCGCAAAGATATGAAACAGCGGTGGCCGCGCGCTGAAACGACGACTGACTACATCACGATGGGCCCTGCATGAAGATCTAAACGAAGCCACAAAGATGGCTCTGCGTGAGATGATAGATTTTCTCGTAACTGACAAGTACTTGACGCGCGACGATGCGTATATGCTTTCAAGTGTGGCTGCGGACCTCGACATCACCCAGCTAGTAGACGGCAACAAAGGCGTGCACGAGATGATTCCGAAGAGTATTTTCTTAAAACACTCAATACTGAAATAATGTGACAGCTCTCATTCACACCGTGGCTTTTTAGCCCGCTGGGCGCGGGCTTACTCAAAGATCAAAGAAACCGTTTCGACGGTTTTTTTGAGGCCTATGGGGCGAGAAGAAAACCGCTAGAAATGGTTCCAGACTTCGGTGTGCTGCGATAATCAACGCACTACGGTTCTCAACCTCGAGACATGTCGCCTGCGTTTAGCTTTCGCAAGATCTTTCTCGGCATGGCAGCCGGACTACTGGGCGCCCTGACGTGTCTGGTTCTTGTTTACATTGCAGGCGTCGCGTCGACTGCGATCAGCTCGAAGGATTTCTTTACGACTCTCCTGGTTGGAGCCACATACCTCCCGCTGATGTTGTTGTTCGTACTGTTTTTTCCCAGCTTGGGTATCGCATTGGTGGTTGGCCTGACATTGGGACTAATTTCAAACCTCACAAAGCGTATCTTTGCCATTGTGGGCGGAACGATCGTTGGTCTTGTACTGGGAGAGATTGTACTCAGCTTCGTCGTACCGTCAATCGTGGTGCCGCAACCCGGGGACTTTACTTCGATCGTCAGCAACCATTATCTTTCCGGTGCTTATGGATTGATCCTTGGGGTGTTAACGGGATTGTTCTTTCGGTGGATGGACGCTTGAGACGACGTTGACGAATGTTCCGAATCCTGACCCTGAAGAGTATCAAGTACTGGCCCACAAATAGGGCCTGCCAAAGTCTAAAGAAATGACGACTTCAAGCCCTCGCGACCGTAAGGCCAAACGCGAAACGGTCACGTTTGAGACAGTGCGGAAGATTGCGTTCATACTGCCCGGTGTGGAGGAAAGTACTTCCTACGGTACACCCGCATTCAAGGTCAAGGGTAAGTTGTTCGCACGCCAGCACCAGGACGGCGTGTCATTGGTGATCAAGGTTGATGTTGAAGATCGCGAGATTCTGATGGAAGCTGACCCGGAGACGTTCTACATTACGGATCACTAGCTGAACTATCCGTGGATCCTCGTGCGCCTCTCGAGTGTCCGCATCGGTCAACTCCGTGATCTCCTCAGACAGGCATGGCGGCTCGCCGCACCCAAACGCCTCGGGATGGCTTTTCTCGGTATTGAAAGTGAATCGTGAGATCGTCGCTTTGACCACGTTTGGAGTCCTGTCGGACAAAACTAATAGCTTCGGTTAGGAGGCATCGTTATGAACTACTTGAAGGCGAGAATCTTCGCAGTGGTCCTGATCCTAGCTTGTGCTGGTCTGGTCTACGTCAACTGGCGTCAATTGCAGCAGGAGGGTAGCTACTCCCTGAAGTTAGCAGCGTTTGGACCAGTTTGTGTCGTGGGCGGATTTTTTCTACTCTTGTTTCCCCAGCATGCCGGAAAACCCACAACGACTAAAGAAAAGATCATTGTACTCGTGGTGGTTGGCCTCGGATTGGCAGCGGGACTGGTGAACACCTACCTAATGGACCCAGGCATGTTCGGCAGGTGAAAGTCACTCCAAGGGGTGGCCTCTTTTCGAGATGAGGCGGCCTCGCGGTAGAATCTGGCTTCGATTCCTTAGCGACTATTGATTGCGGAAGAGGTAGCCATGACAAGACCAACTCACATTCTTCTGCAAACCACCATTCCTTTCACCGAAGACGACTGGCACATCGGCCGGTTTTCTCTGTTGCGAGACCATCTTGCCTCTCTCAAGGATGAAGCCGGAGAACCATTGTATGAGGTCGTATCACGTAATCGCTACCAGGATGCGGCTGGTAACGAGCCCGTCCTAAGTACACTTGATACGTCAGACTTCGACGAGTTGTGGCTCTTTGCCGTCGACACCGGCAACGGTTTAACTACAGCAGACTGCCAGGGAATTACGCGTTTTCGCGAACGCGGCGGTGGTATGCTGACGACTCGCGATCATCAGGACCTCGGGACCTCTTTGTGCACTCTCGGCGGGATTGGCCGAGCTCACTTCTTTCACACCAAGAACCCCGAGCCTGACGCAGCCAGGCATGTTCCCGACGA
>Ga0137366_10001217_pt1 | contig 18804 bp, 22 predicted proteins | sample SagtaG_8_FD_104938 | JGI IMG/M metagenome (GOLD analysis project Ga0137366, IMG submission 104938) | Vadose zone soil microbial communities from Sagehorn Ranch, Mendocino, California, USA - Sage1_L_60_16 metaG | ecosystem: Environmental > Terrestrial > Soil > Vadose zone | place: USA...
AATCGACTATCAAATAAACCTGAAAAATGAACTCGCGCTGAATGAAATTATCGAGCGGTTAAAAGTTCTCGAGCGTGATTTAAAACAGGCACCGGATAAATCATCGGAATGAAGGGCCTTCACCGCTCCCCTGGGATTTCAGGCGCAGACAATTGCCGTATCGGTTGACCTGATTATGATTGAATCCTCCCTATGAAACAGCTCTCAATTCTTGTTCTTCTTGCGTCGGCCTTCTTTCTTTTTCTAGTTGGCTGTAGTTCAGGTCCGAGTCCCGAGCAGCAGGCACGCGAGGCGGACGAGCAGAGGGAAGCGGCGCGTCAGCAGGCTGAATTTCGCAAGGGCCTCCCTCCGGTAGCCAATCCCGGACGGGGTTGGTAACGTCAATGACGAAATCCGAATGACGAATCAATGACAACGTCGAGATGACGAACAACCGCCTGCGCGTTACTTCGTCTTCCCTGATTCCTTCGTCATTAGACATTAGACATTCGTCATTCAAAGTGAAAAAATGCGCTCACGCTGGAAGCGAATTCGATACCGTCTCGAATGGGCCGGCCTTCTCTTGGCAACAAAATTAATCCCATTGTGCTCGCGAAAGGTCTGCTATCGGCTTGCTCAGCTGGCCGGGGCGTTGCTTACCTTTCTCGATCGGCCTCGATACCATGTTGCGCTGAGCAACCTGGAGGTCGCATTTGGCGATCAATTATCTGCCCGTGAGCGACGCAAGATTGCGCGTGAATCATTTCAACATTTCGCGCGGACCATGGTTGATTTGCTGTGGAGCCCGCGCCTGACGCCACTGAACTTCCTTTGGTATATCGAACTGCAGAACTTCGAAGAAACCATGCGTGATACCGGGACGCAGCGCAGCGTGATTATCGCCTGCTATCATTACAGTAACTTCGAATGGCTTAGTCTGGCCTGTGGTTTCCTGGAACTCAAAGGCACAATCATCTCACAGGAATTTAAGAATTCATTGCTCGATCCGATTTTCAAAAATCTGCGTGAGCAATCCGGGCATGAGCTTATTCCGCGCGAGCGCGGGATCGTGCGGCTTTACAAGGTGCTGCGACGAAAAGGGCGCACTGCGCTGCTGGTCGATCTCACCGTGCCTTCAAGCCAGGGCGCAGTCGCGATCGATTGTTTCGGATTAAAAACAAGCGTGACTTCCGCGCATGCCTGGTTAAACGAGCGCACCGGCGTCCCGATAATTCCCGCGCATTGCGAACCTCTGCCGAATGGGCGTTACAGGCTAATCTTCCATCCGAAGATCAGCAACACAGTTGGGATGACTCATCAACAAATCGCGCAGGCATGTTGGAATTCGTTCGAACCGTATCTACGAAAGAACCCAGCGCCCTGGCTTTGGATGTATAAACATTGGCGCTATCTTCCCGCAGATGCCGATCGGCCTTACCCGTTCTACGCAAATTTCTACCGACCCTTTGAAGATTTGATTCAGCACGACAAGGCCGATTCTGTAGAGAAGACGAAGTTGTAGGGGCGGTCGCCGCGGCGAACGCCCTGATCAGGCAGTTCGGTGCTCGCCGCGGTGAGCGCAGCTACAACTCGCTTGTCTATTGATCGATCCTAGCTACGCGGCATGCAGTTTCCCTGAACTCAATCTGCTCAGTCACCTTCTGAATCAGGTCGCGTTGCTCTCTTAGCTCCGCCTTAAGAAAGTCGATTTCTTGTTGTTGTTGCTGCGCCTAACGATGCTCCTTGAAAAACTCATTTAGCAACATCCGTTCACCTGGTCGTAACGCACGCTCAAGATTTCGCCATTCTTGTCATGCACCACCAGGTCGGGGTTAACCTCTGCCACTTCCTCAGCAATCAAACCAAACTGCGGTGTACCTCTGGTATCGTTCTTGTAGTGAAAGGTCGCGGGCTTAAGTGCTAGGATGGCTTCGCTGGATTTGTCCATCGGTTTAATGTCGTGCTTGAAACGTCGCGATGAGGCGGTGGTGCCCAACTTTCCATTGGCATCGACTCCAACGAAAAGGGCGGTGGCGGGATGAATCGTCTCCCCGTGGATGTTGCCGATGTAGCAACTACCACTCACGTTCTGGCCTATGCTGACACTAATACGGATAACGTTACTGGCCGTGGTAACGTTGGCGCCCGCGGCGGCACCCAAAGCGATGTTCCCGCCTGTAGTGCAGTTGGTGAGCGCGTTAAGACCAACTGCCGTGTTGAATGTTCCGGTAGTATTGTTCGACAGCGCTCCAAAACCGATGCCGGGTTGTTGTCGGCGGTGTTAGAAAGCAGAAGCTGCCGTCGGTGATGCTTAGAAACGAATATATTCCGACAGCTGTGTTGTATACGCCGGTGGTGCGGCTTTCTCTGTTTTTGATTCCGCGCCATCGGCGTAATTTGCTGCGTCAGTTCTTATTCAAGGAGGGCTGAAACGCGCCATTCCTTGTTACAATGCCGCGACTACAGCTTGATTCACTCGCGTTCGCGGATTAAGCGTGTTCGCGTCATGTCTGGTACATCGGCGTCCTCGAGTAGTGAATTGTTGCGGGCTCACTGCGCCGCAATTGCAAAGGAGGAGGCTGTACTACGTGAGGGTGGGGGCAAGGCTGGCCACGAACGTCAGCGAAAGATGAACAGGCTTCCCGTGCGCGAACGACTCGGTCGCTTACTCGACAAAGAGTCGCCATTCTTCGAGATCGGTCTCTGGACTGCTTACAAAATGTACGAACAATGGGGAAAGATTCCGGCAGCCGGAGTAGTCGCTGGCATAGGCAACGTCGAGGGCGTTCCGTGCATGATTATTGCTAATGACGCCACCGTAAAAGCTGGAGCTTTCTTTCCGCAAACGACCAAGAAAGTGATTCGCGGGCAGCGCATAGCCTTTGAATGCTCGCTCCCCATTCTTTACCTCGTCGATTCCGCAGGCGTGTTCCTTCCGATGCAGGATGAGATTTTTCCAGACGAGGACGATTTCGGTCGCATCTTTCGCAATAACTCCGTTATTTCAGCGGCTGGAATTCCTCAGTTCGCTGCAATCATGGGTAACTGTGTGGCCGGCGGGGCCTACCTTCCTGTCCTTTGTGACAAAACTTTGATGACAAAAGGGAGCGGCTTGTACCTGGCCGGTCCTTCCCTGGTGAAAGCAGCCATTGGCCAGATTGTCGACGCAGAAGAACTAGGTGGCGCGCAAATGCATGCCGAAATTAGCGGGACGGTGGACTTTTTTGAAAAGGACGATCAATCCTGTCTCAAACGTCTTCGGTCGCTCGTTGGATTGCTGCCCGAAGCTGGTTCGCGCGGCGCGCTCGGCGGTCGCGCCTTACCAGCACAAAAATCGGAGCCGGCGAAACACCCGGATACCGTTTATGATCTGATCAGCTTCGATGGACAAAAGCAGTACGACACCCGCGATCTACTGGACACAGTCGTGGATGAAAACTCTGTCGACGAGTATAAGGCGGACTATGGCAAGACAATCGTAACTGCGTACGCGCGCATTAACGGGCGCCCTGTAGGAATTGTTGCCAACCAACGTTTGCAGGTCAGAACCAAAAAAGAGGGAATTCAAATGGGTGGCGTCATTTATTCCGACAGCGCAGATAAGGCAGCGCGTTTTATCATGGACTGCAATCAAACAACCTTGCCCATCGTCTTTTTCCAGGATGTTACCGGTTTTATGGTAGGTCGCGACGCGGAACAAAGCGGAATCATTCGCAGCGGTGCGAAGCTAGTGAACGCGGTCAGCAATTCCATTGTGCCGAAGATCACGGTCGTGGTGGGAGGGTCATTTGGCGCGGGTAACTACGCGATGTGCGGCAAGGCATACGATCCGCGGTTTATTGTTGCGTGGCCCACTGCACGCTACGCCGTAATGGGTGCAGCCCAGGCGTCAGATACTGTGTTCGCGATTCTCGCTCGCGCAAAGGAACGAGGTGACAAAAAGGCGACACACGAAGAACTGGAAGAGCTCCGTGTAAAAGTGAAACAAAGTTATGAAGAACAAACCGACATCCGCTACGGCGCGGCTCGCGGTTGGGTGGACGCCATTATTCAACCACACGAAACTCGGGACGTTCTGATTCGCTTGTTGCAATACGTTACTCGCCCAATGCCACAAGCACATTTCCACACTGGCGTCATCCAGGTCTAGGTCGACAATTGTAGGGCGTCTGTGTCAGACGCCACCCGTAAATGGCGTTTCACAGAAACGCCCTACAATTCTGCGAAAATCTGCGTAATCTGCGGTTAATAAAATGCCCACGGTTCTTATCGAAAAGCAAACGCCGCAAGTCACGGTTCTTACTCTCAATCGACCCGAACGCCGTAACGCGCTAACGATTGAGTTACTCAGTGAACTAAATGCCGCCATCAAGATCGCTGCCGATCAACCGCAGGAACGCGTCATCATTTTGCGGGGAGCAGGCGCAGCATTTTGCACGGGACTGGATTTAAAGGAAGCGGCCGACCAGACAAAGGCGCATGCGACGGCCGAGATGGTAGCAAACACTTTGATAACCATCAGCCAAACACGTCTTATCACGATCGCTGCCGTGCATGGCGCGGCGGTTGCAGGCGGCGCCGGGATTATGTCGGCGTGCGATTTTGTTGTCGCAGCACAAGGCACGAAGATCGGTTATCCCGAGGTGCGTCGCGGATTGGTCGCCGGGCTGGTTATGACTTTCCTGCGCCGGCAGGTAGGCGAACGAAACATGCGGGAGCTGTTGTTAGGTTCCGAGTTGATCGACGCGGATCGCGCAAAGGAAATCGGCCTCGTGAATCGTGTTGTCGCGCAAGCTGATTTGATGAATGAAGCGCAAAAGTTTGCGCAATCGGTTCTGCAAGGCGCCCCTGCCGCGCTGGCGCAAACGAAACGACTAATCGAAGAACTTTGGTCCAGCTCGGTGAAAGAAGATGTCGATCTTGCGCTGAAGTATCACATGCAAGCGCGCGAATCGGAAGAAGCGCGCGACGGCATAGCCGCGTTCAACGAGAAGCGGAAGCCAAAATGGGCGAGTTAAATTGAGGGATTGAGTCCGCGCCCAGGAGGCCTAAGCAGGCTGCGGCGGCGGAGAAACGGCTATCCCTGGCGAAGCCGAAGGCCCTTGATATTGCGCGCTGCCGAAGCCGAGTATCGGGAAGAAAATAATCGGCAGCAAAAGCAAACCAATTCCAAAACCTGCACCTTTTCCGAAGCTTTTTGCCACATCGATGCAAAGGATGATCCAGATGATAAAATTCACGAGCGGGATGAACATCAGGATTACCCACCAACCGGGCCGTCCTGCGACCTTGCACAAGAAATATTCGTAACCGCGGATAAGGCCGACCTGAACATCGAGCAGGTAAAGCGTGGCGATAAAGGCATCTAGCGTAACCGGCTCCTTGACGATGTGGTCGGCCTGCTTCTTCATCTCGCGCAGACCTTTCTCCAGTGCCTTATCCTTTTTAGCGCCCGCTTCCAGCTTTGCGATCTTCGCCAGCAGCTCTTTCTGCTGCGCTTTAATCTTGTCGAACTCTGCCTTCTCCTTCGCAGTTAGCTCGCCGCCTTTCTTTTTTCGTGCAGCCTCTTTCGACAAATCTGTGCGCAGCAGCGCGATAGCATAGCCCAGCTTCTTGCCGTTCTCGATCACCTGTTTGTTCTTCGAATCGGTCAGCTCCCAATCCACTTTCATCTGCTCTTCAGCTTGGCGCGCTTCTGCGATGCCCTTGAAGAAGTCATTGCTCTTAGCAGCAAGTCCCGTCTTCGCCATTTTCAAACTTTTGGTGATAAGCTGGGTCGATTTCCAGAATGGCTTGTTTTTTGGCGTCTTTGGATCGAGACCGTTATCGGCGCGTGCAGCTTTAATCATCGCAGCTAGGGCCTTGCTCGCATCATCGAGTAAAGTTTTGGCGGCGACCTTTTCCCCTGTTGATTTTTTCTGGGCGGTTTTCGCAATTGCAGCCAGGGTTTGCCCCGGCTTCATCGCGCGCGCCACAGCAAAAAGACTGAGCGAAAGGCAGAGGGAGAGACTAACGAGTTTTTTCGTGGTGGCGCGCAGACTAGCTGGGCCAGAAACAGAGTGTCAATCTAGAACATCAAAAAGACCACACGCGAGTAATCACCGGTGAACTGCTTGTCAATTGCAGTGTCCCTCAACAGTAAAAGTCGGGTTGACAGGATGGACACGTCAAGGAATCCAGAAATTGCAGGACAGGGGAACGAGGTCTGCTAGAATCAGAACCTTCAAAAGGAGAAACGAATACAATGAATCGCCTATTTGCTCTGTTAATTGCCAGTGTTATCTCGGTGTCACTCGTGCGCGCCGCAGATGCGGACGTCGAAGTTTACATGACAAGCACTCCAGCAGGTGAGCCAGAGACAACGTTCACATAGGATACTCCGAAACTCTTCGCCATGTTTGAAACCAGAGTGAACAAAAACGGCGACAAAGTCCGGGGCGTCTTGATCGCGGAAGACGTCGGCGATGTCGCGCCAGCAAACAGTAAGGTCCTAGAGAAAACACTGGCCCTGGATGAGGACACCGATGATGGCGATTTCAACTTTAGCAAACCAACCAAGGGCTGGCCGGTGGGCAAATATCGCGTCGAGCTTTATGTCAACGACCAGCTTGCAACGACGACGGAATTCACTATCGAAGCGGCGAAGTCGGAGAAAGACTCTGACGAAGAGAAATCTTCGAAAGGTTAGAGGCTGGGAGCTAGAAACAACAAGTCAGAGGCTTGCTTTAGCCTGTGATGCAGGCCATTACAATGGCATCCCTAGAGGCATATCCGCCGTTGAACTATTTCGGCCAGAATTCCTGATAGCTGTCGAAATAATTTGTTTGCGGAATGAATGGCGTCCGCGTGGGTGGCTTTACGAATTGGAGTCAACACGCGATGGTCGAGCAGATGAAGATGAAAAGCACGTCGCCGAAACTCAATTGGCAGTCCAAGGCCGGATGGGGCGTGCCACTGGCGTGGCTGACACTTTGTGTTGTCTGGAGCTCGACGTGGCTCGTTATCAAGATCGGATTGCGCGATCTGCCGCCTATTTCTTATGCGGGTATCCGTTTTCTCGTCGCAATCATCGTCCTTTTTGCCGTATCCGCCGGGCGGGTGGGCTTGTTACCGCAGCGCGGGTTCGATTACCGGCTCCTGGCTTTTACTGGCGTTTTGATGTTTGCCGTAAATTACGGCCTCCTTTTCTGGGGCGAGCTGCACGTTTCATCCGGTCTGGCAGCGGTGTTGCAGGCGACCATCCCGATCTTCGGCATGCTCTCAGCGCATCTAATGCTTCCCGACGAACCATTGCAACTACACAAACTTCTAGGTGCACTCCTCGCGCTCGGCGGCGTGGCAATGATTTGCGAGCGTCTTCTCGGTTTTAACGGATTCATGGCTTTCTGGGGCGGGCTTGGCATCATACTTGGAGCTGCTAGCGCTGCGTTTTCGAACGTGTTGCTTAAAGCACGCAGGATCCAACTGGCGCCGGCGATGATTGCTGCCTGGCAAATGATCTTCGGCGCAGCGCCGTTGCTCTTAATCGGATTCATGGTCGAAGGAAATCCGTTTCGCTTTCGTTGGAGCGTGCTATCGATTTTTTGTCTGCTCTATCTCGCGGTAATCGGTTCGGCGCTCACCTTTTTGCTTCTCTACTGGTTATTGCCGCGGATGACAGTAGCGAGGCTGCAAGCAATCTCGCTCATCACGCCACCTGGCGCCGTCGCATTAGGTTGGGCAGTGGGCGGCGAGACGTTTTCCCTCTGGTTTCTTCTTGGCGCGTGCCTGGTCCTCGCCGGTGTGTGGATGATTTTCCGAAAAGGAGAAGTGAGAGAGCACCCTCTGCAAGAAGGTGAGGCAGGTGAACAATTTCCAGAGGGCTAGTCGGAGTAACAACGAAGGCCCTGTGCCTGTCTGCGGTAAATTTTTCCGCGCAGACCTATTTTTCTTATGGAGGAACACGATCCCGGTCTCCTCGATCGATCTTAGGTAAAGCAGTTAGAGCTTCCCTCACGAAGACAAATTCTGTAGTGTTCGATTGGTCAGTTTTATCATTATGAACACACTCGTCGCATTACTCCTGGTAGCGCTTACTGTTTCCTTACCGATCTGCTCGGCGTCAGCGCAGATTGCTACAAGCAGTCCAAACTACCGCCACGGCTCAAGCGGAGCCCCAATCATCGCCACACCCAAACGACCACCACAGGACAGGTAAGAAAACAAAAGAAGTCTCTGCCAGCGATGTGCAGGAAAAAACTTGGGCATCTGAAGTTTGGTTTCCGGTCATCCGATTCTTCGGGATAGCGGTGATCATCGGCTTGCTGCTTTGGTTTATCGATCTGCCTAGGTTTTTAGAGGGCGACGCATGGCCAGCTCGCACTGTTATTGCGCTGATTCTCGTGTTCAGCTTTGCGGCTGCCACAATGATCAATGTAGACGACAAAGCACTGACAGCGTTGAAAGATGTTACTCTGATTGTCGTTGGCTTCTATTTCGGTGCTGCTAAAGCCGCGGGACAAGAAAAGGAGAAGGACAAGAAAACTGACGAAACCAGAGGGAACGCACACCTTAAGGAGGACAAACCATCAGGAGGTTCGGTAACCCCCAATCCGCCCGACGCCGGCCAGCCCAAATGACCGACGCGACTAGCTCGGCCTGCGGCCTCGCTCGCATTTCCTCATTGGCCGCTGCGTGGCTCTTTTAATGCCTCTGCTTTGCAACGCGTATCACGAATAGCACGCTTGTTTTGAACCAGCCCGTTTTATCGGCTATACGCCGCAGCCGAATGCGGCCGACGTCTTGGCTCGCAAATAAGTGTTTAAAAACCTGCTGAATGATGCTTTGATAGAAACAACTCGGAATAGAAACGAGAGCACGGACGCGTGACTGAGGAATCAAAATCCCAAAAGTTACCGGCAAGCGATCCAGAGAAGAAACCGGTCAATCCAGACGTGCTTGATGATAAGTCGGGTCTAGGTGATCTAGGTAACGCTGAACCTCATCCGAAGCAGCACGAAGGTATGAACTTGCAACGCGGAAGAACAAGTGGGGTTTGGGGTTGGCCGCAAAGGGCCTGGCGGTTTGTGCGTGACGTAGGGCGCGAACTCAGCCCATTGCGTTTCAGTCTCTTTGTCGTCTTGGCTGGCGCGGCTATCTTTCTATTAGTCCAGCAAGGGACAGAAATTTTGCGCGGCTTGGCTGAACCGAACCCAGATACAGGCCGCTTGGATTTCAAACGTTTGCTCTGCTTCTACGCAGCGCTGCTCACGTGGGCGCTGTACAGTTGGTATTGCCCGCGGGTGCTTTTGAACTTTTTCGAATTGGGGACGGCGTCACGCAGAGGATGGTTCCGCCGTCATGGACCGCGCATTCTCGGGGTGCTGCCGCCGCTTATCGTCGCTGCGGCATGCTTCTTTATCGCCCCGCGTGGCTATAATGACTCGGCAACGGGTCATCCCAAGAACGTCCTGTTTCTCTTTGGCTGGCTAGCTGTGCTGCTAGCACTTTTGCTCTACATTTTCTTTATTCTTCGGCGACGTTGGTTAAACCAGGTGGGAGCGTGGAGCACCGTACTCACCGTACTCGGGATTATGGCCTTTAGTCTGTTCTCCGTGGTGCTGCTGGTGCTATTTTTATTTCAGCCGGTGATAGCCGGACTTTTCATCGGCTCTGGAGCTATCGTCTGTTTGACGGCAACTGCGTGGGTGTACTTCGGCACCTTGGTTGTATTGCCAGCCGATCATCTGGGTCTGCCGCTGGTCTGTCTGCTGCTCGCGTGGGCGATGCTTTGCAGCTTGTGGAATGATAATCACCGTGTTCGCACCATCCCCGCCGAAGCAGCGAAGGCAACGCTTTCCTCCTCGATTGAACCTGCGGCCTCGTCGAAGCAAGACACAGCAGCCCTTCCGCCCGTCCAAGAGGCGTTCATGGCTTGGCATGAAGCAGTGCAGAGGGCCTATCCCTCCGTAACAGGCGGGTCGTTGCCCGCGCCGAGGCCCGTATTTATCGTTGCTACTGAGGGTGGGGGCATTCGCGCCGCTTATTGGACAGCGCTTGTGCTCGCCGCGCTCCAAGATCGCTCGGAGGATCAACGCAAAACGTGGATCGTCGCCCATCCCGGCCAGCCATTGCCTCCGGACTTCGCCTCGCACCTCTTTGCCATCAGCGGCGTCTCCGGGGGCAGCTTGGGCGCTGTGGTTTTCAACGCGCTTCTGGCCGAGAACGTCGCCTATCCCATGGAAAACAGGGCGCACGACATCCTTCGGCAAGATTTCCTTTCACCAACCTTGGCAGCAATGTTTTTTCCCGACCTGTTCCAGCGCTTCTTGCCCTTTCCGATCGCTGCTGCCGATCGGGGCGTTGCCTTGGAGAAGGCATGGGAGTACGGTTGGCAGCGCACTGTCAGTGGCAAAGATGAACGCGGCCAGCCTCGACCAAACCGTTTGAAGCAGCCGTTTCGCACACTTTGGAGAGATCGGCAGGGCGAGATCCCACTCCCGGCGTTGTTCCTCAACGGCACCCGTGTGGAATCGGGCAAACGCATCATCACCAGCAATCTGCAAATCAGAAGCGGTGCAGGCGGCGAATTCGCTGACGCTGAAGACGCGGAGGCGATTCTGGACAACGGCGGATCGCGCGACATCCCGCTGAGCACGGCTGCGCACATGAGTGCACGCTTTACCTACGTCAGCCCCGCCGGCCGGCTGCCCGACGGGGGGCACATTGTAGACGGCGGCTACTTCGAGAACTCGGCCGCGGGGACAGCTTTGGAAATCGTCTACGCAGTCAAGGGTGTCATCCAGAATGCGCGCTGGCCTGAGCGCGTAGTGCCGGTGGTGATTGAAATTCGAAACGGTCCAACCAAAGAAAGTCCCGACAGTCCTGTCGATTCTGGTTCCACTCCGAACCAGCCGAAGCACGACTTTCTCAGTGAGATTCTGGCCCCGGTGAACACGCTTCTTAACACCCGCAACGCTCGCGCTAGCTTGTCGCAGGAAGCCATTGAAGGAGAGCAGGATTCGAAAAAGAACCCCAGGTTCCGATTTGGACTTCACGGCAGTTCCGTACCGCTACCACTAGGCTGGATGCTCTCCGGCGGCGCAGCCAAGGAAATGCGGCGCCAACTGAAAGAGAACTCCGATAATCAGGAAGCCCTCAAGATGATCATGGCAGAGCTATTAGGGAAGGGCACCGCACGTTGAGTTGTCACAGGCGATTCTGTGCTAGAGAGGATGTAAGACTCCAGATGTTGTAGCGTCTTAAATATTTTGCCGTCAGAAAATCGATCGATCGTGTGCAGTCGCCGTCAATCATGGTTATTCAGCATTAGCGTGTCAGCGCGTGATCACTGTTTGCAGAACTTCGCAAACAGCTGCCGACCGAGGCGTTCGATGTCTGCGGTTGTGCGTTGCGTTCTATTTTTGCCGGGCGCGACATCACTCGATCCTGGAAAAACGATATGCGTTACACCTCGACTCATATCGTGCAGATCTTGGTCGTTGAAGCCACCGGTGCGAGGATCCGAAGGGATCCCAAGAAGGTCTGCCATCTTGATTGAACCTTCTCCGACTGCATTTGGCGGTCCTTGATCGCCGTAAACAAAAACGGCGGATGCATTCTTCCAAAATGCGATCCCGATGTCACCGAGGCGCAGACCAACTGCGCCAAAATCAGGCACCCCCGGTAATTTTTGTAACCCTTCAGCCGCCGCCTGTGCACGATCCAGAGGAATGACGCCGAAGGATTCCTTTCGCGCATCAAGACTGCCGCCGTCGGCGTGGCGCAAGCTGGTCTTGTTTTGGTGATCGGGATCGCTTGCGTCGGAGCTGCCGTCGCTGTCGATGGCGAACTTGCTCTCGTAGATCACAGCGGAAATGACCTTTGTAATAGGCATTCTCGCCAGATTTTGGAATACGCAGAAGCTGTCCCGCATGATTCCTTTGTAAACGTTGTACTGCGGCATGTGGGCGGCTTTGTCCCAGGGCACGCCCGCGTTGGCGCTCAATTTCTGCGCAACATAATCGGCCAAACGCTTCGGCAGCGAGGTCGGGGCAATGTGAAGAGCGGCAAGTTCCTTTTCACTTTCGCCGTGTGGATCGGTAGCGACGAGTGGCAAATGCGGCAGTGGAACGTTCCCCTTGCCAATTCGCTGACTAAGAAAATGTGCGAGCAGCGCGCCCATCCATTTGAGTCGAGGCTTCATCCAACGCGCCTGCCTGAGCGAACCGAGATCGCCAAACTCAATCAGAAATTCCGCGTCGGTAGTGATAGTGAACTTGAATCCGTAATAGCCCGCCTCGTCGGGTGTGAAATTGTCGGGCATAAACCGAAACGGAAAGAACTTTGCGTAAAGCTTTTTCCAGGCTGCTGCCGCCGGTTCGTCCGTCGAACCCTTGTATCCGACAGAAGCGCCACTTTCACCGCCGTCGGGATCATCAAAATGCAAGAATACGGCGATCTTGACGCGGAAGTGCTCGTGCTGCCGCTCAGGCCGCTTCAAGCTAGCATCTTCGCGAATGGTGCTCACGCCGGCCCTGCGCAAAATGCGGGTCGCCTCATCAGCGACGATCGGCGTCCAATCGATTTCGTTGCCGAGAGGGCCTTCGCCTCCCGTTTTGTTATCCCGTGTGTTCTGATGACCAGCTTGAATGAAGACATCGCCATCAAAACCAGGTGGTGGGCTCGGATTCCTTGGGAGCGCTGAGATTGGCCCGCCTTTTCTTTTCGAGGTAGCCATTCTGGTCAATTCGTTAGGCCGTTGCTATCTTTCATACTTTAGCGTTCCCGTTAATGATATCGTTGGTAATCCGATTAATTAATTGTTCTCGCGTGCTCACGGCCACGCGTTGCCTTTGGTATGCCCAAGGGACTCAAGGACGCCGCGGTCGAGACCGCGCAGGATGTGCCGCATCAGATCGATTGTGCCTTGCGTGAGGAAATAGGCGCCGTGAATGTCTCCGACCCCCTGCTGGAAGAAGCTCGAACAATCTACGTCCCAAACGTTATCTGTCGGCGACGACGGATCTGCCAAAGGTGGGCGATTCGGAAGACCGCTTCGGCCCATGCGCCGCATGCCGAAATGCTTCAGACCCGCAGACGCGCCGAGAACAGTGTCGCGTCCAGTGTAAAGCGAAGTAATCCGATAGGTGAGATTAGCCACAGCATTGCCGTCGTCGTTATCAGGTGCTCCTTCGTCGAACAAATCGCTGTCAACATCGGCTGCGACCATTAGCAGTTGATTGATGAGACTAACGAGTAGTGGCTGGTTCTTACGTGTCCATGCAGCGGCCATTGCTTTTTGCACGACATAGTTGCCCATGCTGTGAGCGATCAGGGACACCTTTGCTTTACAGGCTTTCGCAGGATTGTTTATGGTCTGCTTCTGTTTCTCGGTCAACCAATCGAACAGTGCGCTCAATACGTCCGTTAAATCGCGAGCGCACAGGCGCGCATGGGAACGATCAGGCTCATAGCCCAGGATGCTGCCGCGTGATGGCCAGTCGTACAGGATGCAAAGCCCGAGACTGTCCGGGCCGTCAAAGAGGCTGCCGCAAAGCTTCTCATAAAACGCTGCGGCTTTTGCAAACGTTTGGTTGTAACCATGAACGAGAATCGTGACGTGGCTTTGCTTCTCGTTCTCTACCTGGTCATAAGTCGGAAACCTATCAGAGGCGGCGACTAGTAGCTTCTGAAAGTTGGCGGCCGTAACTTTCCGCCAGTTCTTGATGTCGGTGAGCGATTGTTTGTCGCTGACCCAATAAGTCATGCCATCGGTGCTGACGTCAGGTCCAACGCCACCCTGGCTGCGGTTATTTATCATCCAATACTTTGGCATCTTTGTTGAGGGGTTAAGGTTAATGCACGAGGCGAATCGTCCAAAAGTCGTCTGAAAGATTGTCGGTTAGTAAATAAGAGTAAGGCATGGTGAAATAACCTCTTTTGCCCCAGCTAGCGCCCCATGAGTTACGTACCATGAAGCGCTCGGTCTTATCATCGTACCCAACTGCAAGTACGGCATGGCCGCCGCCGACGCCTTCTCTTGGCTTAGGCATTTGCAGGACGCCTGTCCTGGCGACCGCCGCGCTCTCGAAGTTGTCGTAAACGGTAAAGCCAAACACGAACGGGAAACCGTCTGCGAGACAGCCTTTCATCTGCGAAAGCGTCCGATCAACTCGTTGATAACTCACCGCGCGGAATTTTTTTGCATCTTTGTAACAAGCCGATGGCGGTTTCTGCCTCGGCTTGGCGCCGGGAGGCCAGAGGTTGGTGTTTGAATCGGCAGGAGCGTCGTTGTAAGTCCATTCGGTTTCCGGACACGCTCCTTGTTTGGCGACACTTTTTATTCCGTCGCGAATCTGCGCGCCGTTGTCGAGCGGCACGCTGTGCTCAATGCTTCGCTCGTTATAATAAATGAAGAGTCGTGATGGAATGAAGTCGCGCAATTTTTGCTTTTTGCGATCGAACTCGATGGCTGCGGCGATTGCGTTTGCAGTGCAGGAGCCGATTTGTCCTTGGTTGTAAACTCTCGGACAATGTCTGCGCAGATCGGCTTTGGTGGGAAGCACACGCAGCTTTGCCAGCGGTGCCGAATAAAGATGATCCCGGTTATCAGGAAGATCCGGCATCCAGCCGAATCCGAAACGGCCATTTTTTCTTTTTATCTTTTTCATTGGTCACGACTTGAGAGTTGAAGTGCGTTCCATCGCGGAACGCACAACAGAAGGATTGTCATTTGATTTCTGCAGACAATGGTTGGCCACTGGCCGCGGTTTGAGGTTTTACAAATTTGGGAACCGACGTTCAAGACTTCTTTCCAAGTGTTTCAAACAAATGCGCGGTCGTGCTCAAGCGATTTTGCCGTTAACAAGTCCACCAGATAAAGCTTCTCCTACCCCACGAGATCGCGCTAGAGTCGCTTTTTGATTGCCGGATGGCAAATGATCCGGCCAGAATGTCATCAATGATTCCTGCACACGTTCATGAGGAAGAACAACGCTCACTTACGTTGCTCTGTGACTTCAACAGGAACTCGCCAATGCTCTCAATTCCGTGGGCGGTAAGCAAAGTAGAGGCGCGCTAGATAACTACTACTTTCATCCGCAGATCACGTGAACCACATTGCCGAAGGCTTTATTTTTCTCCGCAAATCCGGGCGCATTGATGCTTCGAAGCTCTTGGTTCGGCCACTCATCGAAACGATGTTCCGTGTCGAAGCAATCCAAAAAAAGCCAGAACTGTTTTACCGCATTGCATATTCGGAGACTATTGTTGAAGACCCAAAATGGATTGGGTCTGCCGCGAGCCGGGCAGGCGCGACATTTGACGAAGCTGCTCATTCAAAACGCTTCAAGGAGTTCAAGGAGCAACTAAGCAAACAGCTTCCCAACGTTCCGCTGGAGGATAAGTATATCTCGGTGTGGGAAATTGCAGAGGCAGCCGGAATGGCCGGTTATTATGGCAGCCACTACCGCACCTATTGTCGTTACACTCACGGAGCACTCTGGGCGATAGGAGGCTTTCTTACCGATCTAACTGACTTTGAAGACAACCGCGCCATGGGACTTTGTACATGGAGTGTCCTGAACGCTTTGAGTGCGATTGGCGCAAGAACACCAAATCTGCAATCCTTGAGGCAACGCTTGGAGCAACAGGCCAGCCGTATGCCGCTCTGAATGCGTTTTTGATTGCCAGACTGTGAATGATCCGGCCAGTATGTCATCGACGATTCCTGCACACGTTTAGATTGCAAAGAGATTCATGGCCACCGGGAGAAGCAACTATCTGACGAAGCAGGCCGGTGAGTACTTAGTAGCCGCCGAGTTGTCACGACGTGGCTACATCGCGACGACCTTCACCGGCAACGTTCCCTATTACGACATTATCGCCGTGGACGATTCCGGCGGTCATGCGGTCGTCCAAGTAAAGGCAATCGCCGGAAAGTCATGGCAGTTCAACGCGAAGGACTTTGCCGACATCGTAATGGAAGGTCGGCAACAAAAAGTCCGTTGCGAACGAAAAGAACCATATCCCGATTTGGTGTGCGTTCTTGTGCAAGTCGAACGCATGGACTCCGGTACGCGTGATCGCTTTTTTGTTTTGCCTTGGCGCGATCTTTGCCGACTGATCGTCGACGGTCATACAAAGTATCTCGCAAAACATGGCGGCATTCGGCCTCGCAATCCTGAATCAACGCACACTGGCCTTCAGCCCTCACAGATTGAAGCTTGGGAAGGCAAGTGGGAAATTCTGAAGAAGTCCGTCCGGCCGGTGCAATCGGAATTGACTCCGCGATGATCTATGCGCCGTCTATTGACGCGCTAGAATCGTTTTTTGATTGCGGGACGGCAAATGATCCGGGCAGTATGTCATCGAGGCGTCTATGGAACTCAAGTTTGAATGTCCGACGTGTGGTCAACACATCTCCGCGACGCACGCCCAAATCGGCGTCACGGCACCGTGTCCACATTGCAGTGCTGCGGTCACGGTTCCGGCGCGACAAGACGATGACCAAACGGTATTCGTTTTGCCGACAAAGCTTCCTTTCTTAAAATCGCACCGGAAAAAAATCTTAGAGGCAAAGGTGAGCGAGCTGGTTTCGCTCGGACCGATCGATGAGTCAATCGAAGCTAAACTTCAAGACTTTGCGGTCGCCTTAGGTCTCGAAAAAGCGGACGCAACGGCGGTCCTAACTGGGCGCTTCACGACAGAATTCGAACCGATCAAACGACGGATGGAATCTTCATTGGTCCTGACCGACTCCGATCTTGAGGAGATCGAGACTCTAAAGAAAAAATATAATGTAAACCTCACGTTATCCCGAAGCGCCCCACTTCTTCGCGCTATCTATTTGCTTGAATCAAAGCACGAACTCCCGTCGCCAGTTTCAGTCGACCTGTTTTTAGGCGCAAATGAGACATGCTATTACACAACGCCAACAACTTGGCATCAGTCGCGAGTTCAAACGCGTGGCTATTCCGGTAGTTCTATCAGTTTACCAACGGGAGTTAGTGGCGTCCGCTTTAGGTTCGGGGGTTATACTCCGGTAAGGGCCGAACAGTTGATGGCGCTGTCCGCTGGGACGCTGTTTGTAACGTCGAAACGATTACTGTTTAGTGGCGAGTCAAGAAACACGACCATTACCTTGACGAAAATTGTCGATGGTCATGTATATTCAGATTGCGTTAGAATAGAAAAAAGTACCGGGAAGCCGGACTTGTTCTCCATGAATGCAGCGCAAGCGCGTTTTGTGCTCTCGCTCGTTGGCTTTTTGAAAGAACACTGAATGCACACTTACGAAGTCCGGCCCCGCAAAGATTATCGCGGCGTTCGCCTAATTTCCGATGTGCTGCCATTCGGTGCGCTGTGGTACGGCGAGCCGAATGCAATCAGCTGCGTAAAATTTCGCAGCCGCTCACATGATGCTGTGATCCGCGTTTACGATGAGGCTGGCAACTTGGAGTTCGCGCCTGCGGCGACGGAAACGTAAGCAGATGACGGTCAGAGTCCGCGCTGGCCGTCATGGAAGCTGCTTTAAAAACTCAAATCACATGAGCAGATTAAATACCAGCACGGTTGAGGAGGAAATCGTATTGCTCTATACGCTTTACGTGTGCGGGCGTCGCCCGTCGAAAAGTCGGGCTACGGAGTTCATCCTGTCCAATCATTTTCTACAGGAACGTGATCGCGACTACGGTGAGGTCGCGGGCGGTGAATCTCGCATTGAGAACCGCATAGCATGGACACGAGAAAATCTTAGACGCAAAGGCTATCTCGGAGGACAAGAGCACGGTATTTGGGACATTACACCCGCCGGTATCGAACGGCTTCGCAAAACTGCGATTAGGTCGCTGACATGGGACAAAGAGGAGTTCGAGCTACTTGGAATAGCTTGGAAAAGATTCACGCCAGCGTTTCTCGACCGCCTAAAGACGCTCGCGGAACACTTCAACAAGTTGGAAAGACCTACATCATGACTGCTACGCGAAGTTTTACAGCCGTTCACATCCCGCTGTGATCCGCGTTTACGATGAAGCGGGCAACATGATCGACACGTACGAGCACGCAGGCGACTTTAAGGAGCCGTGAATTTTCCCGCCTTAGCAAACTACTACGCGCTCCTCGCTGACGAGTTCTTGCGAGCGTACTTCGCCCTGGGTTTAAATAATGTGCGCCTACACGTCCGCTATTTTATTATGGCACATTGTCTGGAACTCGCCTTCAAGGCGAGTCTAGCGAATCGCTCTGTCCCCATCAACTACGGCACCCACAATCTCAACGACCTTGAGGCCGAGCTTGTCCGGCAAGGTGACTCATGTTTCGATCAGCTAAGGCCAGACGCGAGCGCGCGCGAAGTGTTCGCCCGAATGTTCCACCGAAGCGTCAGCAATTTCATTATGCAGGACTGGATAGACCACCAAGAGGCGCTTGAGTTGTTGCTTTGCTATGCCCACATTGCCGACCTTAAGTACGGCATGGATAAGGACGGCAGGAACATTCTTGCAGTGACGACCTCGACGGTGATCATGAACTCCCGCTTCCTTGCGTACATTGCATGCGCGCGGCGTAACTTTCCGCATCGCGAAGAGTTCGACCGCGAGATGATAAAGGTCGTTGCAGGCATCGAACACAAGTTTCCGGCGCTGTTCTCAGGAGCATTGGCTGCTCTAGAGCTAAATGCTGGCCGCGCGAATCGTTGATTCCAGTTCAACAAACGCAGTCAACTTTTCATCAGCGCACAATAAAGCGTTGACCGTCGCGCTCTGCGGCCGGAACCCAAATTCTTCGCCCGTCACGATCCACAGTTGCAACACAGCCCCAACTCCAATCGGCCCAGCTGAGATTGTC
>Ga0137366_10001221_pt1 | contig 18786 bp, 20 predicted proteins | sample SagtaG_8_FD_104938 | JGI IMG/M metagenome (GOLD analysis project Ga0137366, IMG submission 104938) | Vadose zone soil microbial communities from Sagehorn Ranch, Mendocino, California, USA - Sage1_L_60_16 metaG | ecosystem: Environmental > Terrestrial > Soil > Vadose zone | place: USA...
CCACATTGATCCGGAGCGCGATATCCAGTTCACCCTTGGCCCGGTGGATTCCTTGGACCACGCCTCGCGACTGCCTAATTACGGCTCGAAAATGGGCATTGATGCGACTCGGAAGTGGACAACTGAAGGCTTTACGCGACCCTGGCCTGACGAGATACTGATGGACGCTAATACCAAAGCTCTAGTTAATGGAAAGTGGAAGACGCTGGCCAAAGAGCTCGGCATTGAATGAATTTTATGCCTATAGATATAGGCTAGCATTTCTGATATGCCATTTTGTGCCACGTCTGGAGCATTTATTTCCGCAATGGAATCAAGTGTTTGTCAGAAAACTGGGTGCTAGAGGGCAAGTATCCCCTCAAGACAAGGTGAAAGTTAAATTTTTGAAAAACGGCATTTTTTGGCGCTTTCAGCCAATACAGGTTTTACCTCATACTTCCTAAGGTACGGCCCTCCTCCCAAGGAAATCGCTGTGATGCAAGATGAAACTGGCGAACTGTGGCGTGGTCTCTGCGCACAGGCCGCTGTCGAGCAAGATGCAGAGAAGCTCCTGGAACTAACGCAAGAGATCAACCGGCTTCTGGCCGAGAAAGATGCGAGACTCCAACAGGCGCGGCGAGGTACAGACTAAGTTGTTGATGCCGTGACAGCGCGGAATTTATCCGATTTTCCCGATTTCTAGGGACTTGTCGAGGTAACGGCGAATGCTTTCTTTGTTCCCCTGTAGATTGGAAAAACTCTTATCTACGGCGTCCGTGAATCTGGCGACAGGCTTAGAGTCTAAAGCTTCCTGATCCTCAAAAACTCCGAGCGATTGATAGGGCATCTCCCACCTGTCGAACACTCGCAGACTCAAGGCTGCAAGATTCGCCTTGGACGCATTTGGTACGCCGTAAACCAAGAGGGGGCGCTTCATGCTGTTGATGTGGCAGTCAACGATGTAGTTTCCCTTCGGATCGCGTTCTCGATCCTTCCACGCAAAGGTTAGTCGTGTGTTGTCCACGTGCTGCTTAATGAATCCCATCAGGTCTTCCATGAATGTTGACTGTACAATCTCGCGGGACAGCAGCGAGAGGTCGTTAACCTTCGTAAGAGCCTGAATGAAATTGAACAGTGCATCCCCAAATCTTGACTCGACAACCGGAAGAAATAATTCTCCGTCCCTGTTCTGAACGCGGAACCCAGAAAGCGAGTCATCCATAATTTCCTTACGCTTGCCAGTTGCCTCACTCGCTAGCTCCGTGTCGTCCATCCAGTACGAGAGATGCATAATCGTGCTGGCTTCATCCGTGAGAATCCATTGGGTGCCCTCCTTTTTGAGCACGATTACATAATGATCTCCGTCCTCAAAACGAAAAGGGCTTACGACCAGAAAACGATCTTCTCCCTCTTGCTCCAAATCGATCTGCTCGCAGACCGTGGTCTTGAAATCGTCCCTGATTGACGTGACGTTCATTAAATTGCCGTGTTTGTGAAGAGTGGTGATTCCTCAATGGGCTCACGAAAGCCGCAGTCCGCCAACAAGCAGCCAATGGCACCATCGAGGTCCGCATAGCGTGTTGTGAGTTCGGCGAAGAGTTCTACCTTCCTGCCGAACTTTTGATACCGCTCGGTTGCAGTGTGAATGTGGAATCCCCGGAATCTGACATTCTCAATTGGGTTCGTGTGATAGTGAGACTTACCGTTATATCGACGTAAAAGGAACATCGTATTCACGCCCGGAAGCTGGTACCCGAGAATGACAGAGAAATCAAACTGGTTGAGCATATTTCGCCGCACGTTAACCACGAAAGAGTTCCCCGTGTTGCACCTGACATCGTAGTCTCGCCGGACATGTTGGTTGCGTTGCACCAACCTGCTTAACGGCTGCAAGCCATCGGGAATAGGCTTTCTTTCGACGATCAGTTCCGTGATCGCCGCTTCGGACAGGATGACCATAAAGTCCTATTGGTTGACTTTTGGACACGAGTGCGCGACACTCCGTTCTAGGAGTGCTGCAAGAAGCAGATTGAATGGCCGCTCATCCTAAACCTTCCGCCAAGAACGCAAAGGATGAATCGAAGCCGTTTACACGATCTGATTTCTTTCGACTCGTTGGGAGGGCTGCAACAACTCCGGCTGTGAAGCTCTCTCCAAAAGCAACGGGAAAATCAAGTTCCCGCAAGCGCGATGATTGTACCGGAAAGCGTACTCGTCAAGGTAGGCCTGCAAATACTTCTTGCTGACCGAGTGATACACCCCGCCTAGTCCGCGCTTCACCAAACTCCAGAATCCTTCGATAGTGTTGGTGTGAACGTTGCCCATGACGTACACGCCTTGCGAGTGATTGATGCGGTGATGATGGTAGTCCACATCCAGTCCGTGATATTGCGCGGCATCATCGGTGAACACGGTGGACTTCGGAAGAATCTTTTCGTGCGCGATGTCGTGCAGCACCTTCTTGGTGTTTTCGTCTATTACCGTGGCATACACACGTCCGCCATTGCGTTCTACGATGCCAGCAACCCAAGTCTTGTTTTGCGGGTCAAACTGTGTGCGCTTTCGGCGGCGTCCGCCAATCAGAGTTTCATCCATCTCAGTTTTAAGTCCCTCCAGTTGCAAATCCTCAGACAGCAGCATGCGAATCTGTTTGAACATGCGCCACGCGGTTTTGTAGGTGACGCCAGTCTCGCGCTGGATTTTCTTTGCGGAGATTCCGCAACGGGTGGAGCCCATCAGGTACATGGCCTGAAACCAAGTACGAAGCGGAGTAGTGCTTTTCTGAAAAATGGTTCCGACAAGAGGATAGACGTGGTTGCCGCAACGATCACAAGCATAGGCCATGCGCCCGGTAACGCGGTAATGCTTGCGTTCCTTTTCGCATGTCGCACAGTAGATCATCCCGTTAGGCCATCTCTGCTGCTTGATTTGCTCTAGGCAAACATCATCGTTCGGGAAATCTTTGTCGAACTGGTTGCGGGTGTATCGCAGTTCTTTCGGGATTGTCTGTCCGCGGTTCATTTGTAGCTCTCAAGGTCTTTCTGGCGAAGTGCAATTGCCTCTTTCCAGCCGTTCGCTGCTTGCGCGAATGCATTCGCAGCTTTCTGCCATTCTGCTCTGCTAATATCGGAAGGATAACTCGCCGCAAGGTGAGCGAAATGATTCGCGTTTGCTACAGCTTCCGCTAACTGCGATTCCATGTGAAGTAGCAGAGCGTCATCCATGTAAACAGTATGCCATTTATTCTACTTGTTGTCAAGGGATAATTACCTGCTAGAGGGGCTTGACAAAGATTTCCACAGACGAGCGATGCGGAAATGCAATTAGAAGAATTAACTTGCATTTGACTTCCGCCGGATACATCGCTCGGGGAACCTTGGTAGCTTAGACACGGCGGGCGAGGCGCCCGCCCCACACACGGGGACCATGAAACGACGCTGCGTCATTACCGGGATGGGGGCAGTCAGCCCGAACGGCACAGGCACGCAAGCCTTTGCCGAGGGAGCGCTTGCCGGGCGGAGCGGAGTGCGGCGCATCACTCGCTTCGATGCCTCGGCAATTGAAGTGCAAATTGCCGGCGAAGTGCCCGACTTCGACGAACTGGCCTGGGTCGAGAAGAAGGAACGCAAACATGTGTCCCGCATTCTGCCGCTGGCGTTTTGCGCTGCGACCGAGGCACTTGAAAGCGCCGGACTTGAGAGTTCTTCGCTGACAATGCAAGAGCGCCGCCGATTTGGCGTAATCATCGGCACCGGTGGCGGATCGCAGGAGTTCACCGAGGAGCAATATCGCCTGTATTTTCAGGGCCAAGTCAGCAAAATGAGTTTGTTTTGTATCCCGACCGGAGTTATGGGCAGTATCTCCAGCGAACTCAACGTACGTTTTAATCTGAGGGGACCAAGCCACGTAATCACGACCGGATGCACATCTTCAACTGATGCGATTGCTTATTCCATGCGTCAGATTGAGTCTGGCAGGCTGGACGCAGTTCTGACCGGCGGCGCCGATGCGCCTATTTCGCTCGGTACCGTGCGCGGTTTCATCTTGATGAGGATCCTGACCGAAAAGTGGAACCACGCTCCAGAAAAAGGCTCTCGGCCATTTTCCGCCGATCGGGATGGTTTCGTATTGGCTGAGGGAGCATGGATGTTCGTGCTCGAAGAATATGAGCATGCCCGCGCGCGCGGAGCAAACATTCTCGCCGAAGTCTGCGGTTATGGATCTACATGCGAGGCCTACCACCGCGTGCGCCTCATGGAGTGCGGTGAGGAGCCGGCGCGAGCGATCGGCCTTGCGTTAAAACAAGCAGGCATCGGCCCCGCGAACGTTGACTATGTGAATCTTCACGGCACCTCGACCCAACTGAACGATCGCATCGAGACTCGGGCGCTAAAACTTGCGTTGGGAGAGGACCGGGCGCCGCAGGTGCCAATGTCGGCATTGAAGTCGCAGATTGGCCATCCACAAGGAGCGTGCGGGGCAGCAGGGGTGGCTGCGACGCTGGTTGCGATGCGGCATGGGCAGATTCCACCGACCCTCAATCTGGAGACTCCTTCACCCGAGTGCGATCTCGATTATGTTCCTGCCGCGGGGCGTAAGAAGACTATTGAGCACGCGGTATGCAATTGCATCGCGTTCGGATCGAAGAACTCGGCCTTGGTTTTGAGGAACACGGCATAGCCACGTGGGACAGGCGGCCCGCCTGTCCGTCCCGAGCGAGCGACTATCGAACCGGTCTGGACTTGGTCTTGGCCGGACAGGCGGGCCGCCTGTCCCACGTAATTCTCATTGCTTGAACACCTTCTTCGCGTCAATGATCACGAACACGCCTCGCCCTCTGGCCAGCACGCTTCCTTTCTGATCAAGAATCTCAGCGGAGTGGGTCAGCCGCCGCCCGCGCTTGTTTAACTCCCGCGATTCAACGGTTAGCGGCGCGTGCAGGGGAACAGGCCTGAGGTATTCAATTGTGAGCTGGGATGTCGCGGCAATCACATCCCTCAACTTATTGAGCTTGCTCATGGCGTCATCAAGGATGGTGGCGATAATGCCGCCGTGGCAGTATCCTGGTGGCCCAGTAAAGCGCTTGTTCAGGCGAAAGTGCGAAACGAAGCGTTTGCGTTCACGGTCGAGCGCGAATTTGAGATGCATTCCGTCAGGATTGTCCTTGCCGCAAGCGAAGCAATAGTTCTTCTTCAACGGAACCGTCAGGGTCCCGTGTCCGTGAGTTTGACTCTTAGGTGCCATAGGCCGTGCATTTTACCGGATGGACTTGCATCCCGGCGCTTTCAATTATGATCTAACATGCTTTGCGGCTGGGGACGCGCCGTGACGCCGAAACACGAACGGAGGACGAAATTGGTGAGTCGAATGCGAGACATCCAATTCGCAATACCGATTTTTTTATTGTCAGGAGTTTTCTTGGCTTTTTGCCCGACGGCCACGGCTCAGGGAAGCTCCGGCGCAACCATTTTCAAGAGCAAGTGCCAGCTCTGCCACGGGGCTGACGGCGCAGGAAACACCACTCTGGGCAAACAACTGCAAGCGGCCAATCTTGGCTCTAAAGATGTTCAAAAGAAGACCGACGCCGAGCTCCATAAAGTTGTGCACGACGGAAATGGAAACATGCCGCCATTCGCGGACCAACTCAGCGACGATCAAATTTCGCAAGTAATCAAGTTCGTGCGTGCGCTCGGCAAAACGGCCAAGAAGTAGTTTTTCAACACAGCAGTCGGTTATGTCAGTTTTCTCGCCTCCGGTAGCGATTGAGAAGCCTAAGTCGGGCCAAGGCGGTGGAGTGCATCCTCCGGGATTTGGCGGAGGGGACGATAATGGCCCGGGCGACAGTTCTCCCGATTACGGCCGCCGCCTGTATCGCGCCCGCCTGGCGCTGGTGCTGGCCCTGTTTTCCATTTCCATGATCTTCGTCATTCTGACGGTGGTCTTTGTGTTTTTGCATCATGGAGCATTTGTTTTTGACAGCCGGGCTGGTGCTTACATTCGCGAATGGGTGCAGGTAAGCCTTCCAATTCGGCTGTTGCTGCTGAATACCCTGGTACTGCTGATAAGCAGTTTCACGATTGAGATGTCGCGCCGCTCAATCGCCCGCGAAATGGCGCTGGCACCCGTCCGCGCTATGCCTGGGATCAGATGGGACGAAGGGCTTGGAGTTCCATGGCTGGCGATTACCATCGCGCTGGGTTTGACCTTCCTCATCGGGCAATGGATGGCCTGGCAGACTCTGCAAGCCCGCGGGTTCCACATCTCAACCCGAAAACCAACGCCTTTTTTCTACATTCTTACAGGCGCGCACGCCGTGCATCTTGCGGGCGGGATCATCGCCCTGCTCTACGCTGGGTTCGCTTCCCTCTTTCGGCGCTCCATTGAACACCGGCGCATTGTGGTTGAGGTTGCGAGCTGGTACTGGCATTTTATGGGGATTCTGTGGGTGTATGTATTTGCGCTCCTGGAATTCGCAATGTGAGCTCCCTGGTGTCAAACTGCCCTATATCCAAGTCATGTTCACCAATTAGGCAATTGCCTCGCCCCTCCTTTGCGTGCATAATCTTCGCGTTCGCCAGCCGCTAATTCCAAACAAGTCGAGAGAGTTCACAAGGAGCCTCAATGAAAGCAAGAACGAGTGTCGTGTCCCGATTGGGTTTGATCGCTCTGCTCGCTGTCGTTCTGTTTTCTTCAGGCAGAGCGCTGGCGCAAGACAATAATCCTATGGCAGCTGCGGGCCTGGGTATTGGCCTGATCATGGTTTTCCTCATTATCGGCGCGGCGGCCTATGAGTACATGTCCCTGGCTCTGCAGACCATTGCCGACAAGACCAAGACAGAGAACTCTGGCTGGCATGGATTCCGATTGCCAATCTGGTTTTGATGTTGAACATCGCCAAAAAACCAATGTGGTGGTTCATCCTGTTTCTGGTTCCGTTCGTGAACATCGTCATCGCCATCATGGTCTGGATGGCTGTAGCCGAAGCCCGAGGAAAGCCTAGTTGGTGGGGTATTCTCACCATCGTTCCGATCGCGAATCTGATTGTTCCGGGCGTATTGGCCTGGTCGGACTGATCGTCGGGTAACTCAGAAAAGTAGCTTTGCCGTAGCGACGTTGCCTGCAACGTCTCCAGACGTAGCAAAGCTACGTCTCTACAGGAAACATTTCCATTCCAAACTGCAGGGTTCATCCGTTCCTTGACGGTTGAGCCCTTCTGTCCGGCCTCCGCTAACACTCTCCTCGGTTGAACGTCCATACTTCTTCGGCTTAGAATCGGCGTTCAATTTACGGAGGTGCCATGCGCAACACCGGAATCCTGCTCGTCGCGATTGTCGCGTTCTCCACGTTGTCAGTCGGCCAGGCCTCAACTACTGCCGCAGCTTCAGCAGGCTTCAGCGTTGACGACACTGATAAGAGCGTGGACCCGTGCACCGATTTCTATCAATATGCGTGTGGCAACTGGATGAAAAAGGCGGATATTCCGGCGGACCAGCCGGAATGGGCGAGTTTCATTGAAGTGGATGAGCGGAACAAGGCAATCCTGCACGATATTTTGGAAAAGGCCGCCAAGGGCAGTCCAAACCGGAGTGCCATCGACCAGAAGATTGGCGACTACTATGGAGCCTGCATGGACGAAAAAGGGGTTGAGGCCAAGGGACTCGATCCGCTCAAGCCGGAACTCGACCGTGTTGCTGCGGCGAAGGATAAGAGCGGCCTGATTGACGCTCTCGCGCGGGTGCACCTGATCGGACCAAATCCGCTTTTTAATTTTTATTCTTCCCCTGATCTGCACAATGCAGACATGGTGATCGCCTACATAGACCAGGGCGGACTGACTCTGCCTGACCGTAAGTACTACATCAACGACGAAGACGCAAAGATGGTCGAGCAGCGCAAGCACCTGACTGAATACGCGACCACGCTCTTCACGCTGAGTGGCCAATCTGCGCAGCAGGCGGCGGACTCGGCCCAGGCGGTCTTACGTATTGAAACCGCACTTGCGAAGGCTTCCATGGATCGCACGGTTCGGCGCGATCCGAAGACTCGCGACCACAAAATGACGCGCGATGCGGCACTCTCGCTGGCGCCAAACTTCTATCTGGCCCGCTACTTCGCGGACGTGAACACTCCCGAGTTTTCGGAGATGAACGTGTCCAATCCTGAATTCTTCAAGCAGGTGAATGGTGTTATTGAATCGGAGTCGCTCGATTCTCTGAAGACTTATGTGAAATGGCACCTGCTGCACGGAGCGGCGCCCTGGCTCTCAACACCATTTGTCCAGGCGAATTTCAATTTCAAAAAGACCTTGACTGGACAGGCAGAGATTCAAGCCCGCTGGAAGCGGTGCGTGGACGCGACCGACGGTGCTCTGGGCGAAGCTCTGGGCCAACGCTTCGTAGAAGAGACCTTCGGTGCCGAGGGCAAGCAACGGATGCTGAAAATGGTTGACGCGCTGGAGAAGTCTCTGGATCAGGACATTCGCACATTACCCTGGATGACGGAAGAAACCAAAAAGCAAGCGAAGGTGAAACTGGATGCGATCCGTAACAAGATTGGCTATCCCGAAGTCTGGCGTGATTACAGCAAGCTGAGCATCGCCCCTGGGGACTTGATGGGCAATTTCCTCCGCGCCAACGAATTCGAGTCACGGCGTCAGATTGCCAAAATCAGCAAGCCTGTAGATCGCAAGGAGTGGGGCATGACTCCGCCGACCGTGAACGCGTATTACAGTCCGCCGCGCAATGAGATTGTTTTCCCGGCCGGCATTCTGCAGCCGCCATTCTTCGACAAGAAAATGGACGACGACGTTAATTTCGGGAGCATTGGTGCGGTCATCGGCCATGAATTGACCCATGGATTCGATGACCAGGGACGCAAGTTCGATCCGCAGGGCAATCTGCGCGACTGGTGGACGGAACAGGACGGGAAAGAATTTGAGCAGCGGGCCAGCTGCGTTGCCGACGAATACGGAAGCTTTATTGCCATAGACGATCTGAAGCTGAACGGCCAACTCACGCTAGGGGAAAACACAGCTGACAATGGCGGCGCGCGCATTGCACTCATGGCTCTAATGAGCATGATCGCTGAAGACAAAACCGGCAAAGCTGCGGAAAAGATTGATGGCTATACGCCGGAACAACGCTTCTACCTGGGATTCGCGAGGGTCTGGTGCGAGAAGCGGCGCCCTGAATTCTCACGAATGCTGGTCAACGTGGACCCGCATTCACCGGGACGCTTTCGCACCAACGGAGTTGTTCAGAACATGCCTGAGTTCGAGAAGGCCTGGGCCTGCAAGGCAGGACAACCAATGGTGAAAGATGATCAGTGCAGGGTGTGGTGAAGAGTGGCAGGTGGATTCACGTCAACCTGCTGATATTCGATTTCGCCGGATGCTGAGGGATTTGTCGCTTCATTGAGTTAATGGGGGTCAGGGCTCCCCTATAATAGAAGATTCGGTTGCTCTCGCCGGGGGCTCTGTGTGCTTGCCGACCCAGATTTGGCCCGACGCCGCTACCTACCCTCAGTCGATGTCCATACCTTTTTCAAATGACAGCATCGTGGTGCGGGGGGCGCGTGTCCACAATCTCAAGAATATTGATTTTGAGATTCCACACAACGCGCTCACGGTGGTCACGGGCGTGTCGGGTTCAGGCAAATCTTCGCTTGCCTTCGACACGATCTATGCCGAAGGGCAGCGACGCTATGTCGAGTCGCTGTCGGCTTATGCACGGCAATTTCTTGAGCGGATTGAGAAACCCGATGCCGACCACATCGAGGGAATTGCCCCAGCGGTTGCCATCCGCCAGAAGAACACAACTCGTAATCCGCGATCAACGGTTGGGACGGCAACCGAGATTTATGACTATCTGCGGTTGTTGTTTGCGCGGGTGGGCCGGACTTACTGTCTCCGGTGCGGCAATGAAGTCAAGAAGGACACAGTGGATGAAGTTGCCGATGCGGTGCTGGCGCTGGGCGAAGGTACGCGATTGAACGTGCTGTTTCCGTTGCAGACGCGTCCTGACCTCAACAATCATGTCATTCCGAACCGCTTAAGCGGTGAGGAATCTGCTGGTCCCAAACCAAAAGCAGGTTCCTCGAGTGCGCAGGACAATTCGCGAGCGAATTCTGTTGCTTCGCTCGGAATGACAGCTAAGAAAAAAGGCTCCAGGAAACGTAAGGCTCCTGAAGAGGTTTCGCCCGATACTTTCAGGGCACGCCTGTTCGAACTCCGCCAACGTGGCTTTAACCGGCTCTTTCAAGACGGGCAGGTATTCGAATTCTCGACGCCGGAATCACTGCTGGATATTAACTTTGCCGAACCCGTGTTCGTGCTGGTCGATCGCATTGTGGTGTCAGCAGATTCGCGCGCGCGCATAGTTGATGCAACAGAGATCAGTTTTCGGGAAGCCGGCGAAGTCATTTTTGAAGCGCCTGAAAATCCCCGCCCAAGAGAAGCTTGGACGGGGCTCCCGGTTAATGGGCAAAGCGCTCGTCAGATAAGATTTTCTCAGCGCTTCGAATGCAAGACCTGCGGCATTCGATACGAGGAGCCCGAGCCCCGGCTGTTCTCGTTTAACAATCCATATGGGGCATGTCCGCGATGCCAGGGTTTCGGCAACACGATTGACTTCGATCTCGGCCTAGTGATTCCAGATCCGACCAAAAGCTTGAACGAAGGCGCAATCGAGCCCTGGACCAAGCCCAAGTACCGGACACTTGCCACGGAGATGAAGCGCTTCGCGCGTCAGGCCGACATTCCGCTGGATGTCGCATGGGCCAATCTCGAACCTGAGCAGCAGCGGCGCATCCTTGATGGCGACAAGAAGTTCCCCGGAGTGCGTGGCTTCTTCAAGTATCTGGAGCGAAAGAAATACAAGCTGCACGTGCGCGTCTTTCTAAGCCGCTATCGTGGATATACGCGGTGTTCAGAGTGTGATGGAAACCGGCTGCGGATTGAAGCGCGTCAGGTGAGAATTGCGGGCAAGAACATCTGCGAAGTTTGCGCAATGACGGTAGAAGATGCGGCGAAATGTTTTGATCAGGTCCAGTTGAGCGAGCAGGAGTCGGGTATTGCCGAGCGTTTGCTTCACGAGATTCGCTCGCGTCTGCGTTTTCTGAATGACGTCGGCCTCGAGTACCTGATGCTCGACCGGCTGACCTCGACGCTTTCCGGCGGCGAGGCACAGCGCATTCAGCTCGCAACTTCACTTGGATCGCAACTGGTGGGGACGCTTTATGTGCTGGACGAGCCGTCCATTGGATTGCACAGCCGGGACACTCATAGGTTGATCAATATTCTGCACGGGCTGCGCGATCTAGGGAATACGGTGCTGGTGGTGGAGCACGATCCCGACGTGATGCGCGCTAGTGACCGGATTCTTGACCTTGGGCCCGGTGCCGGCGAGCACGGGGGCAGGGTCATTGCGGCCGGAAACTACGAGCAGATTCAGCAATCCCGTAGCTCACTGACGGGTCGATATCTGGCCAATGAACTTCATATTCAGGTTCCCACAAATCGCCGCAAGCCGGGACGGCAGCAAATTACGATTCGAGGCGCGCGGGCACATAATCTGAAGAACATTGATGTATCCATACCGTTGGGAATGCTTGTGGCAATCACAGGAGTTTCAGGATCCGGTAAGTCCACGTTGCTGCACGATGTACTGTATCGAGCGCTGAATTCCGTGAAGAGGACGGAAAATCCCCAGGTCTCCCAAAATCAGGGAGACCTGGGGCACCGCAACGTGTCGTTGGATCAGATCGAAGGACACGAATTCATTGATGAAGTCGTGTTGGTTGACCAGTCCCCGATTGGCCGCACGCCGCGCTCAAATCCGGTGACCTACATAAAGGCCTTCGACGGTATTCGCGACTTGTTTGCGGGCACTCCCGAGGCCCATAAACGGGGCTTTGCCGCGGGACACTTTTCGTTCAACGTTCCAGGTGGACGTTGCGAGACCTGCCAGGGGGACGGCACGGTGGTGGTTGAAATGCAGTTTCTCGCGGATGTCGAATTGGTTTGCGAAGAGTGCAAGGGCAAACGCTTCAAGCCCGAGGTGCTCGAAGTACGGTATCGCGGGAAGAATATTTACGAAACGCTCGATATGACGGTTCGCGAAGCAATGCACCATTTCGCGAACGCGCCCAAGGTCGCCGATAAATTGCGCATGCTGGGTGAGGTCGGCCTTGGCTATCTGCGCCTGGGACAATCTGCGACAACGCTCTCCGGCGGCGAAGCTCAAAGGGTCAAGCTGGCAGCGCACCTGCAGCCGGCGTCCTCGCGAGCGGCAAACGGGGCAGGCAGGCGCCACCGGCTATACATCCTTGACGAGCCTACTACGGGCCTGCACTTCGACGACATCAGTAAACTATTGGCCGCGCTGCGGCGTCTTATAGAAGCAGGGGGCTCAATTGTTCTCATCGAGCACAATCTTGAGGTCATCAAGACCGCGGACTGGGTGATTGATTTGGGGCCGGAAGGCGGGGAGCGCGGGGGACACGTGGTCGGACAAGGGCCGCCGGAACGAATCGCCGAAATTCCAGAATCCTACACCGGGAAGTTCTTGGCGGGCCTTTTGAACCAGAATGGGGCAGCGCGTTCGAATGGGCACAGATAGAATCTCGTGCACTCTCATACAAGCTCTTAACCGCAAAGGCCGCAGAGTTGGCGCCGAGTTCGCCGAGAAAATGTTCTCTCTTAGGCATTCATTTGCGATCTCTGCGAATCCTCCGCGATCTCTGCGGTTAAAAGCGTTTGCAGTTTTGCTGGCGTCACTAGCATCGCTCGATGGTGCCATCGCCCAGGACCACACCACGGTGCGTCACCACAGAGTTGAGAATCAGGATCCCGCTGCGGCCTGGCTGACCCAAGCTGAGGCGGATATTGAACGACAGGACTACGCTGGCGCAGAGCCGCTGCTCAAGAAATACGTGGATGCTTATCCTGAAAGCTACTCCGCTTGGTACGACCTCGGCTATGTCTATCGCGGGCTGGACAGGAAAGATGAAGCGATTGCGGCGTATCGGAAGTCGGTAGCCGCCAAGCCTGACGTGTTTGAATCGAACCTGAACCTTGGGCTGGCTCTGGCAGACAGCGGATCAGCCGATGCCAAAGATTTTCTGCGTGCCGCGACTAAGCTGAAGCCCTCCGGTGACGCGGCGGCTGGTCACAAGCGCGCCTGGATGGCGCTGGGACACCTTCTCGAGGCCAGCAAGCCCAATGATGCGGTGGCCGCCTACCAACAAGCCGCTGCGCTCGACGCAAAAGATCCAGAGCCTCGCTTGCTGGCCGGTTCTTTGCTGGAAAAAGACCATCCTGCCGAGGCGGAGAGCGAGTACAAACAGGCGCTCGCCATCGTGCCCGGCAACTCCGACGCGCTCACCGCACTCACCAATCTGTATATGCGTCAGAAGCGCTTTTCCGACGCCGAATCCCTGCTTCGGAAACTGGCTGTAGTTAACCCGAAAGAAGCGGGCGTACGTCTCCAGCTTGGCCGGATGCTTATCATCTCCGGCAAGAAGGAAGAAGCTGCGGCGGAATTAGAAGCGGGATTAAAGCTCGATCCCACTGACGGGAAGGCTCAGCGTGACCTGGCGGACTTGTACTCCGATATGGGAAAGGCAGCCGAGGCACAGCAAGGTTACGCTGCGCTCCTATCTTCACATCCAGATGATGCCGGCTTGCATTACGGTTTGGGGCGGGTCCTGCTGAAACAAAAGAAATACGTGGATGCGGAACGAGAACTTGTAAAAGCGGTTGACCTTCAGCCGAACCTCGGAGACGCGTACGGGGACCTCGCCATCGCTGCCAGCGAGAATAAAGATTACGCGACGACAATCAAGGCCATGGACATGCGCGCCAAATACGTGCCCGAGACGCCGATCAGTTATTTTTTTCGCGCCACCGCGTATGATCATCTGCACGATTCCAAGCAGGCAGCAAAGTACTATCACCAGTTTCTCGAAACCGCGGCAGGCAAGTTTCCTGACCAGGAGTGGCAGGCAACACACCGTTTGATCGCAATCGAGCCGAAGAAATGAAGCGATGCGTTGGGTCAGTTCTATTATTCCTAGTGGTCGCGGCGCTTGTTGCGTTCGGTGCTGAGCAGGAAACTCTCGATCAATTGATTGCCCGGGCAAACGCCGCTTCTCCCAGCCAGCAACCGGACCTCTACCTAGAAGTTGCGGACCGCGAAGTTAAGGCGGCGACCGATTCTTACAAAGCCAACAAGCCGGAGGACGGACGCAGCGCGTTGCAGCAGACCGTCAACTATGCAGATCAGGCGCATGCAATGGTGCTGAAGTCCGGCAAGAAGCTTCCCCACACCGAAATCAAGATCCGAAGAATGTCAGCTCGCCTGCGTGATCTCAAGCAGAACGTGGATGCCGATGAACAAGCTGGTGTACAGAGCGCGGTGGACAAGCTAGAAGCTTTCCGGACCGATTTGCTGAAAGCCATGTTTGGATCCAAGAATCCGGAGAAGAAATGAGAGCGTCCAGCATGGCAATTCCGGTGCTGTTGATTGCAGCTTTGCCGGGAGTTGCGCAACAGCACCACCGCGATCCGCTGACTGATCTGGAGATTGATAAGATCCGCGATGCCGCGCAGGAGCCCGAGGCACGTCTAAAGCTCTATATTGAGTTCGCTCGCGCGCGGCTGGAGAAGCTGGCGCAGGTTCGAGCAGATCCAAAGGTTCCGGACCGAGACAAGTTGACTCGGGATGCGCTGCAGGATTTTCTGGATGTGTATGACGAATTGGGCACGAACGTAGACACTTACGCTGATCGCGGTGACGACTTGCGCAAAGCTCTCAAGCCAGTCATCGAGGCCGATACCGAGTTTGGGTCGAAGCTGCGTGCGTTCAAATCGTCGCTGGGCTCCACCCCGGAATCTTCGAGAGATTTTACTTTTCTGCTGGGTAGCGCACTCGAAGCGATCGATCTTGGAATGAAGGATCATCGCGACCTTCTCGCCGAGCAAGAGGAAACTTTCAAGCACAAGAAGAAAGACAAGAAGCACGGGGCGGGGTCGGAATGACTTTGAGGATGCGTTCCTACACGACAATGAGGCTGGTGGCAGTGGAATCGTGCTAGGCTGCGATTATTGCATCCATGCAGAGCAGCCTGCTCCAATTGTTCGATGAGACTTACCGGAAGCTCAGGCCACGGTCACCGGTCCCTGATTTGAAGGTCGAGTTTTACAGCTTCGCCAATATCAACAACACCATTCGTCTTCGAGAGGGCAAGCTGCTGGTGCGAGTTTCAGACCTGCTCGAGGGCGCCCCGGAAAACGTCCTTAGGGCCATTGCCCACATTCTGGTTGCGAAAATGTACCGCAAGCCGGTGGATCGTGAACATGCGACGCGTTATCGGCGCTACGTTACAGCTCGGCACATGTCGCGAAAGGCGCATCTTGTCCGGCAGATCAGGGGCAGGAAGCGGCTCGCGTCACCACAAGGTCTAACCTACGATCTTGAGGCGATTTTCGAGGAACTCAATGTCCAGTTTTTTTACCGGCTGCTGGCACGTCCGCGGATGAGTTGGAGCAGTGAGAGAGCGCGTAATCGCCTCGGCCACTACGACCCCGCGCACAACGCCATTGTCGTCAGTCGGGTGTTCGATCATCCAAGGGTTCCCCGCTTTGTGGTTGAGTACATCGTCTATCACGAGATGCTTCACCTGAAGCATCCGGTTAAGGTGCGGGGAAGCCGGCGCTGCGTGCATCCGGCTGAGTTCCAGGCCGAGGAGCGCTTGTTCCCGCGATGGGAAGATGCCCGGCGATTCCTGAAACTACTGTGACGTTTGACGGCGGGGTTCTGCCCCGATATCCTTGTAATTAGATTGCTTATTGCAACTGAGTTGCAATAGATCGCCAAAGGACCTTCATTGCTCCAAGCCTTCATCGTGACCCTGCGCGAGGGTGTCGAAGCCGCGCTGATTATCGGCATCACGCTTGCCTATCTGAACAAGATTCAGCGGCCTGACCTGCGCCGGCCCGTGTTCGTGGCGCTCGGGTCTGCCTTCATAGCCAGCATCGGTGTGGCAATTCTCCTTTCCCGGTTCCAGTTCAACGAGGACCTCTTCGAAGGCTGGATCATGCTGGCCGCAGCTTTCTTCGTCGTCACCATGATCGTGTTCATGATGCGGACGGGTAGGAAACTCAAAGGGCAGATCGAAGAGAAGCTCGGTTCGTTGGCGGGGCGTGGATCGCAGATCGGCGTGTTTCTTTTCGTGTTCCTGATGGTTCTGCGAGAAGGCGTTGAGACGGTGTTGATTTTATCTGCAGTGTCTCTCGATTCCAACGCGCTCTTGAGTTTTCTGGGTACGCTGCTCGGCGTGATTGCGGCGGTGCTGTTCGGAGTCACCTTCGTAAAAGGCAGTGTGCGAATCAATCTACAGAAGTTCTTCCGGGTCACGACGGTTATTTTGTTCTTCGTCGCGGCGCAGCTTCTGGTTTCAGGCCTTCATGAGCTTTCGGAGAACGGATTCATCGCCTCCTCGAAGCGGGAAATGGCGATCATTGGGCCGATCGTCCGCAACGATTTTTTCTTCTTTGTGACCATCGTGGCGCTGGCCGCATTGATGGTGTTGTTCGAGGCGCGGCGGCGACAGCCGGTGCCAGTCGCAGATTCCGCCGCGGAAAAGCGCAAATCCCAATGGGGTGCCCGCCGGGAACGCTTGTGGATGCTTGCGGTCTTCGCGAGTTCGTTCGCTTTTATCGTCCTGGTGACGGCCGAGTTTATTTATGCAAAAAGCGTGAACGCATTGTCCCCCGCAACCGAGGTCAGTTTCACGAATGGCGCCGTCGCGATTTCGCTCGCGCAGGTTTCGGACGGCGACTTGCATCGCTATGCCGCGCACGAGAATGGAACCGAAATTCGCTTCCTGCTTTACAAGAAACCTGACGGCAAAGTGGTTGCGGTATTTGATGCCTGCGAAATCTGTGGCTCGGTGGGATTTGTCAAGGGCCAAAACGGCTTGGTTTGCAAGAACTGTGCTTCTCCAATCAACTCGCAGTCGGTGGGTACGCCGGGCGGATGCAATCCGGTTCCGCTGGCGTCTTCTGCCTCTGGTGATGCAATCGTAATTCGAGAAGCCGATGTGGCGGCACGCGCAAAGCTGTTCCAAAAATGACTCCAGCGGTTCGCGCTCTAAAGATCTTAACCGCAGAGATCGCAAAGAAAGCTGCAAAGGACACAGAGAAAAGCACAGGCATCACCGAGGTACGCACTCTCAGACTGTTCAGAATTATGTTTGTTCGACTTGTTTACGAATCGTTTCGGCGGCAGCCGCGGCGCAAACTGCTGGTCGCAGTTGCGGTGACCCTGGGTGCGGCTGTTTCGACCGCAATGATTGCCATTGCAACAGACATCGGCGACAAGGTCAGCCGGGAACTGCGGACGCTGGGCGCAAACCTTGTCGTCACGCCAGAAGAGGACAATCTGGATGTGCAGATCGGCAGCGTGAATCTAAAACCGGCGGGCGGATATCTGAACGAAACCGACCTCCCAAAAATCAAAGGAATCTTCTGGCGGAACAACATCACGGGGTTTGCGCCGCTGCTTCCGGTCAACGTTAACGTCGGATCCGGCGAAGTGACGCTACTCGGAACGTATTTCTCTAAGTCACTCCGATTCGGAAATCAGGAGTTCACGACTGGCGCTAGACAGACGTTCCCTTGGTGGAAAGTGCAAGAAGGAAGTTGGCCGGCCGAGGATTCGGGGAACATTCTGGTTGGAGAAAGGTTGGCCACCCGGCTCGCACTTGCACCTGGGTCGCAACTTGAAATTAATGACGAAGCTCATCGCGTTTCCGGCATTCTTGAAACCGGAGGGGACGAGGACAGTCAGATCATCGCACCATTATCTCTGGCGCAGACGCTCGCAGGAAAACCGGGCGCGGTCGCCAAGATTTTCGTCAGCGCGGTGACCAAGCCTGAGGACGCATTTGCCAGGCGCAGTCCGGACTCGCTGAGTCCTGCTGATCGAGATCGCTGGTACTGCTCGCCTTATCCGCAGTCTATTGCTTATCAGCTGCAGGAAGTCATTCCGCATTCGCACTCCGAACAAATTCGACGCATAGCGCAGAACGAAGGAACCGTGCTTTCGCGTATTAAAGGGCTGATGCTGCTGATTACTCTCGCGGCGCTGTTCACGTCGGGGCTCGCCGTTGCGGCCGCGATGGCTACTGCGATGTTCGAACGCCGCGAAGAAGTTGGATTGATGAAGGCGCTCGGCGCCGGCCACTTTCCGCTGTCAGCAATCTTCGTTACCGAATCCGTGTTGCTGGCCTGCATAGGAGGACTCGCAGGATTTGCCTTCGGCTCGCTGCTGGCGCGACAACTCGGGTGGGCAATTTTCGGCTCCGGCATTGTGGTCCAACCGGTATTGTTGCCGGTTGTGATGTGCCTCGCGATTGCGGTCACGTTTGCGGGTAGCGCCACGGCGATTCGCCGCGCGGTAAAGAGTGATCCCGTTCATGCGTTGCGAGGCGAGGCATGAATCGCGTTTCACACAACGTTCAAGGCCGCGCTATGTTCTTCCGCATGTTGGCGCGTGCTGCCGTGCTGCGAAAAAGAAACGCGCTTGCGGCACTCTTGGCGACTGCTGTAGCTGCCGCCGCAGCCACGGCAATGCTCAATCTGTTTTGGGACGTGCAAGGTAAACTGCAGCGCGAATTCCGCAACTTCGGCGCAAACATCGTGGTTGAAGCACCCGAGGGCAAGAGCCTGGGTGACAATGCGGTACGCAACATACACGCTGCAGTCAATGGACACGGACTAGCAGTTCCGTTCGCCTATGCGGTTGC
>Ga0137366_10001223_pt1 | contig 18782 bp, 19 predicted proteins | sample SagtaG_8_FD_104938 | JGI IMG/M metagenome (GOLD analysis project Ga0137366, IMG submission 104938) | Vadose zone soil microbial communities from Sagehorn Ranch, Mendocino, California, USA - Sage1_L_60_16 metaG | ecosystem: Environmental > Terrestrial > Soil > Vadose zone | place: USA...
CTTCCTTGGCTGGCAACTCAGCATGGCGCTCTACGGCTATCTACACGATATCACCTTCGCGGGGCAGCCCGCTGTAGAGAACTATAAAGCGTGTGCACGCGCTCTACGCTCACTGCCCGATCCCTTACAGGCCGTGCAAGATTGGCAGGCAACCGTTACAAGTAAACACCTGACGTTACTAACCCCAACCAATGTGGAATTGCACGAAACTCTGGCCTCCATCTTCGCCAGGGTACTGCAACAGGTTGCCCAGGATGAACAGGCGCATCTCGGCTATCTCGACTTCACCTTCAATGGCGACGCACCTGCAGAGATTGGACAGACCCTTGCTACCCATTGGCACAACATCGGCAACACGCTGCTGGGAATTCCTGTCAAGCTACGCACTGCACCCGCGGCTTACCATTCAACCGAGCAAAGTGAAATGGATGGTCCACCTTACCTGGTCAGCTTACGCATACTGTTCCGTGAGCATGAAAAGAGCCTGGTCGGAACTTACAACGATATCTTCTTACGTGCCCAGGCCGTAAGTACGTGGCAGGCGATGATAGAGCAAGGACGCATCTGCTTTTTGCTGCTTATAGATGGTTCTCCAGGGCAGAGAACAAGTACGCTGGAGCACTTTCTGGAGGACGTTACTGATATGTTATCCAACACGCGAAAACTTTAAGTAGGAAGAAGGAAAGCGAATGACCGAGAAACTGCGCTTCGGGATTGTTGGCTGTGGAGTGATTGGCCCGATCCACGCCAGGGCGCTCAGCACACTGCCCGATGGCAGACGTTGCCTCTGAAAAAGCGTTGGAGCTGGCGAAAAAATATTCCGTCACGCCGTATCAAGATGCACAGGAGATGTTTGCTCGCGAACAGTTGGATATCGTTAATATATGCACTCCTAGCGGCATGCATAGTGAGCATGCTATCCAGGCTATGCGCGCTGGATATCATGTGATCGTGGAGAAGCCGATGGAGATCACGAGCGCAAAGATCGACGAGATGTTACATGTTCAGCAAGAGACCGGGCGTAAGCTCACCGTGATTAGCCAGCATCGTTTTGATCCGGCTACGCAACAGGTGCGCAAACTGATAGAAGAGCAGGCACTCGGTAGATTGGTACTTGGCAATGCCAGCATTCCCTGGTGGCGCTCACAGAAATACTACGATAGTGGAGCGTGGCGGGGGACATGGGAACTTGATGGTGGCGGCGTCTTGATGAATCAGTCGATCCACTCGATTGATCTACTCCAATGGTTGATGGGTCCGGTCAAGAGTATTTATGCCTATACGGATACCCTTGTGCACCGTATGGATACCGAAGATGTGGCAGTAGCCGTCTTGCGCTTTGAAAATGGTGCGTTGGGCACGATTTCCGCAACAACGGGTGCCTATCCAGGTGTCGGAACACGCATCGAAATCTACGGCGACAAGGGTTCTGCCAGCATCGACAATGATCGCCTGGGCTACCTGCACCTCGCACGAGACGATGAGGAAGAGGTCGGGCCTTACGGTGGCGCTCCGCAGAAATCGACCTCAAACGATAATTCAGGTATGACTGGTGCTGCTGATCCGGCAGCCATCTCGACGGATGCCCATGCTCAACAGATCGCGGATATGATACGCGCCGTATGTGAGAATGGCACGCCGCTCCTTGACGGTAATGGCGCGCGCCACTCTGTCGAGATCATCCTGGGCATCTATGAATCCGTACGTACAGGCCAGGAGGTAAAACTTTCTTAACACAATATGCAATTGCACCGGGAGCATGAAGCGGCAGAAGTCAGTACACTTTGACGACCCGCTTGAGGGTACTGAAACTACGAGGATTGCAAACGACCAGGCACTTCTCGCTCTGCCGGATTGATATCGGTATGGCGGTGAACTATCTTCCACCCTCCCGCTTCACGGCGATAGATGTTGGTGACGCGATGCTCAACAGAGGTCGGCTGCCCAGCGATAGTCCCCTCCCCTGACTCAATGCCTGTCTCATACGCCAGATCACTGCCGACCCGGAGCAGACGATCACTTAGCCTTATGGTGAACTGGCTACCTGAGCACATCTGTGCAACCTGCTCAAACACAGATCGTAGCCGCTCCCACCCAACTTCCCGACCCCCATACGGATTCATGGCCGTCACATCCGGACTATGGGACCAGATCTCCATTAACGGTCTGGCATCGCCATTGAGTACACAATTCAACGCCGCGTAGTACTGGTCTGAGGCCTGACGAACTTCATCTTCTATTGACATGGAACCTATTCCTTTCTTCTCTACATGGTACTGTAGTACTAAGATTACTTGAGTGACTGCAAATAGTCATGCGCAATCCTACCCATTTTACTGTACCTTTTTTCCCATTTCTTCCCCTATTTCTTGTGTCTGACGGGCAACTCCGCTATACTGCCAACTAAGGCAGTATGTGCCATGTTATATCAGCACAGTATGTTTCGATACCCATCTAAACACAAAGCGTAAGAAAAAAAGGAATTTTTGTGAAACGTTCACATCTGGTACGGGAAATCGTTGAGATAGTCGCAATTACCCTGCTCATTTTCATCGTCATTCGCTTTGTCATACAAAGCTATCACGTAGAAAGTTCTAATATGCAGCCCGGCCTCGCAGTCAATCAGTATGTGATGGTTAATAAAACAGCATATCTCTTCCGTAATATCGAACGCGGAGATGTCGTCGTCTTCCATGCGCCCCGCAACACCAATCAGGACTTCATAGAGCGCGTCATCGGATTGCCCGGCGACACCATCCAGATGGATAGCACCACCATCAGAATCAACGGAATTCTCTTGAACGAACCATACGTCAAAGTACCAACCAACCCGCTCGCCAGCACATGGAAAGTGCCCGCCAACGAGTATTTCGTGCTCAATGACAATCGAGAAGTAGGTGACGACTCACGCACCTGGGATTTCGTGCCCAAAGACTTCATCGTGGGCAAAGCGGTTCTGGTCTACTGGCCCCTGGGGAACTTGCAATTTGTGGATACACACCAGGCAGTCTATATTCAGATCAAGCCGACTCATTAGTGGATTATGCACTAAATGTCGCAGGCAGCACAATCACTTCCTGACCTGGTTTCAGGCGCGTTTGCAGGCCATCGGGTCCACTGATCAATTCGTTATTGACAAAAATCCTGACATGATCACGTACATAGCCCTGCTCAGTACACAGGCGCTCCCACACGCGGGGATGCTGCTGCTCCAATAATGCCAGCATCTGCTCCACCGTATCCGCCTGCAAGACAATCTGGCTCTTCCCGCCGCTGTAGGCGCTCAGCGTTGACGGCAGGCGTAAGGTTACAGCCGCTTTCTCTTCATTACCCATATGCTATATCCTCTGGCATCCCTCTTTACATGAAGCGATATATGCAAGCTTCCTGGCATACAACAAAATAAATACAGATGTTCTAACGCTTAAAATATACCCGTAGCATACAACGTTTGCAAGGGTTTGGCAATTGCTATCTGGCCCATTGTAAAGGAGAGCAAGAGCGAATAGTAGTATTAGATTTTTTGGAAAGTGAAAATAAAGCGGGCTTATAAATCGCGCCCCTACACCATCCTCGCCCTTCGTCCAGGGATGGTGTAGGGGCGCGATTTATAAGCCCGCTGCTGTCAATGGCTACTTTTCTATAGGTACCCCGATAAGGCTGCCCCATTCGGTCCAGGAACCATCGTAATTACGTACTTTATCATACCCTAGAAGGTAGTTAAGCACAAACCAGGTATGGCTGCTGCGCTCACCAATACGGCAGTAGGCGATTACTTCTTTGTCAGGAGTAATACCCTTGCCCTGGTATAGAGCCTTCAGATCATCGGCAGACTTGAATGTGCCGTCCTCGCGTACAGCCTGTGCCCAGGGAATATTGGCGGCTCCAGGAATATGACCTCCACGTTGCGCACCCTCCTGTGGAAGATTGGCAGGAGCAAGCAATTCGCCGCTATATTCGCCGGGGGAGCGGACATCGACCAGGGCAATACCAGCCTTGCCAAGCGAGGCAATTACCCGGTCGCGCAGAGCGCGAACTTCAGTATGCGGCTCTTCGGCCTTGTAGCTGGTCTTAGCATAGGAGGGAACTTCGGTGGTGATCTCACGCTTGTCAGCAAGCCACTTTACACGACCACCATTTAAGAGACGCACGTCACTATGTCCGTAGTACTTGAGAATCCAGAGTGCCCATGCTGCAAACCAGTTGTTATTGTCGCCATACAGCACAATAGTGGTGTCATTATCTACACCCACACTGCTCAGCAACTCTTCCAGGCGCTCCTTGCTCACAGGTGCACGCACGATCTGATCCTGCAGCTCTTTCTGCCAGTTAAAGGCAACCGCTCCAGGGATATGCCCCTGCTCGTACGCTGTGGTGTCTACATCAACTTCGATCAAGCGTACCCTGGGATCGTTAAGATGAGGCTGCACCCAATCTGCATCTACCAGAGCCTCTGAATGCACGTATCCGTTGTTCTCAGACATACACATATTCTCCTGACTTTAATGAAAAATATCACCTGGACAAGTTCATATCACTTGAAAGTCCGATACATTACCTGAGTGATCAGATAACTCAACTTTCTTTTCACTCCAATAACGATATCATATTTATTCCATGCTTGCAAGTTATTCTTCCCATGACTTTTCATTATGATTTTTTATCAGTTGATTATAACTGATTATCAAACGAGAGGAGTTCTGTCTATCGTGGCTGCATGTTCTTTCACAATTTCCAGCGCTTCTCCCACCGATCCTACCACTACCGCACCAGCTTGCAATAATTGCGCGATTAAACGTATTGCTTCACCCCCTGTATAGTCGCGTGCTGCCATACCAGTACGTTGCAGAGTACCTTTATCGCTTTCTATAGAGTTAGAAGGAGCACACTCGTTTTCAATGTCAGAAGCTGCCAGTAAGATGACAGGGCGTCCACTGTGGGCAAAGTGTACAGCCTCCTGCAGGAGTGGCAGATTGCCAGGACCAATGGGAGTGGGACAGAGGAGCAGTACTTCGACGCGTGCAAGACTGGCCCGCACGCGCTCTAACGTCTCTGAGGACATTGGGGAATAGGGTTGTTCAGTAATAACATCGGAGGCAAGTCGCAGCGCAAGCGTATGGTCGCTATCACCAATATTCAAAGCACCCGCGGCAAATGGCACTTGCAGGTCCGCCAGACCACGCATCAGGAGCGCTCCCGAGCCTCCACCAGCGATCACATGTACCAGGGGTTGAGGATGATCTTTATGCTCGTCTCTTTTCTCGTCGTCACCAGGTGGCAAAATGCTCAGATGCTCGGCACCACGCAGGATACCCACCTGCACATCGATGCCATAGACGCGACTGAGCAGGTCTGGTTCCAGAACTTCGGCGGGACCAGCATCCGCCACAATACCGCGTTGGAAGAGCAGCAAACGCGGAAAGTAACGAGCGGCCAGGTTTAAGTCGTGCATGGCTGCAACGATGGTCACGCCTCGTTCGCGGTTGAGTTTCTGGACAAGTTCCAGCGTCTCGATCTGATATTTAATGTCCAGATGCGCGGTCGGTTCATCGAGCAACAATACAGACGGTTCTTGTGCCAGCGCCATAGCAATCGTTACGCGTTGCCGCTCGCCGCCGCTCAGTTCATTGAAGATACGCTCGGCCAGAGGTGCGATACCTGCCGATTTCATAGCATCCCTTACCACCTCCTGATCCTGTCCGCCACGTGAACCCAGGAAGGGTTTAACAAAAGGAGTGCGTCCCAGGCTCACCATATGCTCAACGGTAAAGGCAAAAGGCATATGCAATTCCTGCGGCACCACAGCAATACGGCGGGCAACTCCACGCCGCCCCCACTGGCGCAGATCACGCCCTTCCAGCAGAATTCGTCCCTGCTGTGGTTGCAGGACTCCACTGAGCAGACGTAGCAAAGTAGTCTTGCCAGAACCGTTTGGTCCCAATAAACCTACCATTTCGCCCCTGTTAATCTGCAACGAAAGTGCGTATAAGAGCATCTTTTGTTGGTAGCCGAAGGAGACATCATACGCCTGTAGCAATGGCGTTGCATTTGTCATCTCTGTTTCTTCCACTGGCCCGGTCACCCTTGCATTAATCTTCACCATCGGTACGCTCGCTTATTATGTCGCAACAGAAAGAGGAAAAACGGCGCGCCCACCAGGGCTGTGAAGATTCCCACAGGAAGGACTGCCGGAGCAATAATGACTCGCGCAACGAGATCGGCCACGGTTAAAAAGATAGCGCCGCCGAGCGCGGAGGCTGGCAACAACAAACGATGTTTTGGTCCCAGCAACAGGCGCATCATATGGGGCATCACCAGACCAACAAAACCGATCAGGCCGCTGATAGAGACTGCGGCAGCAGTAATCAAGGAAGCTAGCACGATAAAGAAAAATTTGTACCACTCGACGTGCAATCCCAGGTGTGCAGCGCTTTCTTCGCCCAGCGCAAATGTATCGAGGATACCAGTAAAACCAAGCGCACAGACGATGCCAGCAAGAATAATAGTGCCTACAATCAAGACCGGTTGCCAGCTTGTTATAGCGATTCCACCGGAGAGCCAGTTGAAGAGAGCCTGTATGCCAAAGTGCGCATTAGCGTTGAGCGTCAGAATAAGTGTCTGAAATGCAATCAGCACGGCATTGATTACCACACCTGCCAGTAGCAACGTTACCACAGGAGTATGCCCATCCGTACGAGCGAGGAGATAGACCAGCAGCACTGTCACCAGCGCACCTACGAATGCCAGTAGCGGCGTGAGCGTGAAAAAAGATCCAGCAATCATCGTATCAAGCGGCAAGGTAAAAGCTATTGCGGCACCTAAAGCTGCGCCCGACGATGTTCCGAGCAGATATGGATCGGCCAGCGGGTTACGCAGCATGGCCTGAAAAAGGACGCCTGCGACTGCGAGAGCTGCTCCCACGAGGGCTGCTCCTATTACAACAGGCATACGCACCTGCAAGACAATCACCTCGGCAGAGAGGTCCCAGTAGCGCGGGAAATGGAACAGACCGGTGCTATTTAAAAGTATCTGCGCGATAGTTGTCAGCGGAATAGAGGTCGAACCAAAGCTTACCGATAGCAGAATAACGAAAAGCAAGAGCCCACCCAGGATAAGGAAAAGCAGTGGTGAGGAGAGTCGGTGACGCCACGTTTTGCGTGGCGGTCCCGGCGACTCAGACGGAACAGGCCGTGTTGCAAGTTTCATAGCGATCCTTTTGACGCGAAGGAGCGTGAGTTCATGACCAGCGCGTAATATGCGAACTACGGCTGCTATCTACGTATTCAGCGGGCAGGTCTCCTGGCTTCTGGCTACTCACGCCGTTCATCCAGCCTTCCCGTCTACACACTAGACAGTGGCAACTCTTGCGTCTCGCAGGAGGGTGAACAAACTCACCAGTTACAGTAGCGCGACTGCGGCGGACTTACACCGACTTCCCTATTCTGCCTGATCCTTATCGTCAAGCCACCCGCTGAATGTACTACAAAATGTAACTATTAGGTAGTATATCACACGTTTTTCAAACAGACTGCAGGAACTTGCTTACCAGTCTTACGGGTTCAGCCTTACTTTCAAGTACATAACCTTTCCTCTTTCCTTCTTCCAAATCGGTGAGTAGCTTGAACCCAAGTCTGTCTAGTATGGTCTGCCCCTCAGGAGTAGTTCCGATGCCATACCAGTTTTTAATGTCGTGCTGGATCATGAGTGTTATTGCCCACTTGATGGTTTTTCTAAGAAGGAACGCACCAACCTCTTTGTCTCGCTCTGCATTATGTGATGATATTACCTCAATAATAGGTATATAGACTGATAGCCGTTTATCTGTCCACTTTTTGATTGCTTGTGGTGGAATATCTTTTTCTCTTATCCTATTGTTGATGAGATCAATAATGATTGTTTCGTCCAAAGGGAGAAAAGTTGTCCATCCAAGAATGTTGTTCCTCAACTTCACATTCATAGATATTTCATCATTTCTTTTTCTCCACTCTAATAGTGTTTTAAATGGGACAACATCTTCATCGTCATAGGGTTGACGTGTAATTTCCTGTTTCGTCCAGGCATCAGCAATAGTTGAGATGGTAAAGGTCAGATTCTCATCTTTCTCCTCACTCGTACCAACTTCTGCTAGAGCATCTATAGCTTCCTTAGGAAAGCGCATATTGGGACGTTTGCCTTTATGTGGAATGCGTCCTTCCCTTGCTTCTCGATAAAAAGATGTACTAGGCTTCCCTAGTATTCGCATTGCCTCTTTTGCTGTGTAGTATTCCTCTTTCATACATGCCCCTATCAATTATTTAAGTGTGGCAATATTATTGTACTTGATAAGCGGCAATCGGTAAAGAACCCTTGGCAATTGGCCGATGGTATTGACAATCTCTCTTTTTACTGGTATTCTATGTCTGGCATTTGGTAATTGGATATAGGTAATTGGTATAGTGGAACTGAGCATACTCATGTTCATGCATCGAAGAAAGCAAAGAACTAGCCTGCCGTGTGAAAGACGACAAGCTAGTCAAGTCGAGAACACGCGCAACCTGAGTTAATAGTTACCCTGGTTCTCTCTGTCATTGTGACACTGAAGGGCCATGGTGTCAAGAAAGGTAGTGCTATCACTATGAGTACAGAGAAAGTGACGTTAGGCAACGCACTGATGACCATTCATGAGAACGCCTTTCTCGAAGGCTACACGAGCGGCTACCGTCGCTATCGTCGTTATGACTTCACCAAGCCCCTGACTGATGCCGTGATCAAGGGACTGCTCAAGCGAGAGTACAGGGGACGTTCTGAGATGTGGAGAGCAGGCTTTATTCTTGGCTGGCTCACCGCCATGCACGCCCTTCCCCGTGTCCGACACTTTTGTAAAACGATTCGTCATCGACAACAGCAACAGAGCGCAGAAACGAAAGAGGTGTCCCATGTGTAAACAGGTACTGGCTGTACGCCCCTTGATTGATATCCAGAACAAGCTGTTTCGCAAAGGCTACAAGGCGGGGGTAAAAGAGAGTTTCTTGACGCAAGCCTGCTTGCGTCAAGCGGGAGAGGATGCCCCGTTCACTGATGGTTTTCTTACCGGAAACCTCAACTACTACCGGCACTGGTTTGATGGCAAGCATGAGAGGAAACTGTTCCTCAACCTGGGCTTTTACCTGGGATGTCTTCATGGGGGAGTGCTTACTCCCAGAAGGCAACTTCGTGCCGATCTCCCGATGCTGGTGCTTTTTGATCATCTAGATGGTGAGCGTGGCTACAAGGCCGGACGCTTCTGGTTCTTCCAGGTTGCCAGAGCAGAAGAGCGGTACATGACCGATCAGCAGGTGGTTGAAGAGATCTGTGCGATTGTCCAGGCTTCATCCCACTGGAATGAGCAGGAGAAAGAGCCGCTCTGGAACTTCTTTCTTGGCTGCGTGCTCGGGAAACTCAGTGGACAGCTCTTCCCACAAACGTGTTATGACCAGTATTGGTGGGAGAAGAATCAGCACTGGATAGCGCGTGCTCTTCAACCAAAGACACCAGCGACGGTTCCCGCCTTGCAAAAGGTATAGTTGAGAAGAGAGTCAGGTGGTCGAGAAGAGGCAAGCTTATTACCTCTTCTCGCTAGGAAAAGGAGTCATAGAGATTGCAAGTCGTCGAACAGCATATCATCGAGCGAGGCGACCCACGCTTCAAGATCATTGATCAGGAAGCGCTCAAGTCCAAGAATCTCTACAATGCAGCGTTGTATCAAGTACGTCAGGCGTTTATCTTCCAGGGGAAGTACCTCTCCTACAAGAAGATGGACAAGCTGATGCAGCAACATGAGGCGTACAAAGCGCTACCCGCGAAGGTCAGTCAGCAAGTGTTGATGCAACTGCATCATGATTGGGAAAGCTTCTTTAAGGCACAAGCGGCCTATGAGGAAGATCCATCCAAGTTTCGCGGCCATCCATCCCTGCCCAAGTACAAGCACAAGACCGAAGGGCGTAATCTGCTGGTCTATACCGAGCAGGCGATCAGTAAACCAGCCCTGGAAAAACAAGGACTGATCCGACCGTCGATGTTGCCCATTGTGGTCAAAACAAAACAGACGATTGTGGATCAGGTACGGATCGTGCCCCGCAACGGCTATTATGTGGTCGAGGTCGTCTACACGAAAAAAGAGCAACAGGCTGATGTGGACCCGAAGCTGTATGCTGGTATCGACATCGGAGTCAACAACCTTGCCGCCATCACTTCCAATAAGCGAGGCTTCCGGCCAGTGCTGGTCAATGGGCGTCCCATCAAGTCGGTAAACCAGTATTACAATAAACGACGGGCACGCTTGCAAAAGAAACTGGGCAAGACAGGCACCACGAAGCGGATGGAACGCCTGACCAACAAACGCAACCGGCGCATTCAGCAGTACATGCACACCGCCAGTAAACAGATCATTGATCTCTTGATTAATGAGGAAATAGGAACCCTGGTCATTGGCAAGAATGATGGTTGGAAACAAGACGTGAATATGGGCACGCGCAATAACCAAAACTTCGTTCAGATTCCTCACGCGCGGTTTATCGATATGCTCTCCTATAAAGCACAACTTGTAGGGATACAAGTCATTCTCACCGAAGAGAGCTATACCAGTCAAGCCAGTTTTCTGGACCGTGACCCGTTGCCGAAGTATGACCCTGATCGGGAAGAGGAGCCGACCTTTAGCGGCAAGCGGGTGAAGCGTGGACTCTACCGTGCTTCTGGCAAACGCTATCTCAATGCCGATGTCAATGGCTCGTATAATATCATACGCAAAGTAGCACCTGCGGCATTCAAGGGTGTAGAGGACGTTGTAGTCTATCCTGTGCGGATTGCCCGTACGAAGCAAACAAAGGGTATGGCGTCCTAGTACGTTGTATGCTTTGGGACTATATCGATGAAATTACAGACTTGTCAACCAGCGTGAAGGCTACGAGGTAAAGGCGCAATTTCGAGGTAGGGGCCACGTTTACGGCGCCCGCGATTTATCGCTTCCTTTCCTTTTATAACAGATATTTCGTGTTCAACGGGTGGGAAATGATAAATCGGACGCGCTGAAGCTGGTCCCTACCTCGATGATTCAAAAACTGTTAGGGAGAGAAGCAGGTAGGGGCGCGATTGATAAGCCCGTGGCCCTTCCAGGCCGACCCACGCGGGCTTATCAATCGCGCCCCTACCCGAAATCGCGCCTCTACAGCCAGCCACCCGGCACCCGCAAGGGGTGCCACTACGGGTGACCAGCAGATGAGCCGCTATATGGCTCGTGTCACATGCTCCTGATAATCAGGAAGATGCGGTTGATATTCGTTCGAAAGCAATGGCGAGGTGATCATAAAATCTGCCGATGCGCGATTGCACGCGACCGGAATATTCCAGACAACAGAAATGCGCAGGAGCGCCTTGATATCTGAATCATGAGAAAGCGACGCGAGCGGGTCCCAGAAAAAGACGAGGAAATCAATCTCTTGCTGAGAGATTTTCGCGCCAATCTGTTGATCACCGCCTAATGGTCCGCTCTGCAGCTTATGTACTTTGATACCCACTTCTTTTTCTAGAAGCGTGCCGGTGGTACCCGTTGCATACAGCTCATACTGAGCCATAAGCTGCTTATTAAATTTTGCCCACTCTAAGAGTTCGTGCTTTTTATTATCATGTGCCACTAAGGCAATTGCTTTTTTGGTCATGTTAATCCTTTGTTTTTCGTTCAACAGACAGCCCAATTTTCCCTTCAAAAAGCAGGTCGTCAAAGCTTCTTCTGTACCATACAAAGGTTCAGGACGAGGACGATGTCCTGATAGCGTATTTTTTACACTTACGTTGTACACTTACATATTACTGGTATCTAACCCATCTGTCAATCCCCCCCAACGAAAATTCGAGCGCTTAAACGTCCCGTAGAGGCGTGCCTTGCGTGCGCCGCGTGGCCCCGAGGAGTTTCGCACAGCACCAGGAAAGTCCATCCCCCCACCAGCGACCCGGCGCACGCAAGGCACGCCTCTACGGGTAGCCCTGAACGAAATTTGGAAACTGTCCAAAAGTGCAGTTGACAAGAAGCTAATAGCGGATGATACTACGTAATAAGAGTAGTCGCCCTGGCACTTAAAGCAATCTGGAGCTTTATCGGCGGGGAGGAGGAACAAATCCATTGTGTTCAATGAAGAGCCAGCGAGCGTTCCCAGATTTTATCTATAAGGACACGATTCGATGACAATCGAAAAAAATTTCTTCCGACAGGTTATGGGTCACTTCGCAACAGGCGTTACAGTCGTCACAACCAGCTATAAGGGTGTGTCAGGGGGCTTAACGGTCAATGCATTCTGCTCAGTTTCGCTCGATCCCCCACTCGTACTTGTCTGCGTAGACCTTACTAGTACCACGCTGCCATTGATTCGCGAGAGTGGAGTATTCGCCGTCAATATGCTCACGGAACAACAGGAGCATCTCTCGCGCTGCTTTGCAACCCCCAATAGGGAACGAGCTGAGTCTTTCTGCCATTGTGCTTACTATATGGTCGCTACTGGCGCACCGGTACTGACCAACGTACTGGCCTTTGTCGATGCGCGTATCGTAGCGGAATATCCGGGCGGCGATCATGTAATCTTCCTCGGCCAGGTTGAAGCACTGGGCGTCGAGGGGAAAGTACTATTCGCCAATGAAGAGGAAAAAGAACACTATCTGCAAGCTGGACACAATGGTTATACTGCGGTAAAGAACGAGAGCCCACTCACCTACTATCGTGGACAATATCGTCGCCTTACTGATCATTACCGCGCACCGAGTCTGGCCACGCCAACAACACAACATAAAGACAAAGATGCTTAAGAATCACCCGCTCGCTGGTGCATATGATACTCGTGTACACCTTTCTTGAGCGTGCCAAGAGCAAGCGTTGCACAGGTTGGACGTGTCATCACAAGCTCGCGGCCAAGCTGATCCATAAGATCCTCAAAACTCAACTGCTCGATTTCTTCTGGTGTCATGCCCTGAACAATCTCTGTCACATAAGAGGCTGCTGCACGACTAATCGTACAGCCCTCGCCTTCCCAATTGACGACTTCCAGTTTGCCATCTTTACCAAAGCGAGCATGCATAGTAATTATATCTGCACAACCTGGATTGCCACCTTTCAGGCTTACATCTGCATGCTCTAATGGGCCATAATTGCGAGGATTTTCATAATGATCTACCAGGAACTCGATAGCTTCTTGCCGATCCATCTCTCGATGCACCTCCAGTAGTAGCTGAGAGGGACGCAGTACCCTGCGCCCCTCCTGCGTATATGTCGTTTTTTATTATAACCGTGTCTGCACACGGTTACATTCCCGCGCCGCTCACTTTTCAATAGGAACGCGGACCATACTGCCCCATTCGGTCCAGGAGCCATCATAATTGCGCACGCGTGGGAAACCAAGTAATTCTGTCAGGACAAACCAGGTATGTGCCGAGCGCTCGCCGATACGGCAATAAGCAATCACTTCTTTATCGGGCGTAATATCCTTGTTGCCATAAATCTGACGCAGTTCCTCGGCAGACTTAAATGTGCCATCTGCATTGGCCGCCATCGCCCAGGGAATACTTTTGGCGCCAGGGATATGACCACCACGTTGCGCGCCCTCTTGCGGGTAGTTGATCATGTGTAGCAGTTCACCGGTATATTCCTGGGGTGAACGCACGTCGATCAGGCGGCGATCGGGATTTCTTAAGCCAGCAGCGACCTCATCGCGGAAAGCGCGAATCGTCTCATCGGCAGGTTGTGCAAGGTACGTAGTCGCCTCATAGTGAGGAATCTCTCTGGTCAAAGGACGCTTCTCTTCTTCCCACTTTGTACGCCCACCATTCATAATCCTGAGCTTCTTGTGACCATACATCGTGAACAGCCAGAATGAGTAGCAAGCATACCAGTTATTTTTATCACCATACAGCACAATCGTTGTATCGTTTGTAATCCCCCAGCGACTCATCAGTTGCTCAAAGCCCCGCTGATCGACAAAATCACGCTCCAGGGGATCCTGCACATCGACATGCCAATCGAGCTTCACAGATCCAGGAACGTGTCCGATCTCGTAGAGCAACACGTCTTCGTCAGCCTCGATGATGCGGATGTTAGAGTCATTCAAATGATCAACAACCCACTGCGTATCTACCAGCAACTCTGGATGGGCATACCCTGACGCCAGGCTCTGCCCAGATAGCGCTATTTCATTATCAGCCATGTCCTTACATTCCTCCTAACAAATACGTTGTATTCTCTTCACAGTTCTCCGCCAGGACGGATAAAACTAGAGCCTGTGAGTAGTACGAAGACATTGCTGTTTGCAGCAAGGCCTCATTGCGGAACATACACCTATATTCTACTCCGCAACTCGGAAGTGACACTCTCATCCCGTAGAACGGGAGAAGCTCCTAGGCAACATCGCACGATTGGCCTCTCTCCGAAGAGAGCGTATCCGCGATACGTGGTTGATCGTGTGACTTATCTAGACAACAAAGGGGCGTGTCTGCCCTCCTACTACGTCCCACAGCAGGATCTTTATGGACTGCTATTTGCCGAGATCGGCTAGGACGTAGATACGTGACGGAACGAGGAAACATCACCTGTTCACCATAGGCAAGCGGATGCATATTGACTGAGCCTACGATATCCCTATGACCACTGAAACCACATTTCTTGCAGTTCCATTGTCTGCCTTTGGGCTTATGCTTGTGACCACATGCAGGACACTGGCTTGATGTGCCTCGTTCGGAGCCAGTGAAGCTCATGATGTGGGCCGCTTTGGATTTGTGCGTGAGGTAGTCGATATCCTTGCCGTACTCCCACAAGGACATCCGCTGGTTGTGGTGCCTGCCACAATCACGAGAACGGACACCATGAGGATTGCCGATAAAGAGAGAACCTACTTGCTGCTCTCCACAGAAGTCAATCACTTGCCGTGTGGCTTTGTGTCTGATATCACGAATACGCCGTTCTGATCGCCGACACACCTTGTTTTTAGCTCGCTGTAGTTTCTTCCATCTTCGTGAGTACTTCTTGCAGCGGGATAGTTTCTTTGCTAGTTTCCCTAACTGCTGGTTGCGCTGTCTCTTGAGTGAACGGATACCGCGCCCCGAAACAACCAGAGCCGCGCCTGTATTCGTGCTGATAGCGGCAAGGTGGATTTCACCTAAATCTACCGTTGCATGTGCATTCCCAGGAGCAGTTTCAGCTTGCGGTATTTCAACACAGACATGCAACTCAAAGCCATTGTTCCACACGAGCGTACATGCGCCACTATTCTCAGGCAAGTGGAGAGGCAAAACAATCGATGCACGGCCTCTGCCCATTGGAAGGATGATGCGCCCGTGCTCGCGGCTCACAGCTTGTGCAGGCCAATGAACGGGGTAGAACCGTTTCGTTTTGTAGGGGTAACGCATCTTGGGATGGGCTGGCTTGAGTTGCCTGGTCGTACCCACGTTGGCAAGAAAGGCATGGACGACCATTTGTACAGACTGACTATGCAGAGCAAAACGTCCTTTGGTCGCTTGCTGCAACTCATTTCTCCCTGGCCATTTCGTCTGTGTGGTACGTGCCTCTTTGTGAAGATTGCTACACAGGTTCCACGCCTGGGCAGCCTCCATTTGCGCTGCCTTCAAGCGTGCAAAGAGGGTAGGCGAAATGTTGTCAAGTCTGTACCTTCTGATCGTTTTCATGAGATGATTTTACCATGAATGAAAGTGGATTGCCAGTGGGTAAAACCAGATACGCCCACTACTCAATAGCCTATCATCTGGCATGGATACCGAAGTATCGCAGGAAGATTTTGACGGGGAAGTACAAGCGGAAACCAGACGCTTGACAACCGTTTTTGCTGTGACCAGTAAGAATAGTAAAGAGGAAGAGGAGTTCTTTACGCAATCAGCATTGAGAGATAGGGATATTATTATGTCTGAACACATCGATTATGAGCACATTTTTACTCCCCAGGGCATGCTCGGGCACGTCTCAAAACATCCCAACTTAGATTTCCTCATGAATATCTTCAACATCCCCCGTGTCTACAGTGTCTCGGGCTTCGGCACCTGGAACGTCGGACAACACACAATGGCCGTCGCGTTCCTGGCACTCTACTGGTCCGCCTTCCACTCGTATCCGCCAGAAAAACGAGATCGGCTCGTCACACTGGCATTGGTCCATGATGCTCATGAAGCGGTCATCGGAGATATTTTGCCTTTTTTCAAGACAGCCGCAGTCAAAGAGGCTATCGCGTCTATCCAGCAGGATATCTTGAACGCTTTTTCCATCGAAGAAGACCAGGAGCTTCACCACGAACTGAAGTTGCTCGACATGATCGGCTTCCTCTACGAGATCAGCCAATCCTCACCCAGAGGGATCGATCCCTCCAAAGCCGATTTGATCAAGCAAATGTATGCCCGTCAGAAAACAGACATTCTTGCTTATGCCCAACAGGAAAAGATCGATCCTCACAATGTGGAGGACTTCCTTCATACGATGAAGCTCTAGAAGTCCTCTGCTCAGGAGGAATCGATCACGCCTAATACCCGAGCCTGCAACGCAGACTCTCCATCAGTCAGCAATTTGATACATTGAAGCTCTGGATTCCAGCATGTCCTTGAGCGTGAGCAGGTCGTATTCAAGCTGGCGACGAACTGCGCTTTCGATGACTGGCGTTGCCAGCTCCACGATTCCCTCCGTATGATGGATCACTATCTCCAGGGAGACGTTAGCTCCGCCATCTTTAATCGGATCGAACTGGTAGCAAACAAGGCATGGCGACGCCCCGGAGGTGCTTTTGAGAGTCAGATAACGGCCAGGTTCATACTCAACCATCTCAAAAGTAAGAGACAACCACTTTGTTAAAAAACGGATGGTACCCTGAAATGTTGTTCCCACCTCTACTGCCCCTGGCGAGGTTTTCCTGAGCGCTATGACAATACTTGACCAATCAACGAGGTTCTCAAGGTTGCTTATGTAGGCAAAGATTTCCTCAGCAGGCAGGTTGATGAAGGTACTCTGCTTGACGTTCATTGTAATCAACGGGATCTCTACTCCTCTCATATCTATGTTGGCTTTTCAATAAATGCAGACACATCGTTCTCTACAAAAGAAACACTCTGAATGACCCTTACTCATCCCTGGAACAGGACCCAGCGCCACGCTATCTACGCTCACCGATCCAAAGAGTTCCCTCAGGAGTGAACACATACTAGATTCTACAGCAAGCTCCATAGTATCCTTTGTGCGCGGAAGTTTTGCGAAATATTGGTAAGAACATTGGGCACGTATCTGGATGGAGCAATGCAGTAGACCCATACGCGGGGTAGGAGAGAAACGAATGGCCACATCATCCACTATTCCCCCGTTAAAAAGGTCAAGCAGGACACGGCTTACTACATCTTCTACCATGAGTTCAGCATTCTCCACCTCGTCTGGTGAAACTTCGAAGAATCTGTCATAACACTGCACATGAACCTGAAGAATGCACATCGCTGATTTACTTTCCTCTCTATTGCTTTGTCGTTTTGACTTAAGTATACTTATGAAGGTTCTACTTTCCATAACTTCGGTAACCCAATATCTACTCAACTTCCACTCAACGACGAACAGAACAGATTACTCTCTGGGAGGAGCACACGTGAGTAAAGGAATACACACGAATGTTGAGGCATTTAGCGACTGCATCCAAAAGCATCTTCGTAGCAGTGGCTATTCTCAGAAGGAACTGGCAGATGCCCTTGGCCTGCACCCAAAAGTACTAAGCCGTAAACTAAATGGCAGTGGGAACGCTCGTCTTACCCATCTGGAAATACAACGCATCATCACCACGCTGGCACGCTGGCATGCGATCACTACTCGCGACGAAGCACTCCATCTCCTTGAACTGTTACAGATGGAGCGCACCATCTTTAGCGACGATCAATGGCAAACGCCTCCTCTTAACGCGCTTACAACGAAACACACTCACTCCATCATCTCCAGCACTTCAAGCCTTTCCACGCCCCCTCCTCAGCACAATCTCCCTGCACAGGTCACGCGGCTCATCGGACGGGAATGGGCGGTTGAGCGTCTGCAAAACCTGCTCCAACGCGATGACGTGCGTCTTGTCACGCTTGTCGGGTCAGGTGGCAGCGGCAAAACGCGCCTGGCGCTGCACATAGCACGTGAGCTGGTCGGCACGTTCGCACATGGTGTGTGGTTTGTCGCGCTGTCGGGAGTGGGTGATCCTGCTCAGGTACCCATGAATATCATTCAGGCACTCAATATCCAGTCCATGCCCAGTCTGACCCCACTCCAAAGTCTGATCACGACACTGAAAAACAGACAACTCCTGCTGGTGCTGGACAATTTTGAGCAGGTGAGAGCAGCGACGCCTGTCCTGGACGAGTTGCTGGCTGGCGTTCCAGGACTCAAAGTGCTGGTGACCAGCAGAGCGGTATTGCACCTGTACGGCGAACGCGAGTTGAGTGTACCACCTCTGGACGTTCCTGATCTCACCATCACGCTAGATAAGAAGGAGCTTTCGCACTATGGAGCAATACAATTATTTGCCGAACGCGCACAGGCTGTCCTCCCTCATTTTGCGTTGACCGACGAAAATGCAGCCGTCATCGCACAGATTTGTGTCAGGCTCGATGGCTTACCATTGGCACTGGAACTGGCAGCCGCGCGGATCAGGGCCCTCCCGCCAATGTTGCTCTTAGAACGAATATCGCAGGCCCGGCTTCCCGTGCTCACTAAAGGGGCCAGGAATATGCCGGGCAGACAGCAAACACTACGCGACACGATCACCTGGAGTTAC
>Ga0137366_10001224_pt1 | contig 18770 bp, 18 predicted proteins | sample SagtaG_8_FD_104938 | JGI IMG/M metagenome (GOLD analysis project Ga0137366, IMG submission 104938) | Vadose zone soil microbial communities from Sagehorn Ranch, Mendocino, California, USA - Sage1_L_60_16 metaG | ecosystem: Environmental > Terrestrial > Soil > Vadose zone | place: USA...
CAGGGAGCGGCCGTCGCGTGCGGGAGAGACACGCGACGCCCCGCTTCGGCCTCGGCGCGTGCGGGCTGTCCCGGAGGTGGTACACTCGCACCTCCGCCCACATCGGCCCGGCACGGGAAATCCAGGATTTGACCTCCATGGCCCCGTTCGCGTAGGACGTTTCCTCCCACGACGCGCCCACACGCCTGAACCCCTGTAGAGGACCGATCCCCGCCATGACCACGATCCTCCGCCGCGAAGCGTTCTCCGACACCACCTTCCTCTGGGAGGTACACGCCCCCGACGTGGCGCGCGCCGCCCAGCCCGGCCACTTCGTCATGCTGCGGCTCCGCGACGGCGCCGAGCGCATCCCGCTCACGGTCGCCGACTACGATCGCGAGCGCGGCACGATCACCATGGTGATCCAGGCGCTCGGCAAGACGACGCGCGAGATGATGACGGACTACGCGCAGGGCGACTCCTTCGCCGACTTCGTCGGACCGCTCGGGCTGCCGCAGCACATCGAGAAGATCGGACACGTCGTGCTCGTCGGCGGCGGCCTCGGCGTCGCGCCGGTCTACCCGCAACTGCGCTCCTTCAAGGAGGCGGGCAACCGGACCACCGGCATCATCGGGTTCCGGAACAAGGACCTCGTCTTCTGGGAGGACAAGTTCCGCGAGCACTGCGACGACCTCGTCGTCTGCACCGACGACGGCAGCTACGGCAAGCCCGGCTTCGTCACGCAGGCGCTGAAGGAGATCTGCGAGAAGGACAAGCCCGACCTCGTCGTGGCCATCGGGCCGCTCCCGATGATGAACGCCTGCGTCGAGGCGACGCGCCCGTTCGGCGTGAAGACGATGGTGAGCCTCAACGCCATCATGGTGGACGGCACCGGCATGTGCGGCTCCTGCCGCGTCACGGTCGACGGCAAGGTGAAGTTCGCCTGCGTCGAGGGGCCCGACTTCGACGGCCACCAGGTCGACTTCAAGGAGCTCATGGCGCGCCAGCGCCGCTTCAAGGAGCAGGAGTCGCGGGCCAACCAGGACTACGCGCACGTCTGCAATCTCGAGAAGCAGCTCTTCGAGGAGGAGAAGCGCAACTACAAGAAGATCAAGGAGCTCGCGCCGAAGCAGGCGCACATGCCCGAGCGCGATGCGCTCGAGCGCTCCCGGAACTTCAAGGAAGTGAACCTGGGCTACTCGCTCCAGGACGCCCTCGGGGAGGCAGAGCGCTGCATCCAGTGCTCGAAGCCGGCCTGCGTCTCGGGCTGCCCGGTGTCGATCGACATCCCGCGCTTCATCCGGCACGTGCTGGTGCGCGACTTCAACGGCGCCCTGGCGGTGATCCGCGAGTCGAACGCCTTCCCGTCGGTCTGCGGCCGCGTCTGCCCGCAGGAGACGCAGTGCGAGGCGCAGTGCATCATCAACAAGAAGATGGAGTCGGTCGGGATCGGCCGCCTCGAGCGCTTCGTGGGTGACAACGCGGTCGCGCCCAAGGCCATCCCGCCCGTCTTCGCGAAGAAGCTGGGCAAGGTCGCCATCTGCGGCTCCGGCCCTGCCGGCCTCGCCGCCGCCGCCGACCTCGTCCGCTACGGCGCCGACGTCACCGTGTACGAGGCGCTCCACGTCGTGGGCGGCGTGCTCCAGTACGGCATCCCCGCCTTCCGCCTGCCGCGCGACATCATCAGCCGCGAGGTGCAGCAGCTCAGGGACATGGGCGTGAAGATCGAGACCAACAAGGTCATCGGCAAGACCTTCACCGTCCCGCAGCTCCTGAGCGAGAAGGGCTTCGACGCCGTCTTCCTGGGCGTCGGCGCCGGCGCCCCCGCCTTCCTCGGCATCCCCGGCGAGAACGCGGGCCAGGTCTACAGCGCGAACGAGTTCCTCACGCGCGTGAACCTCATGGGCGGCGACAAGTTCCCCTACCTCGACACCCCCATCGCGCTCGGGAAGAGCGTCGTCGTCATCGGCGCCGGCAACACCGCCATGGACTGCCTGCGCGTCGCCAAGCGCCTCGGGGCGCCCACCGTGAAGTGCGTCTACCGCCGCTCCGAGGCGGAGGCGCCTGCCCGCATCGAGGAGATCCGGCACGCCAAGGAGGAGGGCATCGAGTTCTTCTTCCTCCACGGCCCGGTCGCGATCCTCACCGACGCCGACGGCAACGTGACCGGCATGAAGGTCGAGAAGATGGTGCTCGGCGAGCCCGACGAGAAGGGCCGCCGCAAGCCGAACCCGACCGGCGAGGTGTTCGAGATCACCTGCGAGACCGTCATCTCCGCCCTCGGCACGAAGGCGAACCCGATCATCACGCAGTCCACGCCCGGCCTCGAGCTGAACAAGTGGGGCAACATCGCGGCGGACGACGGCAAGCCCGAGTCGACGCAGGCGACCAATCTCAAGGGCGTGTTCGCGGGCGGCGACATCGTCACCGGCGGCGCCACCGTCATCCTCGCCATGGGCGCCGGCCGCCGCGCGGCGAGGTCGATCGCGACCTACCTCGCCTCAGGCAAGAGGTGGCCGCTCACGAAGGAGGACGTCGCGGCCTTCACGCCGCCCACGCCGCTCCAGCCCGGCCAGCCCGCCGGCGCCTCCGTCCCCCCGGGAGCCATGGAAACGCTCGCGCACGCCTGCCCGAAGTGCCACCGGCCCATCGAGGGCGACGAGGAGTACATCTGCTGCGCCACCGCGAAGCTCGAGTGGCGCTGTGACAAGTGCGCCAAGGTGAGCGAGGGCTTCGCGTTCCCGTACGGCCTGTGTCCGGCCTGCGCCGCGGGCAAGCTCTCGCCGATGGGCGACCGCAAGCTCGACGAGGCGTCGCTGCAAGCGGTCCGGATCGCGTTCGAGATCGAGCTGGGCGGCATGGCGTTCTACCAGCGCGCCTCGCGCGAGACGAACGACCCGACGCTGCGCGTCCTCTTCACGAAGTTCGCGGAGATGGAGGCGGAGCACATGACGACGCTGTCGCGGCGCTACCACGCCGACGTGCCCCCGCCCTCCGCCGACTTCAAGATCGAGCGCGCCGCCATCTACGCGGGCATCGAGCACAGGCCGGAGGACCCGGCGAACCTGTTCCGCGTCGCCATCGCCTTCGAGGAGCGCGCGGTGAAGTTCTTCACCGACGCGGGCGCGAAGACGCAGCCCGGCTCGCCCGAGCGCGCGCTCTACGAGGAGCTCGCGGCGGAGGAACGGGAGCACGTGACGCTCCTCACCACCGAGCTCGCGCGCTACCGCGAGGGCAAGCCGGGCTTGATGTAGACGAAGCTCGTCTTCGAGGGAGCCCGCGCGACCCTGTCCCCTCTCCCCGCCCTGCGGGGCGAGGGGGCCAGGACCGGCCGGTCGTCACGGGACGACCGGGCGCTCTCGCGCTCCACCTCCCTCTCCGCGTCCCCGCATCCGGCGTCACCGAGCGCCAGGCCGTGCAGCGCGCAGAGCGCTGGCGCCCGTGGCGCGCCCGCGCCGTCATGCATCTCTGGTCGGCGCTCCGCCCAGCTTCGAGCCCTTCCGTGACTTCCCCATCCGGCACGGAACTTCCATGACCCTCCTCGCGAGGCGGTCGTTCCGGACCGCCCAAGGCTCGAGGCCAGCGATGGGACGCGAAGACGAATCGAAGGTAGGCGAGCAGGTGATCAGGCTCGACGGCGTGTTCGACGGTCCCGCGGCGCGCCGCGTCGAGGCGACGCTGGCGCGGGCGCGTCCGGGCGCTCGCTTCCGGATCGACCTCACGCACATCCGCGAATTCCATGACTTCGGGGTGATGGTCCTCGCGAACGCGGTCACGCGTTGCCCGGTGATGGTCGCGCTGCGTGGGCTGCGCACGCACCAGATCCGCCTGCTCCGCTACTTCGGCGTGAGCGCGGCGGCGCTGGAGTCGGCGCCCGTCGTCGAGGTCGCCTGACCCGCCGCGCGCGAGCGGACGCCGCTCGTGGCGCGGGCAGCCGTGCCTTGATTCCGCGCAAGCGCGGAACGCCGCCGAGTAGAGCGGAGTCGCGCGCCGCTCACACCCCGGCGAACCACTCGTATCCGCGGTCTTCCCAGTAGCCGCCCGTCCGCACGGGCAGGAAGCTCACCTCGGTGATGTACTTCACCATCTTGTAGCCGAGCTTCACCGCCGAGTAGAGCCGGAGCGGCGCGCCGTACTCCGTCGGGAGCGGCTCGCCGTTCCGCCCGTACGCGAGGATCGTCTGCGGGTGCAGCGCGCTCTCGGCGTCCCACGACGACCAGTACCCCGAGTCGAAGGAGCGGAACTCGACGTAGCGCGCCCGCGGGTCGGCGCCCGCGAGCCGCGCGATCTCGGAGAGGCGCACGCCGTCCCAGGACGCGACGGCGGACCAGCCCTCCACGCAGTGGTGGCGCACGCGCATGCTCGTTCGCGGCAGCGCCCTCAGCGCCTCGACGGAGAGCACCAGCGGCCGCGCCACGAGCCCCTTCACCGCCAGCGCCCAGCCCGCCGGCACGACCGGGAACTCGCGCGAGATCTTGTAGGCGGGGAAGTCGTCCTCCTCGCTGTCGTCCTCCTCGGGCAGCTCGGGCGCGAGCCGGTTCGGGTCAAAGAGCGCGCGCTGGAAGCGCTCGTTCACGCGCTCCATCGCGCCGAGGAAGCCCTCGTGCGGGCGCTGGCTGTCGCAGGCGAGGCCGGAGACCGCGAGCAGGCCGGCCGCTCGCAGCCCGTCCCCGAGGAAGCCGCGCCGCGTCGAGTCGCTCATGGGGAACCCTCCGGCTCGGGTCGGTCGCGGCCGCCCGTCGTCATGTCCACGAAGCTGCGCGGGTGGAGGATGACCTGGACCACGTGCACGACCGTGAAGAGCGCCAGCGCGGCGAGCACGAGGAGGTGGATGGCGCGCGCGAAATCGTAGCCACCGAGGAGCGCGGTGAGGCGCGGCAGCTGGACCGGCTTGTAGATGGCGAGCCCGGACAGGACGAGCAGCGGCGCCACCGCGAGGACGCCCGTGTAGGTGAGCCGCTGCATGCCGTTGTAGAGCCCGACGGAGGCCGGCGGCTCCTTCCGCAGCCGCAGGTCGTGGAGCACGGTCTCGAGCGCGTTCCTCGCGTCGCGCCGCGGGAAGAAGAGGCGCCGGCGCCACTCGCCGCTCGCGAAGAGGTACGCCGCGTAGACGAGCGCGTTCGCCGTGAAGAGCCAGGCGAAGGCGAAGTGCCAGTGCCGCGCTCCCGCCAGCCAACCGCCGATCTGGAGCGCCGCCGGCGCGTTCACGCCCTGCAGCGGATACCAGGCGTAGTCCTCGCCCCTCGGCCCGAGGAACGGGTAGGCGACGAGGATGCGAAGGCCGCTCCCCGCCATGGTGCCGAGCAGGACGACGTTCGCCCAGTGGGTCGCCCGGATGATCCACGGCTGGGGCCGGCGGGACATGGCGCGGATCGAGTAGGCGGGGCCCCCGCCTCGCGCACGCCGGTTTCGGGGGCGCTCGCAGGGACAACCCTCTCAACCCTTCACGGCACCCGCCGTCAAGCCCGAGACGATCCGGCGCTGGAAGGCGAGCGTGAGCACGACGAGCGGCAGCGTGGCGAGGATCGAGGCGGCCGCGATCTCCCCCCACGGCTCGAGGTGCTCCCCCGAGAAGAGCGCGATCGCGACCGGGACGGTGCGGCGGGAGGGCGTCGCGAGGAACGTGAGCGCGAAGAGGAGCTCGTTCCAGGAGAAGATGAAGACGAGGATCGCCGCGGTGGCGAGCCCGGGCGCCGCGAGCGGCAGGAGCACGAGCCTGAAGGCCTGGAACGGCGTGCACCCGTCGGCCTGGGCCGCCCGGTAGATCTCGTCCGGGATGGCGCGGAAGGTCGTGGTGAGGAGCCAGAGCGTGAGCGGGAGCGCGAACGTCGCGTCCGGGAGCACGAGCCCCGCGAGCCGGTCGAGGAGCCCGAGCGCGCGCAGCGTCACGTAGAGCGGGCTCACGGTCGCGATGGGCGGGAACATGGCGACCGCGAGCGCGGTCCCGAGGAGGAGGCGGCGCCCGCGAAACTCGAGCTTCGCGACCGCGAACGCGGCGGGCGCGCCCACGGCCAGCGCGAGCGCGGTGCTCGCGCCGGCGACCACGACCGAGTTCAGGATCGCCCGCCCGAAGTCGCGGGCGGCGAGGACGTCTGCGTAGCTCCGCAGCGTGAGCGCGGTCGGGAAGGCGCGCCCGAGCTCCGCCTCGGGCCACAGCGAGGTGAGGGCCTGCCACGCGAACGGGCCGAGGAAGAAGGCCAGGAAGGCCCCGGCCGCCACCGCATGGCGCGCCCGGCTCACGCGGCGTCCTCCGCGCCGCGCGCGAGCACGGCCAGGAGGACGCCCGACAGGAGCGCCACGCACGCGAACGTCGCGACCGAGATGGCGGCGCCGTAGCCGAAGTCGCCGGCGCGGACGAGCGTCTTGTACGCGTACACGGACAGGGTCTCGGTCGCGTTGGCCGGACCGCCGGCGGTGAGGACGTACACGGCGTCGAACACGCGGAACGCGTCGAGCGAGCGGAAGAGGAGCGCGAGCAGGATGGCCGGGCGGAGCAGCGGCAGCGTGATGGCGCGGAACGTCCGCCACCGCGACGCGCCGTCCACCGCCGCCGCGGCGTAGACGTCGGCGGAGATGTTCTGCAGGCCGGCGAGCAGCACGAGCGCGACGAAGGGGGTCGTCTTCCACACGTCGAGCAGGATGGCGGCGTGGAGCGCCGGCGCCGGCGCCCCCAGCCAGTTCACCGGCGTCCCCGGCCACAGCCGCGCGACGAGGCCGAAGCCCGGCTCGAGGAGCCACGCCCAGAGCTTCGCGGAGACCGCGGTCGGGATCGCCCACGGGATGAGCACGGCGGCGCGCAGGAGCCCGCGCCCGCGGACCGCGCGGTCGAGCACGAGCGCGAGCGGCAGCGCGAGCAGGAGCTCCGCCCCGACCGCCACCGCGGAGAAGTAGGCGGTGCGCGCGAGCGCGGCGAGGAAGCGATCGTCGGCGAGGAGCGCGCGGTAGTTCGCGAGCCCCACGAAGCGGTGCTCGTGGAAGACGAGCACGACGCGCTCGAGGCCCATGACGAACCCGGCGGCGACCGGGTAGAGGGCCACGCCGCCGAGCAGCACCGCCGCCGGCGCGACCAGGCGCCAGGCGGTGCGCGCGTCCTCGGCGGCGCGCGAGGTCATGGCGGCGCCGCCCCCGCGATGCGGTCCGCCTGCCGCTGCGCCCGCCGCAGCGCCTCCTCGGGCGACCGCAGCCCGGTGAGCGCCGCGGAGAGCTCGCCCTGCAGCGCGTCCGCGACGAGCTGGTAGTACGGGCTCACCGGCCGCGGTCGCGCCCGCTCCACCATCGGGAGCAGCGCCGCGATGCGCGGCGCGCCGGCGCGGAGCCGCGGGTCCTCGTAGAGCGCCCGGCGCGCGGGGTTGCGAGCGTAGTCGAGCGCGAGGACGAGCCCCGCGTCGGGCGAGGTGAGGTGCGCCACGAGCCGCTCCGCCGCCGCGCGCCGCGGAGGCGGCGAGCGCGCCGAGACGGCGAGCTGCCAGCCCCCGAGCGCGCCCGGCCCCGGCGCGCCGCCCTCGCTGGGCAGCGGCGCGATCCCGACGCGGCCTCGCACCGGCGAGCCCTGCGCCTCGAGCTCCCCGAGCGCGTAGGGCCAGTTGCGCATGAAGACCGCCTCGCCCTGCTGGAAGCGCCGGCGCGAGTCCTCCTCGGCGGCGGAGGTGACGGAGGGCGGCGAGACGCCCGACGCGACGAGGTCGCGCAGCCACCCGACCCCCGCGCGCCCCTCCGGCGTGTCCACGACGAGCCGGCCCTCGCGCAGGGTCTCGCCGCCGTGGCCCCAGATCGCCTCGAAGGCGTTGCAGTCGAGCCCTTCGTACTGGCGCCCCTGCCACAGGAAGCCCGCGAGCCCGGGGCTCCGCGCCATCGCGGCGCGCGCGAGGCTGCGGAGCTCGTGGTACGTGCGCGGCGCGCGCGGCACGAGATCGGTGCGCCAGTAGAGGATCCCGACGTCCACGTACCAGGGCACCGCGAAGGTCCGCTCGCCGAGGATGACGGCCTCGGCCGCGCCCGGGAGCAGCTCGGCCCGCAGGCGCGCGGGCGGGAACGCGCCGCTGAGGTCGGCGATCCAGCCGGCGCGCGCGAACTCCGCGACCCAGATCACGTCCACGACGAGGACGTCGAGGTCCGCGGCGCCGCCCTCGAGCGCGGTGACGAAGAGCTGGTGCGCGAGGTCGGAGGCGTTCGGCATCGGCTCCGCCACGAGCTCGACGTCCGGGTTCGCCTGCTGGAAGCGCGCGAGCAGCTCGCGGAACGGCTCCGGTGCGCCCCACAGCGGCCCGTACTTCAGGACGAGACGGACCCGCCCCGCCGCCTCCGGCGCTTGCCTCTCCGAGCAGCCGAGCAGGGCCGCCATCACCGCGAAAGCACTGAGGAGCGCGCGGCGCATCGCCGAAACCTAGTCATCGAATCCGCGGGAGCGGATCGCCCCGGTGGACGTCTCGCCGCACCCGCTGGCGGGAGGTCCCCGTCGCCTCGGGCGGATTCCCGAGGCCGCCTCCGGCGTTTCGACCCGCGCTCCCCGGCGCTCCGGGCGCGCCGGCGCCGGACTCTTTCCATACACGCTGGGTGATCGTCCCAATATCGGGGAACGCGCGAATGCGAGAGATTGGCATCGTCGAGGCGGAACGAAGGCCAACGCAGCACGAGCCGAGGAGAAGGACACCATGACGAGCCTGAACGCCGGAACGAGGGTGAACAAGGGTTACTACTTCAGCACGAAGACCTGGGCGCTCCAGCCGGTGCCGCACGACGGCGAGCTGCTGCCGGGCGTGGCGGGTGAGCGCTACTTCCACATCCCGCTGCTGCTCGCCTTCGTGGTCGCCCCGCTCATGGGCGCCGCGTTCCTGATGTTCCTCCCCTTCATCGGCTTCTACCTCGCCATCCACGCGCTGCTCCGCCCGGTTGCGAACCTCTTCCACCGCTCCGCGACCGAGATCGCGGCGACCCTCCAGCCCGCCTGGCAGCCCGGCGAGGCGCACCTCACCGGTCAGCGCGCGGAGGAGGACGGGGTGGAGGAGAAGGGACCGCCCGCCGCCGAGGACGACCTCGCGAAGCTGGAGCGCGAGATCCAGGCGAAGCGCGGCGAGCGCAGCTGACGGCGACCCTCACACACGCGACGCACGGGAGACGGCCATGACGACCTACGCTGGTGGCACCCTGGTGAAGAGCGGCTACTACATCGACCCGAGCACGTTCACCTTCGCGAACGTCGAGAAGGACGGCGGGAAGCTGCCGGGGGGCGCCCGGGCGAGCTGGATGCGCGTGCCGGTGGTGCTGGTGCTCGCGGCGGCGCCGGTGCTGGGCGGCCTCTTCGTGGTGGCGCTGCCCTTCATCGGCTTCGGCCTCACGGCCTACGCCATCGGCAAGAAGCTCGGCCTCCACGCGAAGGAGGGCGCGAAGGAGCTCGCCGCCACCATGTCGCCTGGCCTCGTGGCCGGCGAGGCGCACCTCACCGGCAAGCCGGCCGAGACCGAGGAGGGCGCGGCCGCGGAGGCCGGCGCGGAGGTCGAGGCGCTGGCCAGGGAGATCGAGACGAAGCGCAACGCGAAGAGCTGACTTTTTAGGCGAGCGAGGGGCGCCGGCGAGGCCTGCCGGCGCCCTTCCCTTTCGTGCTAAGCCCTTTCGTTCCTCGCCCGACGCCGCTCTCCGCGGCACATCGTCCGCTCGACATGCGCTCGCCACCGCCCCGGCTCCACCTCGCCCTCATGCTCGCCCTCGCCGCCTGCGCCGCCTGCGCCTCCCGCGCCGGCCCGCCCGCGGGCGCCATGCTCCACCGAGACCACCCGCTCGCGGGGCGCACGTTCGACGTGCGCGCGGCGCGCTTCGCGGACCTGCCCGCGCTCGAGGCGGCGCTCCGTCCCGCCGACTTCGTCCTCCTCGGCGAGACGCACGACAACCCCGACCACCACCTCCTGCAGGCGCGGCTCCTCGGCGCGCTGGTGGCCGCCGGGCGGCGGCCGGCGGTCGCCTTCGAGATGCTCGACGTCCAGCAGCAGGCGGCGGTGGACGCGGCGCTGGCTCGCGCGCCGCACGATCCCGACGCGCTCGCCGAGGCGGTGGGGTGGGCGAAGAGCGGCTGGCCGGCGTTCTCGCTCTACCGGCCCGTGTTCGAGGCCGCGCTCGACGCCGGCCTCCCCATCGTCGCGGTGAGCCTCACGCGGAAGCAGGCGCGTGAGGTGGTGTCGCGCGGCAGCGAGGCCCTCACGCCCGCGGTGCGCGCCCTCCTCGAGCGCGAGGGGCCCTTGCCGGAGGAGGTGGCGCGGAAGCTGCGGGCCGAGATGGCCGAGTCGCACTGCAACGAGCTGCCCGGGGCCATGCTCGATCCGATGGTGCTCATGCAGCGCGCCCGCGACGCGACGATGGCGACGCGCCTCGCCGAGGCGGCGCGGCCCGCGGGCGTCCTCGTCCTGGGCGCGGGCCACGCGCGCGTCGACCACGGCGTGCCGGCGCACCTGGCGCTCGTCGCCCCGGGGCGGCGGTCGATCTCGGTGGGATTCCTCGAGGTCGACCCCGCGAAGCGCACGCCGGACGCCTACGCGGAGGAGTTCGGCGCGGGAGGCCTGCCCTTCGACTACGTCGTCTTCACGCCGGCCGCGGCCCGCGCGGACCCGTGCGAGAGCCTGCGCAAGCGCCCGAAGCCGCGGGTAGCGGGGTGACGCGCCTCGCGTGGAGGCCACGCTGCTCCCGCCCGGTCGCGGGGGGAGCGGGCGCTCACCTCGGCGGCTCCGGCTTCACGACGCGCAGGTGCCGCTTCGGGGGCGTGAGCTGCGGCTGGAAGATCTCGAAGCCCGCTTCGCGCCAGGTCCGCTCGTACTCGGCGAGCGACTCGTCCGGGCGCTCGATGACGTGCGTGCCCTCGTCGAGCACGAAGACGCCGTCCTCGGGCCAGTACTCGATGTCCTCGACGAGGAACGTGCACGTCTCGCCGAAGCGCAGCTCGAGCCCGATGAACGGCGCGAACGGGAGGAGCAGCTTCTTGTGCGCACCGAGCACCTCGCTGCCATGCTGGACGAGCGTGTAGAGCTCCACCTCGAACCCGGAGGCGGTCACGGGGGTCCCCCCGCGCCGAGGGCCTGCCCTGCCGACTCCGGTACTCGGCGGGATGGAGTTGTGGCACCATGCCGCCTTCGCGCACACGCGTTGTCATCCTGCCTTGCTGAGGTGCTCATGTCCCGAAGGCCCGTCCTCCTGCTCTCCCTCGTCGTAGGGTGTTCGCTCGCGGCGTGCAAGCGCAGCGAGCAGCCGCCCCCCCCCCCGCCCAGCGTGCCGCCGGCGATGGCCCCGGGAGCTGGCGTCGACTACCAGCAGCGGATCCAGGCCGCGCAGGCGGTGGTCGCGCAGGACCCGAAGAACGTGGCCGCGTGGATCGAGCTCGGGAACGACTACTTCGACACGAAGCAGCGGGAGAAGGCCATCGACGCCTACGCGCGGGCGCTGGACCTCGAGCCCAACAACCCCGACGTCCTCACCGACCAGGGCGTCATGTACCGCGAGATCGGCGAGTACCAGAAGGCGATCGCGAACTTCGAGCGCGCGAACAAGCTCGACCCGAAGCACGTGCAGAGCCTCTTCAACATGGGCGTCGTCTACTCGAAGGACCTGAAGAACCCCGACAAGGGCATCGAGGCGTGGCGCAAGGTCATCGAGCGCGCGCCGACGAGCCCGCAGGCGGCGCAGGCGAAGCAGGCCATCGAGGAGTACAAGCAGAGCGCCGCCTCGCGCCAGTGACCCTGGCGAGCGGGGCGGCCCCCGTGGTCACGCCGCCTGGAAGGGCGGCATCGGGCAGCCCAGCGAGCTCGAGATCGCCCTCAGGACGCCCGCCTCGTCCGACGTGACGCGCGCGTCGGCCACCGCGCACGCGACGCAGCCGCGGAGGACGCGCTGCTTCACGTCCGGCGCCGCCTCGTCGAGCGCGGCCAGCGCCCGGTCGGCCGACGCGGCGCCGAGCCTCGCCGCCGGGAGGAGCGTCCACCGCCCGCGCACGCCCAGCTCCGCCGCGCCCGCCTCGAGCGCCGCCTGCGCCGCCGCCGCGTCGCGGGCGCCTGCCCGCGCGAGGAGCGACAGGATCTCGAGGCACTCCACCTCGACCTGCTCGACGGCGCGATAGCGGACGGCGGTCCGCCCACCCGAGAGCCGCCGCTCGATGCGGCGGACGACGGCGCGCTGGAGCGCCCACTCGAAGACGGTCAGGCGGCCGTGGGCGTCGGCGAGCTCGTGCAGCTCGGCGCGGAGCGCCGCGAGCTGGGGCGCCGAGAGCGCGTCGAGCGCCGGGAGCGCGAGATCGAGGAGGGCGACGCGCCGCTCGCGGCCGACCCGGTCGAGCGCGGGCAGGAGCCGCCGCAGCTCACCGAGCGCCCCGGGCGGGAGCGCGACGCGCCCCAGCTCCGCCTCCCGCTGCGCGGGATCGGGAGCGAGGAGGAGACCGCACACGAGGGCGCGCGCGGCGAACGGCTCGCGGGCGGCCGCGACCAGCTCCGGCGGCAGCTCGGACAGGATCCGGCTCGCGCGCAGGAGCGGCGCCGGGCGGAGGGCGCCCACCCGCGCCACGACCTCGCGCGGCGTCCGCGCGAGAGACGGCGCCGCGGTGGCGGCAGCCACCTGCTCCGCCGCTCCACCCGGCTCGAGGCGGCGGATGCGCTCCTCGAGCGGCGGGTGCGTCGCGAACCAGCGCTCGAGCACCCCCGACACACCGTTGGCGAAGAGGAAGTGGCTCGCCTCGAGAGCCGCCGGCGCGGAGAGCATCGAGCCCTCGCGCGCGACCTTCCGCAGCGCGCCGGCGAGGCCGTCCGGATTCCTCGTGAACTGGACGGCCGCCGCGTCCGCGAGGTACTCGCGCTCGCGCGAGACGGCGAGGCGCACGAGCTGCCCGCCCATCTCGCCCACCCAGCCGGCCACGCTCACGAGGAGCCCGAACACGAAGGCGATGAACCGGGGCTGCTCCGCCTCCCGATCGGTGCGCCCGCCGCGCAGGGCGCCGTCGAGGACGACGCGGCCGATGAGGCTCAGGATCGTGAGCCCGCCGACGAGCCCCATCAGGCGCAGGTTGAGCTTCATGTCGGAGTTCAGGACGTGGGAGAGCTCGTGCGCCACGACGCCCTGAAGCTCGTCGCGCGATAGCTTGTCCAGGGCGCCGCGCGTCACCGCGATGACGGCGCGCCCCGGCGAGAGCCCTGCCGCGAGGGCGTTGATCCCCTGCTCGCGCTCGAGCACGAAGAGGCGTGGCACCGGGAGCCCGGAGGCGATGGCCATCTCCTCGACCACGTTCCACAGCTGCCGCTCCGCTCCCGCGGCGGAGCCCCGGTCGAGCGGCGTGCCGCCCATCATCCGCGCCACCGCCTCGCCCCCGTCCCGCGACAGCGTCACGAGGTGGTAGACGCTGCCGACGCCGGTGAGGGCCGTCACGCCTGCGGCGGCCCCCAGGAGGAGCCCGGGGCTCCACGACCCCGGCGGCGCATGCGAGAGCAGGTTCGCCGGGACGAGCAGCGCCAGGTAGACGAGCGCGACGACGAGGAGGAGCGCCAGCCCGAACGACACGACGAGCAGGGCCGAGCGCCTGCGCGCGGCGTGCTGGCTCGCGAAGAAGTCGATCGTCGCGCGCGAGCTTCCCATGCTCGTGGCGCCGCCGCCGGGCTAGAACGACACCTTGACGGCCTCGCGCTCGGTCGCGGAGGCGGCCTCGTAGGCGGCCGCCTCGCGGAAGCCAAACGGGCCGGCGACGACCGTGCCAGGGAAGGACTCGCGCGCGACGTTGTAGTCCATGACCGCGTCGTTGTAGGCCTGCCGCGCGAAGGCGATCCGGTTCTCGGTGGAAGCGAGCTCCTCCATGAGGCGCGCCATCGTCTCGTTCGCCTTCAGGTCCGGGTAGGCCTCCGCCACCGCGACGAGGCGGGACAGCGAGGCCGAGAGCGCGCCCTCGGCGCCCGCGACCGCCCTCATCGCCTGCGCGTCGCCGGGAGCCGTGGCGGCGCGGTGCGCCGCGGCCGAGGCCTCGCCACGCGCGCGGATCACCGCGTCGAGCGTCTGGCGCTCGTGCGCCAGGTAGCCCTTCGCCGTCTCGACGAGGTTCGGGACGAGGTCATGGCGACGCCGGAGCTGGACGTCGATCTGGCTGTATGCGTTGCGGTACGCGTTGCGGCGCGCGACGAGCCCGTTGTAGACCACGACGGCCAGGGCGGCGACGAGCGCCACCACCGCGAGGACGACGAGTGCGACCATGGTCCCTCCTCCCGTGCACGCGGCACGACCGGGCCAGGATGTCACAGGTTGCGGACGGCCCCGAGCGGGATCGACATGGACGGCGCCGGCCGGCGTAGATGTGGGCTCGCGCCCGACGGAGGCTCACCGATGACGACGCCCCGCTTCTCCCGCAGCGCCGCCCTGATGCTCCTGCTCGCGGCGGCGCCGGCCGCCGGCGCGAAGGAGCGCTCCGAGATCCCCGACAAGTACAAGTGGAATCTGACCGACCTGTACCCGTCGGAGCAGGCCTGGTCCCAGGCGAGGGCCGATCTCGCGAAGCGCGTCCCCCAGCTCGCCCGCCACCGCAGTCACCTGGGCGACTCGGCCCAGGCGCTGCAGCGCGGCCTCGACGAGATGTTCGGCATCGACCGGGACCTGTCGCGCCTCGCCGTCTACGCGAGCTCCGTCTCGGACGAGGACACGCGCGCGGCGCGCCCGCGCGAGCTGCGCCAGGCCGCGGAGCAGCTCGCGGTCACGTTCGACGCCACCTCGTCGTACGTCCGGCCCCAGCTCCTGCAGCTCCCGGCGCGCAAGGTGAAGGCGTTCCTGGGCGAGAACCCGAAGCTCGCGCCCTACCGGTTCTTCCTGGAGGACACGCTGCGCTGGAAGCCGCACACGCTCGGGCCGGGCGAGGAGCGCGTCGTCGCCGAGGCGGGCAGCGTCACCGGCACGGGCGGCTCCGTGTACGGCGTGTTCAAGGACGCGGACCTGCCGTACCGGACGGTGAAGCTCTCGACCGGCGAGGAGGTGCGCATCGACCCCTCCGCGTTCATGTTCCACCGCGCCTCGCGCGTGCGCGAGGATCGCGACAAGGCCTTCGACGCCTACTTCGGCGCGCTGCACGAGTACCAGCGGACGATGGGCGCCACGCTCTACGCGAACGTGCAGAGCCACCTCTTCACGAAGAAGGTGCGCGGGTTCCCCTCGGCGCTCGACGCGGCGCTCTTCAAGGACAACATCCCCACCACCGTCTATCGACGGCTCGTCGCCGACGTGCGCCGGAGCCTCCCGACCTTCCACCGCTTCCTCGCGCTGCGCAGGAAGATGCTCGGCGTCGACGTGCTGCGGTACCAGGACCTGTACGTCCCCGTCGTCGCGGCCGTGGACATGCGGTTCGACCCCGACGAGGCGCGCGGCATCACGCTCGACGCGGTGGCGCCCCTCGGCGAGGAGTACGTGGCGGCCCTGAAGAAGGGCTTCGAGAGCGGCTGGACGGACTACCTCCCCTCGACCGGGAAGCGCGCCGGCGCGTATTCCACCGGCGTCTACGGCGTGCACCCGTACCAGCTCCTCAACTTCAACGGCCGGTACGAGGACCTCTCCACGCTGGCGCACGAGTCGGGGCACTCCATCCACACCTGGCTGGCGGCGAACGCCCAGCCCTACCCCACGTCCGACTACGCCATCTTCGTCGCCGAGGTCGCCTCGACGCTCAACGAGAACCTCCTCCTCCACCACATGCTCGAGAAGGCGAAGGACGACCCGACCCGCCTGTCGCTCCTCGGCAACTACCTCGACAGCCTGCGCACGACCATCTTCCGCCAGGTGCAGTTCGCGGAGTTCGAGCTCGCCATCCACGAGATGGCCGAGCGCGGCGAGACGCTGACGGGCGAGAACCTGTCGGCGCTCTATCTGAAGACCGTCCGCGAGTACCACGGGCACGACCAGGGCACGTGCCGCGTGGACGACCTCGCCTCCTCGGAGTGGGCCGGCGTGCCGCACTTCTACCGGAACTTCTACGTCTACCAGTACGCGACGAGCCTGGTCGCCTCCATCTCGCTGTCGAAGGGCATCCGCGACGAGGCGGCGCGCGGCGAGACGAAGCACCGTGACGCTTACCTGCGCATGCTCCGCTCCGGCAGCTCGAAGTACCCGGTGGACCTCCTGCGCGAGGCAGGCGTGGACATGACCACGTCGGCGCCGTTCGAGGCTGCCATGGTCGAGATGAACGCGACGATGGACGAGATGGAGCGCATCCTCGCCCGCCAGCCCCCTCCGGCGAGGTGAGCCGCGCGCCGGACGGCGTGACGGGGCCCTTGACGCGCCCCCGCGGCGAGCGCTCCATGGGCGCCGTGCCACCGCCCCGGACGCTCCCCGATCTGCTCGCCTTCGTCCGCCGCCACACGCGGCCCGCGCCGGTGCCGCTCGCGCCCGAGCTCATGCTCTACCAGGCGACCGAGCTCACCCCGCTGTGGTACGCCACCTCGGAGGGGCTCGAGGATTGGGACCCGGCGCCCTTCTGGGCCTTCCCATGGGCTGGCGGACAGGCCCTGGCGAGGCACCTGCTCGATCACCCCGAGATCGTCCGCGGGCGCACCGTGTTCGACTTCGCCACCGGGAGCGGCCTCGTCGCGATCGCCGCCGCGCGCGCGGGCGCCGCGCACGTCGTCGCGTCCGACCTCGACCCGTTCTGCGAGGCGGCCGTGCGCCTCAATGCGGAGCTGAACCGGGTCGCGGTCGAGTTCCGCGGCGACGATCTGCTGGGCGATCCGCTCGACGGCTTCGACGTGGTGCTCGCGGGCGACGTCTTCTACGAGCGCCAGCTCGCGGAGGAGAGCGTCGCGTGGCTCGCGAAGCTCGCCGCCCGCGGCGCGACGGCGCTCGTGGGCGACCCGGGCCGCAACTACTCGCCGGGGGGCCTCGTGCCCCGCGCCGCGCACGACGTGCCGACGTCGCCCGAGATCGAGCACAGCGACGTCATGCGAGCGCGCGTGCTGGAGGTCATCCCGGCCGTGGCGGTCCGCGCGGGGTGACCGCGCCGTCTCACTATTAGTGCGCCCAGGTGCCCTGGGCGGGCGCTTGTTGCGGCCTCGCCGAGCCACGCGGGCGCGGCGGCATCGCCGCGAGGAGGTCGCGCAGCGCCTCGAGCGAGAGCGGCTTCGGGAGCAGCCCCGCCACGCCCGCCCGCTGGGCCTGTTCGGGCGGGATCTCGCGGCTCCAGCCGCTCACGAGGTAGAGCGGCGTGCGCGGGGCGAGCGCGTGCAGCTCGCGCGCGACCTGCCAGCCGTCCGGCGGGGGCATGCCGATGTCGCACAGCACGAGGTCGAACCGCTCTCCCGCCGTGAAGCGCGCGATGGCCTCGGCGCCCGACGCGGCGAGCTCCACGCTCTCGCCGAGATGCTCGAGCGCGAGGCCGGCCGCCTCGAGCACGTCGGGATCGTCGTCCACCACGAGGACGTGGAGGGGCTTGCCGGCGGAGGCGTCCCGGCCCTGGCCGGCGCGGGAGGCGGCCGGCGGCGGCGTGAGCGCGGGCGCGACCGCGGAGCGGCCCGCCGCGTCCTCGAGCCGGCTCACGCGCGCCGCCGCCTCGTCGACCATGCGGGAGAGCGCGCCCAGGCCGTCCTCGGTGGCGCCGCCCAGCATCTGCCCGCGGAGCGAGGCGAGGCGCAGCGCCATGGTGTGCAGGACGTTGTTGATCTCGTGTGCGGTCGCGGACGCGAGGTCGCCGACCGCGCGCAGCCGCTCGCGCTCGGCCGCGTCCGAGCGGGCGCGCTCCTCCTCGCGCTCGGCGCGCACCGCCTCCGTCACGTCGCGCGCCATGGCGAGGAAGAGCGGCACGCCGGGGCGATCGAGCTGCTCCAGGCGGATCTCGATGATCTCGTCGTCCCCGCGGGCGAACCGCACCTCGCGGACGCGCGCGCCGTCGTGCGCCATCGCGCCGGCCTCGCCGATCGCGAGCGCGTGCAGGTGGGGGTAGAGGACGCCCTCGCACCGCCATGGGCCGGCCCGGCGCTCGAGCGCCAGCCAGCGGATGTTCCGGACGAGGAACCCGCCGCTCCGGAGGAGCGCCATCCCGGTGCGGCTCCGGCGGATGGCCGAGAACGCCAGGGAGAGCGCGCCGCGCTCGTGGCCCACGTCGGCGCCGTAACGGTCGACGAGGGCACGGTACTTTTTGCAGAGCGACCGGTATTTCGCGATGAGCACCGAGTGCTCGCTGTGCGGTTGCTCCTTCATCGCGTGGCGGGCGCGTCGCGAGGACGCTCCCTTCAGGTCAGCATGGGGAGCACGCGCCACATGTGCACGGGAACGCCGGGATGTCCCTGGCGGGTGAGCTTCCGGACGCGGAGCAGGCGGGGAGCCGATCGGGAGCGCCGCTACGAGATCTTCTCCCGGCGCGAGCCCGTCCGGCGCTCGCGCTCGCGCTTCTCGGCGGCCTCGCGCAGCCGCTCCTCCGCGAGGAGGACGGCGCGCGTGGTGTCCTCGACGATGATGACCGACCCGAGCGCCCGCTGGTCCTCGACGAGCGGCACCGCCGAGAGCGCCGCGTGCCCGCGTCCACCGCCCGGCCGCTCGTACTGGATGTCCTCGACGCGCAGCGCGAGCTGCTTCAGGAGCTTCTTGCGGATCTCCTTCATGAGCGCCCGCGCCAGGATCGGGACGCGCAGCGTCCAGAGGAGTTGCCCGACCGCCTCCGCCTCGGTCAGCCCGAGGAGCCGTTCGGCGGCGAGGTTCCAGACCGTGATCCGCCCCTGCGGGTCGAGGACGGCCACCGCGGCCGAGAGGCTGCGGATGATGGTGCGCTGGTGGAAGGAGAGAAAATTCAGCTCTTCGGTCCGGTGCGCCAGCTC
>Ga0137366_10001226_pt1 | contig 18762 bp, 20 predicted proteins | sample SagtaG_8_FD_104938 | JGI IMG/M metagenome (GOLD analysis project Ga0137366, IMG submission 104938) | Vadose zone soil microbial communities from Sagehorn Ranch, Mendocino, California, USA - Sage1_L_60_16 metaG | ecosystem: Environmental > Terrestrial > Soil > Vadose zone | place: USA...
ACATTCCTTACCTGTTATCACATTGCGGGAAATGGCGCTTATGGTGACCGTACAAAAGTTCATTCAAAAGAGCAGGCAGATCATAGTCTTCCTTATTTAATAGCCGTTGCATTATTCGATAATGAGGTTTATCCTGAACAATTTTTGCCCGAGCGCATAGAAAAGAATAATGTGCAGGATTTGTTGCAAAAAGTATCAGTACATACTGCTCTTCCCCTCCATAAACCTGTTAAAGTTGCCGTCCTGTTAGATCCTTACACTTCAAAATATCCCGACAAAGTCCCTTGCAAAAGTGGAAATAAAACTAAAGGATGGAAAAAAGTTTGAAGAGGAAAGATAAGATTATCATGTTTTTTTTACACGCCCTATGAATTGGGATGATGTAGAAAAGAAATTTGCAAAACTTACAGATGGCATTGTACCTGAAGAGAAACAACAACAAATAACTGAACTGATTGCAAATCTTGAAAAGCGGAATGAAAGAGTTTATAACATTATTGAATAAGTATGCTGATAAATAAGTGGACTAAAAAAATATAATTACAGGAATTATGGAGCCGGCTTCAAATCTTTTGGCATCATTCCTTGTGTCACTCACTTGTACACTTGCAACATTATTCATCATTAAGCGAAGTTAAAAAGTTAATTATCGGGTATAATTATACTGTAAGCATTGATTAACTAACCATGGATTATGCCTGTGATTCATAATTTCGTTTTGTATAGAATGAACCAGCATATCCTCTCTTTGTGTTTTTGTTTCAATAGGTATAAATTCCTTATGATTTGTAATAAGAATATAACGGCGTGAAAATTGTGAAACCAATTGGTCATCAAATATATGAACAACACAAAAAAACCGGGGAGGGGATACTGAAAGTTTTATTATCAATATATCGGCGGGATATACACCTTCCTCAAATTTAAAATCCACTTTAATACGAATATCCATCAAACATTTTTTCAAAAATAGAACTTTACATTCCTGGATATTCTGTTTCAAAAAGTTTTATAAAGTATTTAATAGTGAAACACTTTTAATGAAAATTTTTAATTCCATTTTATATAAAAGATTGTACAAAAAGCAGCAGTGATATAGAAATATTATTTAGTTGATTCTTAGAAAAAATAAAAGCTTAATTCCTTTTCTGTTTCAGATTAAATTGAGCTTCAGTAAAAGGTTCTGAAAAAGTGGCAGGAAATTTTTGTGGAAGGGAACAATCAGTAAACCATTTGCCACCTCTTTTAGCCAAAAGAATTGTTTGTCCTAGTTCTTCCGTATTATTTTCAGGAACGATTATAATGGCGTCTGCAATTTGTTTTAAATTGAAAATTACATAAGCTGTTATTGTTTTACTGTTATGCTCAAATTGAATGGTCATTACAAAAATGCAAGGGTATGGAAATAATGCTGATTAGAAAAAATAATTATCTAAACATCGGATATAAGAGACAGTAAATTCTCTTTTATGAAGAGGTTTAATTAGAATTTAATTTTTCTGTTATACACGTTATACTAAACGAAGCCGTTTGATTGCTGAAAGCAGCCCTGGCGTAGGAGTGCGATGTCCGCCTGTACCGGTATGGACGGGCAACAAAGTTTCATTCATGTTCATTGCCTCGATTCAAAATTTTTCTTTTCAACATACCAATCATATAAATTTTAGCACAGCATTTTGTTATCCGATAATTTTGGGCACAAATTAATTTTTATGAAAAAAGGTTTGGCGATTATTGGCGCTGCTGTAGCTGTTATTGCAGTATATTTTTTATTGTTTTATAAAAAGACTGAAAAAAAAGAGGATGTTCCAAAACAGCAACCGCTTGCACAAAGTAAAAATAGTGAGTCATTCAATAAACCATTTAATGAAATGCTTAATAGTTATTTCGATTTAAAGAGTGCGTTGGTTGAATGGGATACTGCTAAAGCAAGCGCTAATGCAAACACATTAGTAAGTCTTTCGCAAAAAGTGCCTTATAATGAATTAAAAGCTGATACAACGATTATTGAAACTGCAAAAAGTTTTTCTGATAATGTTGTTGCTGAGGCAAAGGGCATAGCAGGTGAAAATACTATTGAAGGTAAGCGGCGCTCTTTTTATACATTGAGTGAAAACCTGTATAATCTTTTAAGAACAGTACATTATGATCAACAGGTAATTTATCATGACAAATGCCCGATGGCTTTTAATGATTCAGAAGAAGCATATTGGATATCGAATACAAAAAAGATCATAAACCCTTATCTTGGAAAGAAACACCCGCATTACTCTTCCGGGATGATAAGCTGTGGCAGCGTTGAAGATTCTCTTGACTATAGAAATAAATAATTAAAACTGTTTGAGCGTTTGAATATTTAAGCGTTAAAAGTTTGTTCTAAAGGAATTCCTTTAGGGAGTGTTTGAAAGTTGAAATATAACACCGAACTTTTAGAACAGTTAAATAGGTAGGACTTGTATCGAAAGCTGTCTTGTTTCAAATCGAATTAACCTATGTACACTTTAAAAAAAATTGCATTACTTCCATTGATCTTTTTATATATCAATTACATTTATGCGCAGCAGAAATTTACTTTGAATGGTTATATAAAGGATTCTCTTTCCGCTGAAACATTGATAAGTGCAAATGTTACTGTAAGAGAGGAGGGAAGAGGTGTAACATCAAATCAATATGGATTTTTTTCATTAACACTTGCAAAAGGTAATTATCAGTTACAGGTTTCTTATGTTGGTTATGTTACCAAATTAATTGAGGTAAATTTTGAAAGTAACAAAACCATTAATATTTTATTGGTTCCACTGTCATCCTATCTTAATAATGTAACCGTTACTTCCGGCAGAAGAGAAAGTAATGTAAAGAGTGCGCAAATGGGCAAGGTTGATCTTAGCATTAATACTATAAAATCACTGCCTTCTTTTTTGGGTGAAGTTGATATTTTAAAATCGCTGCAGTTATTGCCCGGAGTTCGTAATGCCGGTGAGGGTAATTCTGGTTTTTATGTGCGTGGCGGCGGCCCTGACCAGAATCTTATTATGCTTGATGAAGCGGTAGTATATAATACAGGCCACTTATTTGGTTTTTTCTCAGTATTTAATTCTGATGCTATTAAAAGTTTATCGCTTATAAAAGGCGGTATGCCGGCGCAATACGGAGGAAGATTATCTTCAGTAATTGATGTGGCCATGAAAGATGGCAATATGAATAAAACAGAGATTGATGCAGGTATTGGATTAATATCGTCAAGATTTGCAATACAGGGGCCAATAAAAAAAGAGAAAGCATCCTATATGATCTCTGCGCGAAGAACATATATTGATGCGCTGGTAAAGCCATTCATTCCAAAAAGCAATAGTTTCTATGGCTCTGGTTATTATTTCTACGATCTGAATGCAAAAATGAATTATAGATTCTCTGAAAAAGACAGGCTTTATTTAAGCGGCTATTTTGGAAGAGATAAGTTTGACTTTAATAATGCCAAACGATCTTTTAAAACAAGTGTTCCATGGGGTAATTCTACAGCAACTTTAAGATGGAATCATGTATTTAGTAAAAAATTATTTTCAAATACATCTCTTATTTTCAACGATTATGAATTTGACTTTAACGGTACTCAAAACGATTTTAGTATAAATCTTTCATCAGGTATAAAAGATCTAAATGCCAAAACTGATTTTGATTTTTATGCTGCACCTGAACATAAATTAAAATTCGGTGGGCAATATACTTTTCATACTTTTTTACCAAGTGTAGTGAGTGGTAAGCAGGATACCGTTGTATTTAATCCTGCAAATGTTCAAAAGAAATATGCAAATGAATTTGCTTTGTATATACAAGATGACTGGGATATAAGCAATCAATTAAAACTCAATTACGGTATTCGTTATAGTAGTTTTCAGCAGGTTGGCAGATATACAGCATATGCTACCGATGCAAATGGAAATAAACTGGATAGTATTGTTTACCCCAAAGGACAAGTTGTAAAATCTTATAGCGGCTTTGAACCTCGTATCACACTACGCTATTCTTTGAATGATTATAGCTCTGTAAAAGCAGCGATTACAAGGAATATTCAATATATACATTTGGTTAGTAATGCAGGTACAACCTTGCCCACTGACATTTGGGTTCCAAGTACATACAGAGTGCAACCGCAAATTGGCTGGCAATATGCTTTTGGTTATTTCAGGAATTTCACTAACAATATGTTTGAAACTTCGCTGGAACTGTATTTTAAAACTATGCAAAACCAAATTGAATACAGGGAAGGGTATACACCTAACACACTTAAGGATCCTGAAGAAGATTTTGTTTTTGGTAAAGGATGGAGTTATGGCGCAGAATTATTTATAAATAAAGTTAAGGGAAGATTCACCGGGTGGATTGGATATACACTTTCCTGGACATGGAGAAAATTTCCCGATTTAAATGATGGAGAAAAATACCCAAGTAAATACGACAGAAGACACGATCTTTCTATGGTAGGAAGCTATGAGTTAAATTCCCGGTGGAAATTATCATCAATATTTATTTTTGGAACCGGTAACGCGATCTCACTTCCGGAACGTTTTTATTTTATTGATGGAACCTTAACGCAGGAATTCAGCCGTATTAATGCTTATAGAATGACACCTTATCACAGGCTTGATCTTTCCGTTATTTATACTCCTCATCAAAAAAAGAAAAGAAAATATTCAAGCAACTGGGTATTCAGTATTTACAATGTTTACAGTCATTTAAATCCATACTTCTATTATTATGATCAGCAGGGCAGCGCTGTTAATGGAACTCTTGCTGTTACTGCAAAACAGGTTTCGTTGTTTCCGATAATTCCTTCTGTAACATGGAATGTAAAATGGTAATTTTTTGACCACACTAATTTTCAGCAATTCATTTATTATACAGGATACATATCTTATGTTTGTGAAAGTAGAATATTAAGGATTTTTTAATTTTAATGAACCTTCCGTTCCCTTAATTAAAAAATGAATAAAGAGTAGCCGTTAATTTTTGTTTGCAAATCTGTTTTGGAAGAAAATATTTAAAAAACATGTCGTTTTCTTTTAAAAGTTTTTTTAATAAAAGAGAAGTTTTTATGAAGAAATAGAATTCTTTTGATTTGTTAAAAATTGGATAAGAAAATCATATATCTTTGAAAAAATAGCCCCAATTAAACCATCAAAAAACATAATCTATAATCTATGGAAGTAAATCTTGTTCCACAACAACCAGGAGTGCGCGGGTCACTCCTGCACATTCATTTAGAGACTAACTATCCAAAGAAAAAACAAATTTTAGAAGAGGCTCTTGAGCAAAAAAAATTTGAAGTATTTTTAAAAAGGGTTTTCGACATTTTTATTTCTCTTTTGCTGATTATTAGCCTTTCTCCTATTCTTATTGTAATCGCAATTCTTGTTAAACTTACTTCGGCAGGCCCTGTTCTTTATTCAAATGAACGCGTAGGTTACCGGGGTATTCACTTTAGATGTTTCAAATTCAGGTCTATGGTTATAGATCAAAGTATAAAAAAAGATGATTACGAGGTAGCACTTTCCAGCCAGGAAAAAGGTGTTCTTCATAAAGTAAAAAATGATACCCGTATTACATGGATAGGAAAGATTATTCGTAAAACAAGTATTGATGAATTACCTCAATTATTGAATGTATTGCGTGGCGATATGAGCATAATTGGCCCAAGGCCACTCGTCCCTTTTATGCTGAAAAATTTGCCTGAATTCAGAGAAATAAGATGTTTAATGCGTCCGGGCATAACAGGGCTGTGGCAAATACGTGACCGCATTAATAATATCAGCGCTGAATTTATGATTGAACACGATATAGAATATGTGGAAAATTTCAGTTTATTGCTGGATATGAAAATACTTTTTAAAACACCTATTGTTGTTATTAACGCTGAAGGAGCATATTAATTCTTAAAAAATTTAAATAGTATTAGTGGAACACGCTTGCCCCAGGACAGGCGTGTTTATTTTAAATTACTTATTATTCTATGATTAAAGCAGATTTTGTAATTGTTGGCTCGGGACTTACGGGAACTACAATAGCGAGAATTTTGACCGATCATCAGCAGGACGTGATTATCCTTGAGAGAAAAAATCATATTGCCGGTAATGTTTACGATTATAAACATGAAAGCGGAGCAATGGTTCATAAATACGGGCCTCATTACTTTCGTTGTGGCTCTGAAAAAATTTGGAACTTTGTTAATCGTTTTTCTGATTTTTATAACTGGAGTGCTGAATTAAGATCTAAAGTAAACAGCGATTATCTTAACTGGCCTGTTCAGCAATCTTATATCGAAAAGATTGCCGGCACCGAATGGGATCTTTTTAAACGCGAACCTAAAAACTTTGAAGAGGCTTGCCTTTCTAAAATGCCTCGCCAACTTTACGAGTTGTTTATAAAAGGATATACTGAAAAACAATGGGGAGTAAGTTGTCTTGAGCTTGATAAAGAATTAGCAAACCGTATTACTATCAATAAATCAAATGTAAACACACTGACTCCATATCATAAATGGAATGCTCTTCCACGCAACGGCTACACTGAAATGGTTCAGAATATGATTGCGGATATCAATGTACTGACAGAATTTGATTATCTCGAAAATCGGGATAAAGTGATTGCAAATAGATTACTTGTTTTTACAGGTCCTGTTGATGAGTTTTTCGATTATAAATATGGCAAGCTAAAATATCGCAGTCAAAACAGGAGAATTGAATACTTGCCTGACACTGCACAGTATCAGCCTTATATTCAGGTAAATTATCCTAACCCAGATGATCCACGAATCCGCACTATTGAGTGGAAGCACTTAATGCACGAAGCGGATAAAAAGCATGCAAGAGGCACAGTACTTACACATGAAACTCCTTACACACCTGATTCTCCGCATCAATATGAATATCCGTTCCCTGATAAGGTTAATAAAGCTTTATATGAGAGGTATAAACTTGCTGCTGAAAAACTTGAGAAAGTCTTAATCTGCGGTCGCCTGGGAGAATACAGGTATTACGATATGGATCAGGCTATTGGTCGTGCCCTGAATTTTGCTTCAGATATTTTGAAAAGATTTGATATTGCTGAAGAAGAAAAGAAAGAAGTAAGGGCATAGTATAATTCTCATTCACCATTTTAATTTCCTTATCACAAAAATTCTCAGTCGTTATCTCGATTCTTTTCCCGGCATTTTGTAATCAATCACCACTTTTGCATTTTTCTTCTCATTAGATGAAACAAATAATTCATAACGTTTGCCACCCGTTGTAATCACCATTAAAGCAGTATTGGGCGGAATGGCACCAAGATTATTTGCTACCATTACAAACTCATGATGTGAATTAAAAATGTCTGCTTTTATGTTTAATGTAATTGGCTTTCCGGTAAGTCCTTTTCTGTAAGCAATTACTTCATTATTATCATACACAGTTATCGTATCTCCATCAATTTCACCATTATCGTATAATTGTATAAGTATGTCAGGTGAATTGGTAACAATTGTTTTGATTAACGGGTTCTCTCTTTCTTTAATTGCATCCGGAATAGGTATCTTTTTTTGAGACAGATCCTTTTGTATTTGGGGATTAACGGGGCTTTCTACTTTAGGCTGGGATTTTGTAATTGAATCCTCAACTGCTGATTGATTTTTTTGTGGCTTTTTTAAAGTTGTGCCAGGATTATTTTTAGCGATTGGTTTATCCTTTCTTGTTGAAGGAGGATTTGATTTTTTAACAACTGGCGGAGTTGTCTTTTTTTGTTGCGGAATTGTTTGCTTATCGGGAGGCGCAATCACAGGAGGTTTTGATTTTGCAACAGGGGGTGTTTTAATGCCGGGTTTTTTTAGTAAGAAATCTTCTTTGTGAAATTCAGATTCCAGCACCCTTTCAAGATATACATAACCGGAACCACAATCAGTTTTGGATTTTGCATTGATGCTGGTAAAAGTGCCTTCTAAAATTTCTAATCTTCCTTCTTTACGGTAGTCAAGGTAACATGTCATAAGACATGGTTCACTCTTGTCTGCTATTTTAAGTTCAACCAGTTGAGTTTCCTTTATTGTGATGCTTTTATTTTTAGAATCGTAAATGCCTTGTAAGGTCGCTTTGCCATAAAAAATAGTTGAATGATATGAGTAAGTTACTCCCTGTACACCCTTTTGTGAAGCATCGTTTCCTAACTGGTTTATCTGTACTTCATATTTATATTGTTGCTTAAAATAACCATATCCTGAATTAAAATAACCTCTCCAAATGCCCGTAATATCCTGCGCATGGATGAACGTACATGTGAAGGCACAGCCAATCAATATCAAGAGCAACTTCATAATACAAATCTATCATTTGCGAAATTACAATAAGTTATAAAGAAGAGTTAACTTTTACGAAGTTCATCGTTTAAATTGAGTATTCTTTTAAGCTTTAAATTTTTTATGTACCCAACCTTCGAAGCTTTATTAAACTCCCGTTGCGTCGCACTCTTCAACGCCTTGTAATTCTATTAAGCAAGAGCACAACAAATAATTAATCACGATATTGCATTGCCATCGTTAGCTATTTTACTCTCATAATCATTTGCTACTTTTGCAGCCCATAAAATAATTTTTTGCAATGAAATTGTTTTTACAATTATTATTATGGTAATGATTTTAAAATGTTGACAATTGATATACAGTCGAGGTGAGTAACACAAGGAACGATGACACAAGTATCAAAAGCTGACACCATAAAAAAATACAAGGTATTAAACAGTATGATAAATATTACATTTCCTGACGGAGCAGTAAGACAATATGAGCAAGGCGTTACTGCGTTGGATATTGCAAAATCTATCAGTGAAGGTTTGGCAAGAAAAGTAATTGCAGCTAATGTAAATGGCGAAACATGGGATGCCACAAGACCTATCACAAAAGATGCAATGCTTAAGCTGCTTACATGGAATGATACAGAAGGTAAATATACTTTTTGGCATTCTTCTGCGCATTTGATGGCAGAGGCCGTTGAAAGTATGTTTCCCGGCGTAAAATTTTGGGTTGGGCCGCCAGCGGAAAATGGTTTTTATTACGATATGGATTTGGGCGACAGAAAAATGAGTGAAGAAGATTTGGCTGCACTGGAAAAGAAAATGAATGAACTGGCAAAGCAAAATAATCCATACATAAGAAAAGAAATTCCAAAAGCAGAAGCAGTACAATATTTTACAAAGAAAGGCGATGAATATAAACTTGATCTGTTACAGGGATTAAAGGATGGCGAAATAACTTTTTATACACAAGGAAATTTTACGGACCTGTGTCGCGGTCCGCACATTCCAAATACTGGTTTTATAAAAGCGATAAAGCTTACAAATATTGCCGGAGCTTACTGGAAAGGTGATGAAAAAAATAAACAGCTTACCCGTATGTACGGCATTACATTTCCGCACCAGAAAGAGCTGGATGAATATCTGCAAATGCTTGAAGAAGCAAAAAAAAGAGATCATCGAAAACTTGGAAAAGAACTTGGTATTTATACGATGGATGATGATGTAGGCCCGGGTTTGATTATGTGGATGCCCAACGGAACAGTTATTATTGAAGAGCTTGAAAAACTTGCAAAGGAAACTGAAGAAGCGGCAGGATACAAGCGTGTTGTAACGCCGCATATCGCAAAAGAAAGCATGTACCTTACAAGTGGTCACCTGCCCTATTATGCAGATAGTATGTATCCACCAATGGACTTAGAAGGAGAAAAATATTATCTAAAATCAATGAACTGCCCGCATCATCATAAAATATTTGCTGCAGAACCAAAGAGCTACAGAGACCTGCCTTATCGCATTGCAGAGTATGGAACGGTGTATCGTTATGAACAAAGCGGAGAATTGTTTGGACTTATGAGAGTGCGTTGCCTGCACATGAATGATGCGCACATTTATTGCGCCAAAGAACAGTTTAATGATGAATTCAGAGCCGTGAATGAAATGTATCTGAAATATTTTAAAATTTTTGGTGTTGATAAATATGTGATGCGTTTATCATTACACTCACCTGAAAAACTCGGCATAAAATATGTAAATGAACCTGAGCTTTGGAAAGAAACAGAAACAATGGTGCGCGATGTGCTGATAGAATCAAATATACCCTATGTTGAAGTACAGGATGAGGCAGCGTTTTACGGGCCCAAAATTGATGTGCAGATATATAGTGTTATAGGCCGTGAATTTACACTTGCTACCAACCAGGTAGATTTTTCACAGGGGCGCAGTTTTAAATTGCAATACACAACACACGATAATACCTCTGAAACGCCGTTGATCATTCATCGTGCGCCGCTAGGCACTCATGAACGTTTTATTGGCTTTCTTCTTGAGCATTATGCAGGCAAATTACCGGTATGGTTATCACCTTTGCAGGTAAAAGTTTTACCTATCAGTGATAAAGTTTTAGCTTATGCAAATGAAATAAAATTAAAGTTGCGCAAAGCAAACATAAGGGTTGAAGTAGATGACCGTAATGAAAAGATTGGCAAGAAAATTCGTGAAGCGGAACTTAACCGTGTGCCCTATATGCTTGTGGTAGGAGAGAAAGAAATGAATGAACAGAAAATTGCGGTACGCAGACAGGGCAAAGGAGACATCGGGACGCAACCTGTAGAAGAATTTATTAACATGGTTGTGGACGAAATTCAAAACCGAAGATCAGAATAAAACAAAACATTTTTTATCTTTAACGAAATCAATTATTCACCAAAAAACAATTAATGGCTTTACCACAAAGAGGAGGTGGGCGTTTTAACCCACGTTTTAACAGGCAACCCGAGCCTGAGCATCGTATAAATGAAAGAATAAGAGTACCACAGGTAAGATTAGTGGGCGATAATGTTACAGTAGGCGTTTATCCTACGGAAGAGGCAAGAAGAATTGCACGTGAACAAGAATTAGATCTTGTTGAAATTTCACCCAATGCAGATCCCCCTGTTTGTAAAGTAATAGATTATAAAAAATTTCTTTACGAGAAGAAACGTAAGGAAAAAGAAATGAAGGCGAATGCTAAACAAAGTGAAGTAAAAGAAATTCGCTTTACTCCCGGTACTGATGATCATGATTTTGATTTCAAGGCAAAGCATGCAGAAAAATTTCTGAAAGATGGCAATAAAGTAAAAGCCTATGTACAGTTTAAAGGAAGAGCGATTATGTTCAAAGAAAGAGGCGAACTTGTTTTACTGAAATTTGCTGAACGCCTTGCAGAAGTTGGTCAGCCTGAAAATTTACCAAAACTTGAAGGAAAGAGAATGCTCTTAATGCTTTCGCCAAAAACAGGCAAGAAAAAGAAAGAAACTACCGAATAATTAAAATAAAGAAAGCTAAGGATTCAAACGCTTAGCTTTCTTTTATACCTTCTCATGTACATTAGTTTTTTTTGCAAACACCTTCGGCCATTTATTCGACTTCTGATATGTGGCACTCTCAGGTTCCTTCTTTCAATTGAACCATGTAACAATTCAGTTTTATGTTGTACATTTTTATAAACACATGCTATCAACATTAACATAAGCATTCACTTTAAACTTTAAATCTTTAAACTTTAGACTTCTTTATTATCTTCATAGCAAACATAACTCACTGCTATGAAAATTTTTTTATTTACCACGTCAATATTCTTTTCTAATTTTTTATTTGCACAAAAAACCATTCTTCACTGCGGAAAATTAATTGACGTAAAAGAGTTGAAGGTACTTACTGAAATGTCTGTCATAGTTGAAGGCAATAAGATCATCGATGTACAGAAAGGTTATATCAATCCATCCTCAAATGATAAGATAATTGAATTAAAGGATAAAACTGTAATGCCCGGTTTGATTGATTGTCATGTGCACATGGAAGCGCAAACAAGCCCAACTGCATTTACAGATCAATTTCGCATGAATCCTGCAGATTACGCATTTCAATCTGTTGGATATGCTTATACTACATTGATGGCTGGTTTTACTACCGTAAGAGACGTTGGTGGAAGCGGCGTAAATATTTCATTACGCAATGCTATCAACAAAGAATTAATAAAAGGCCCGCGGATTTATACAGCAGGAAAAATAATTTCATCAACCGGTGGTCATGCTGATCATACAAATGGTTTACGACAAGATCTTATGGATATTCCTGAATTAAATAACAACGTTGCAGATGGAGTTGATGCGTGCATAAAAGCAGTTCGTGAAAGATATAAAGAAGGAAGCGATCTTATAAAAATTACTGCATCAGGCGGTGTGTTGAGTATGGAAAAAGATGGTAGTGGTGCACAATTTTCTGAAGAGGAAATAAAAGCCATTGTGCAAACTGCGAAAGATTATGGAATGAAAGTAGCTGCGCATGCACATGGTGCAGAAGCAATAAAACGCGCTGTGCGTGCAGGAGTTGCTTCAATTGAGCATGGCACTTTTATGGATGATGAAGCGATGACGTTGATGAAGCAGTATGGAACATGGTATGTGCCAACTATTATTGCCGGAAAATCTGTTGCTGATTCTGCAAAGAAGCCTGGCTACTATCCTGAAGTGATTGCACAAAAAGCTATTGCTATTGGTCCAAAAATACAAGCCACATTTGCGAAGGCATATAAAGCCGGTGTAAAAATTGCGTTTGGAACTGATGCGGCTGTATATGCACATGGAAAGAATTGGAAAGAGTTTGTGTATATGACTGAAGCCGGTATGCCTGTGCTCGAAGCTATTAAATCAGCAACGGTAAATGCTGCGGAATTAATTGGTATTTCAGACAAAGTGGGCGACATTGAAAAAGATAAACTTGCAGATATTATTGCTGTTGATGGTGATCCAACAAAAGATATACAGGTAATGGGCAAAGTAAAATTTGTAATGAAGGAGGGAGTGGTATATAAGAATGAATAATTTTTTTCATAGAATAATTTTTTGCTTATAGCATCGTCCGTTGCGTCGCAATCACTTTATCGTTTTGTTCTTTATTAAGCTTTGCAAACAACACGCAAATATATTTTTCGTTATCATTAAAAATTCAATAATCACGATTCAATTTTCTTAATTGCTGCAGCATCGCTTTTAAGTCCTTTGGTATCTCCGATTCAAATTCATAATGCGCGCCACTCAAATCAAACTTAAGCTGTAAAGAATGTAATGCCAGTCTCGACAGAATAGGTCTCTCACTCTCTTCTTTTTTTGACAAATGATAATTACGTTTTAATGATGAAAGATAAACTGGCTCGTCACTTCCATACAATTCGTCGCAAACAATGCCATGGCCGATGTGCTGCATGTGTACACGTATCTGATGTGTGCGACCTGTATGCAAACGAAACTTAATCCACGAGAACAAACGAAAGTTTTCCAGCACTTCATAATCAGTTAATGAAGGTTTACCTTTTTTATTGATAATCATCTTTCCTTTTTTCACTGGATGTTCCATAACAGGTGCATCTATACTGCCCCGTTCATTAATCATTTTGCCATGCGCCAAACCGACATAATATTTTTCTACTTCTCTTCCTTCAAATAATTCTGAGAGTTGTTTATGCGTCTGTTCATCTTTAGCAAATACAATCACACCACTTGTCTCTTTATCCAAACGATGCACAGTAAATATCTCACCATATTGTTGAATGAGCATATCTTTTAATGATATTCCGGATTGCGTTCTGTCGGGAATACTTAATAGACCATAAGGCTTATTAACAGCAATAAAATTTTCGTTCTCAAAAATTGTCTCTGGTCTATTTGTGTGTTTACTCATGGAACGTTTTTCCCCGTTGAATAAAGAATAGAAAGTACAAGTGTGCGACGCAACGGAAGCTCGATAGTTTTGCTAAAGCCAGGCTCAAAAAAATTATTATTTATTTTTTAGAACGCACAAATGATTGATTCATGTACTTCAATAATCGTATTTCTTTCTCCCTGAGATAACGCCATTTGCCACGATCAACATTTTTCTTTGTAAGATTGGCAAACATTACTCGATCAAGATTTTTTACATCATAATGAAGGTGCTCAAATAAGCGACGCACAATACGGTTACGACCGCTGTGAATCTCAATGCCAATAATACTTTTATCTTTTGCGTCCGCGTATGCCAGAGCATCGGCTTTTACAAGACCATCTTCCAATGTTACACCGTTGAGTATGGTTTCAAAATCTTTTTTTGCGAGTGGCTTATCGAGCTTTACTTCATACAGCTTCTTTACTTCAAACGAAGGATGTGTAAGCTTTTGAGCCAACTCACCATCATTGGTCATCAATAAAACACCTGTTGTATTTCTATCGAGTCTGCCAACCGGATAAACTCTTTCTTTTGTTGCAGTTTTAATTAAATCAAAAACAGTTTTTCTTCCTTCGGGATCTTTGGCCGTAGTAATATAATCTTTGGGTTTGTTTAAAAGAATATATACAAGATCTTTTTGCAGAAAAACCTGTTTGCCATTCACCATCACTTTATCACTTGAAGATACTTTAAACCCGGGTTCATAAATAACAGAACCATTCACCTGCACCTTACCTTGTTTCACTATTTCTGCTGCCCCACGTCTTGCGCTAATGCCAGCATGTGCAATAAATTTATTCAAAGGCATGAGACCAGTCTGCAGTTGCTGGATTCCAGTTTCGAGTTGGTTGCGGTTTGTAGTTTGTAGTTTGTAGTTTGTGGTTCGTGATGTATGTTTAATTGATTTCGGGTTTCGGAATTCGGAATTCCCTGCCCGACTAAATCGTTCAGGCGGTGGATTTCCTATTTCATACTTCGTACTTCGTACTTCGTACTTGCTTTGCTTCTTATTCCTTGAATCTTGTTCCTTGAATCTTGAATCTTGTCCCTTGTCTCTTGTCTCTTGTTTCTTGTTGCTTTCTTTTCCTTCGTGTCTCGTACTTCGTACTTCATACTTTCCTTGCTCCTTGTTCCTTGCATCTTGTTCCTTGATTCTTGTCTCTTGTTTCTTGTTTCGTAATTCTTGTATCTTCTCTCTTTTCTCTTGCTTCAATTTTCTTTTTTCCTGTCGTATTGCTTCTTTCTTTTTAGCTCCGCTTGCTGCTTTATTGATAAACTTATCAAATGCATGTTTTGCCATGTTGTATGTGTTTGCTGTTTTTCAACAGTAATTTAAATCGTTGAGAATTGAATGTTTAAATTTGAAGATTATTAATGTGCTCTAACCTTCAACTTTTAACTTTGAACCTTCAACTCTTTGTTTGCTAACTGCCCGCAGGCTGCATCAATATCTTTACCGCGGCTTCTTCTAAGCCTTGCATTTACTTTATGCTTTTCAAGGTATTGCATAAAATTATTGATAGCCTCTTCCGTTGGTTTTGAAAATTTAAATTCATCAATAGGGTTGTATTCAATGATATTAACTAAATCAGCAGGAACCTGCCTGTAAATCTTTACCAACTCTTCCGCATCTTTTTGTGAATCATTAAAGTTTTGGAAAAGTATATATTCAAATGTTATTTCATTGCCTGTTTGTTTATAAAAATAATTAAGTGCTTCAATCAATGATTTAATGTTGTTGCTTTCGTTGATTGGCATTATTTCATTTCGTTTCTTATCGTTTGCTGCGTGTAGTGATAACGCAAGTTTAAAACGTACTTTATCATCACCTAATTTTTTAATCATCTTTGCAACACCAGCAGTAGAAACGGTAATACGTTTCGCACTCATGAATAGCCCATCTTCAGCAGAAATTCTTTCAATTGCTTTTAACACGTTATTGTAATTGAGCAAAGGTTCTCCCATGCCCATGAATACAATGTTCGAAAGTTTTTTATTGTAGACCTTTTCGCTTTGCTGATTTATTAAAACCACTTCATCATAGATCTCATCGAATGTTAAGTTGCGTTTACGTTCCATATAACCCGTTGCGCAAAATTTGCAACTCAGGCTGCAGCCTATTTGTGAAGAAACACAGGCTGTTTTTCTTTCTTCCGTTGGAATTAATACGCCCTCCACTAAATGACCTTCAAAGGTTTTGAAGCGGCTTTTAATTGTGCCGTCGGCGCTGTATTGTGTGGTATCTATTTTTAGTGCAGGTAAAGAGAATTGTTCAGCAAGTTTTGCTCGCAGCTCTTTGCTGAGGTTTGTCATTTCATAAAAACTATGTGCATGCTTTTGCCACAGCCATTCATAAACCTGCTCCGCACGAAATTTTCTTTCCCCCGTCTCCACAAAATAATTTTCAATTTCACTCAAACCAAGATGGCGAATATTCTTTTTTTCAGACATTTTGCAAAGATAAGCTCAGTTTGTAGTTTGTGGTTTGCAGTTCGTTCAAAGGATACTTATGGCATAGTTAAAGTTTGATATCAGAAATTTAATTTTGGATTTCGTTTTTGGAATTCAGATTTTTTTATGGTACAAGCTGCGGTCAAATGGCATCCCTCTCAGATAAACCAGAGTATAATTTAAGCATGGTTAAAGAATCTATGGCCACGTAGTGGCACCCTGTTTATAAAAAGCAAATCAAAAAATTCTGGGACTTCGCAGGGGTCGCCTAAAAACAGGCTGCTCCTACCGGAGCTTAATTTAATTACATTGCCTGAAGAAGTCATCTCAGATAAAGCAATAACTTTACTATAAATATTTGACTGCGAATGAGTTAATGTTCAAACATTCGCACACACTTAAGCTTCAAACGCTCAAACTAAAATCTAATTCCCATTCTTTTTTGCAACAATAATCAGCCGCGGAGATTTTTTACTGTCATACTCATTTAATTTGTAATCACCATATACTTCTTCAATCTCCAGGTAATTCAACGCAAACATAAATTCAAAATCGTCAAGGCCAAATCCTGCAACCTGCTCGGTATATTCCACATCTTCTCCCAGCTGATTATCATCAATTACTATTCTCTTAAAAAAAATATTTTTCATCCATCTATCTTGTAATAGAATAAATAATTCCATCTATTTCTTTTTCTTCCGAAGGCACCAAATGTTCTGCTGCATACTTCGCATTGATATAATCAAATACGACTCTGCCGCCAAGCTTTAATGCATTCGACATATTGCGAATCACTTTTTGATTCTCCGTTTCATCTTTAAAATAGCCAAAACTGGTAAAGAAACTAAACACATATTCAAAGTGATTATTGCCAAAAGGCTTTCGCATATCGTGCTGAAAAAATTGCAGCGATGATGTTTCATATTGCTTTGCCTGCCGGATACTGGACATAGCAAGGTCAATACCTGTTACATTAAATCCTTTTGCTGCCAATTGCCGGCAATGACGCCCGTTTCCGCAACCTACATCAAGCATAGCAGCATGCTGATCAGGTTGTAATGCTGTAATCAATTCATCAATAAAATCTGCAGCTTCTTTTTCACTGCGGTGTGCATAGAGTTTATGATAGTAGGCGGAATCAAACCAACTTTTAAACCATGGTATACTTTGAACAAGAATATTTTCATTTACTTGTTTCATAATTGATAATATTTTTTTAGTAAGAATTTCGATTAGATTTCTCCCTGGCTTGCTATTGTGATCAAATTAACAAGCAAGCTCAAATATTTTATTCAGTTCGTTTATTTTAACCCCTGCTGCTTGTCATGCTGACGCAGGAAGCATCTGCTAAATTTTGAAGCTTCTGCTAAATTTTATTTTGTGTAGCAAATATTTTTTCAGAAGAGAATGAGTGCTTTATGTTATTCTTGTTGCCTTTAAAAATTTCAGGCTTGCGTAAATAAGCAGCGATCCATATCAGCGTAAGAATTACTACAGGGGCAACAAAAGTGCTGTGGGTTATTTCAACTGCCATTGCGCCGCCAAAATAGGCAGTGAGCAACAGGAAGCCAATCTTCATTGTGCGTGGATACAGAAACAGCGCTGCCAATAATATTTCCATGCTTCCAAAAATCTTTAAATACTGAACCAATCCTATTTCTGTAAAGGATTGTACTAAAAAAGGAAAGCTTGTGAATTTTAAAACGGCACTTACAGTTAATTGTGTTGCAATAACAAAAGATGGCAGCCATCTTAAAATGTTTTTTGTTTTGTCATTCATATAATTTGTTTTTGTTTTAAATTTTATGAGCACAAAACTATTCATGCCTGAAGCGGTTGGCATTGATCTACATCAAGAAGTGAAATTATTTTTTACGGGAAAGTTGTTTGCGAATGCGGCTAAGTGTTTCGGGAGTAATGCCAAGATAGGAGGCAAGCATGTGCTGAGGCACACGTAGTGCAATGGAGGGATAAGTTGAAAGAAAATTATTGTAACGTTCTTCAGCAGTGGCACTAAGTGAAGCAACAATACGACGGTCTTTTGCAGCAGCATGTTTTTGTATGCCTGTTTGAAAGGCAGCGGCATAGCCGGGCACCTGTTCAATTATTTTCAAGTGTGATGGTCCATCGAGCAGTAATATATCGGAATCTTCAATAGCATCAATAAAATAAATGGTAGGTATGCCGTTTTTCAGGCTATCGGAATCAGCAAGCCACCAGTTCTCCGGGGCAAATTGTACAATATGTTCTTTGCCTTTGTTGTCTATCACATAGTTGCGCAAACATCCTTTAGCTACAAATACTGCGTATTTAGCAACTTCTCCTTCGCGTAAAAACAGTTCTCCTTTTTTCAAATGTTTTGGCAAAAAAAATCCTTTGATAAAATCAAATTCCTCATCCGTTATGGGAAAGCGGCATTCAAAATATGTGCGTAATGTTTCAGACATAGAAAATTAGCTGCGACGAAAATAACTAAAGAAAATAAAACTATATAACTGGCATCATGCTTACTATTAAACCAATAGTGTAAAT
>Ga0137366_10001227_pt1 | contig 18761 bp, 14 predicted proteins | sample SagtaG_8_FD_104938 | JGI IMG/M metagenome (GOLD analysis project Ga0137366, IMG submission 104938) | Vadose zone soil microbial communities from Sagehorn Ranch, Mendocino, California, USA - Sage1_L_60_16 metaG | ecosystem: Environmental > Terrestrial > Soil > Vadose zone | place: USA...
CGCCGAGATCCTCGCCGTCCAGGGTATTCCGGCGGAGACGTGGATCCGTGACTCGGTACTGCCCGAGGTCTCGGCGGCCACACCGGCCGACCGGTGGCAGCGCGCCGCCGCGTGGATGCTCCAGGGCGACAAGGGCACCACGGTCCATCTCCTCGTTCGCGTGCCCGGCGCCGAACCGCGCGGTCTCAGCGTCACCCGCAGCCTGTCGCTCAACGACCGCTGGCCGCTCGATCCGCCGGCGTTCGTCACGGAGTCGCTGCCCGGCAGCGTCGCGATCGTGCGGATCGCTTCACTGGGGGACGAACAGGTCGTGCGCGAGTTCGACCGCGCGTTTCCCGACTTCGCCCGCGTGCAGGGGCTGGTGCTGGACCTGCGCCGCGCCGCGGACGGCAAGACGGAATACGCCTACCAGATCCTCGCCCGCCTCACCGACCGCCCGTTCCCCGCCGTGCGCTGGAAAACGCCCCAGTATCGAGCCGTGTTCCGGGCGTGGAACCTGGCTGACTCCGCCATCACCTGGTACGGGCCAGAGCCGGGAACAGTTGCGCCTCGCGCCGACCATCCGGCCTATGGCGGCCCGATCGCCGTCCTAGCGTCGAGCGCCACGGTCGGCGCGGCGGAGGACTTTCTGGCTGCGTTCCGGGCTACGGGTCGCGGTCTCATCATCGGGGAGCCATCCGGCGGGAGTCCGGGAGACGTCGCAACATTCGCGCTGCCGAAGAGCTGGGGCGTGCAATTCTCGGTCACCCGCCACGAGGCTCCCGACGGCACGGGGATCGCAGGCGTCGGCGTGAGACCCGACCTCGTCGTAATGCGCACGGTGAACGACCTGCTCGCGGGTAACGAGCCGGCGCTGCAGAGGGCAAAAGATTACCTCAAGGGCGGCAACGGGCCGCCCTAATGTTCCAGGCTCTCCCTGAAGAACCCGACGACCGCCTTCCACGCACTATCCGCGACCTCCGGCCTTTCACGCGCCCGCAAGAAGCCGTGGCCGACGCCGGGATACACGGTGTAGCGGTAGGTCTTGTGGTACGTCCGGATCGCCGCGTCCACGTCGCCCAGGCCGGCGTTGATGCGCGCGTCGTTCTCGGCGTAGACGCCGAGCCCCTTCGCACGGATGCGCGCGATGGACACGGCGTCGGGGCCCGGCCCGTAACAGACGACGAACGCGCCGAGCGACGGGTTGTTGGTGGCATAGCGGAAGCTCTGGCCCCCGCCCCAGCAGAACCCGATCACGCCGATCCGGTCGGATCGGGCCGCCTTGAGGCGCTTCACGTACGCCACGGTCGCGTCCAGATCTTGCGTGACCGTGTCGGGGGCGAGCCCGGCGATGAGCTTGCGGGCGTCGTCGGTCGACGGCGGCGTCCCGCCGCGGCGCGACAGCAGGTCGGGCGCGATCGCCACGAAGCCGTCCTTGGCGAGCTGCTCCGTGGTCTGGCGGATGAAGTCCGACATTCCGAAGATCTCGTGGATCACCACTACGGCGGGCGCCGGATCCTTGCGCTCGGGATAGGCGAGGTAAGCCGTGATGGTGTCGCGGCCGCTGAGAAACTTGACGTACTCGGAGTGAATGTCGGGGGGGGCGAGGATGGCAGAAGACGGTCGAGGACGGTAGAGGAGGACGCCCATCAGCCCGCCAACGATCCATGCCGACGCCAGCCCCAGACGGTAACCCCCTCTACCGCCTTCTGCCGCCTTCACCCGTCCTCTACGGCCCATACGTTATCCTCCAGATCCGATCGCCCGTGTCGTCGCTCACCAGCAGCGCTCCATCCGGCATCACGAGTAGCCCAACCGGTCGCCCCCAGCGCGACCCGTCGGCCAGCTGCCATCCCGTGACGAAGTCCTCGACCGAGACGGGGCGGCCGTTCTGCACCTGCACCCGCACAACTTTGGCGCCCGTTGGTACCGAGCGATTCCAGGAGCCATGAAAAGTCATGAACGCATCACCGGCGTAGTCCGCGGGAAACCGGGCGCCCGTGTAGAACGCGAGGCCGAGTGGCGCCGAGTGCGCCTGCACCGTCAGCGCCGGCGGCTCGACGCCGGAGCAGTCGAATCCTGTGAACTCGGGGTTGGCGTGTCCCGGAAGATAGCACTGCGGCCAGCCGTACCACTTGCCGTCCTTGAGAATGTTCAGATGCTCGGGTGGGACGTTGTCGCCCAGGTTGTCGCGGTCGTTGTTGTTCGCCCAAAGCTCGCCGGTGGTGGGGTGAAAGGCGAGGCCCACCGAGTTGCGGAGCCCCCGGGCAAAGATGCGCCCGCCGGACCCGTCCAGGTTGAAGCGCGTGACCGCCGCGCGCATCGAGTCTTGCGGCGACTCGACGCACACGTTGCACGACGAGCCGGCGGCGACGTACATGAGGTTGTCCGGGCCGATCACGACTGTGCGGGTGGCGTGGCCGCCGCTCGGCAGCCCCGACACCAGAGTGACCGGCGTGGTCGCGCCCGGGTCGAGCCGCTTCACGGCCGTCTGCTCGGCGAAGTACATCGTGTCACCGCGGAACGCGATGCTGAAGGGAGCGTTGAGGCCGCTGAGCACGGCCTGCGCCGGCACGTCGGCGACCCCGTCGCCGTTCGCGTCCACGAGCCGTACGATCTGGCCCGCGCCGGGCAAGGACGCATAGACCGCACCGCCGGGGCCGAGCGCCAGGTAGCGCACGCCGGTCAGACCTTCGGCGAACAGGTTGACCGCGAAACCGCGCGGCACGTACAACGCATGCCCGGCGATGAGAACGGTGTCCTGGCCGCCTGGAGGGGGCGGGGGGGGCGGGGGCGGGTTCTCCCCAGCCGGCATCGCGCAGGCGAGGACAACCGCTGCGAGCACGAGGAGTCGATTCATAGTCTCCTTCCTCGCATCGCTACCCCGCGCACCGACGGACGTTCGCCGCTACGTGCCATGCTTCGCGTACACACCCTGCAGCGCGCTCTCGCCCGGCGGCATCCTGTCGCGGCTCTGGAGCGCCTGTTCCGCTGAGCGCTCCACCTCCTCGATCACTTCCGCCTCGATGTCGCCGAGCCGTTTGACGGTAATCCCGTCCGCTTTCAGGTATTCCTCGTACATCCCGATCGGATCGCGCTTGCCCCACTGCTCGAACAGCGCCGCGGGGAAGGTGTCGCGCGCCTCGCGCTCGTCGTGGGTCGCGTGCCCTCCCATCCGGAACGTCTCGGCGACGAGCAGCGCCGGTCCCTCCCCCCGGCGGCAGCGGTCGGCCGCGAGCTTGGTCGCCGCATACGCGTCGAGCACGTTGTTGCCGTCGAACTCGGCGCCGACGATGCCATAGCTCGCCGCCCACTCGTCGAAGTTGCCGGGCAGGTGATGCTGCTCGAGCCGGGTGCCGAGGGCGACCTGATTGTTCTGGATGATGAAGATCGCGGGAAGCTTCTGGACCGCGGCGAAGTTCGTGCCCTCGTGCGCCGCCGCGGTCTTGGTGGAGCCGTCCCCCACCCAGGTGAGGACGACGCGCGGCTCCTGGCGGATCTTGAACGTGAGCGCGATTCCAGCGGTCACCGGGACCATATCGCCCACGTGCGAGATCGGCTGCAGCACGCCCCGCGCCCAGGCGCCGACGTGGAGGTCCCGGCCGCGCGCCGGCGAATCCGCGCTGCCGAGATAGGCGCGCAGCATGTCGCTGACGGGCAGCCCCAGCTCGCAGCAGGCCGCGGCGTTCCGGATCATCGGCGCGACCACGTCTCGACCGCGCTCGAGCGCATGCACCGGGCCGACGGTCGTGGCCTCCTCGCCCGTGCCGAGCCACGCCTTGGAGATCACGCCCGTGCGCACCCAGCGCTTGAGCTGAATGTCGTGCAGCCGCGCGCGCAGCAGTCCGGCGTACAGCCCGAGCCGGGTCTCGACCGGAAGCCGTGCGACGACCGCGGCCCGCTCGGTATCTCGTTCGATCGTCTCCCGGAAGCCGCGCACGAGGGCGGGGTCCGGCTTCCACTCGACGTACTCGGGCGGATCGAAGGCGGGGAAACGCCTTATTTCAGCTTCTCCTTGATCTTGGACAGGAAGCCGCCGGCGTGGGATGCGGTCAGCGCGTCGGCGAACTCGAGTGCGGTGTTGTAGCGCGCGTCGGGGTTCGCCTCCATCGCGCGGGCCAGCGTGCTCTCCAAGCCCTCGGAGAGATCGGCGCGGACCTGGCGCAGCTTCTGCGGCTGCCCGCGCAGCCGGGCGATCATCATCTCTTGGGCGTTCCGCCCCTGAAACGGAAGCTTGCCGGTGAACATCTCGAAGGCGACGATGCCGAGGGCGTAGATGTCGGAGCGGGCGTCGAGCGGCTTCCCGCGGATCTGCTCGGGGCTCATGAATTCCGGCGTCCCGAGGATGATGCCGGTCGCGGTGAGCTTCGCGATGGCCGGATCGGCGCGGCGCTCCTTCGCGAGGCCGAAGTCCATGACCACCGCCCGGTCCCGGCCGTGGGCCTCGGCCACGAGCATGATGTTCTCGGGCTTCAGGTCGCGGTGCACGATCTGGACCTCGTGCGCATGGTGCAGCCCGGCGCACACCTGCCGCAGCACGTCGATCCCCGCGGCGAGGCTCATCGGCCCACCCTTCACCTCGCGGTCCGAGAGCAGCTCGCCGTTCAGGAACGGCATGACCAGATAGATCAAACCATCCTCGGACTCGCCCAGCCGGAGAATGCGGCAGACATTCGGATGGTCGAGTCGCATGGCGAGCCCGGCCTCGCGCCGCAGCCGCTCCACCGAGCTGCGGTCGGTGGCGAGCTTGGGCGAGAGCACCTTGATCGCCACGTCGCGTCCGGTCGACACCTCGCGGGCGAGGTAGACGTACGACATGCCGCCTTCGCCCAGCTTCTTCTGGACCTGGTAACGCGAGTCGAGCACCTCTCCCAGGAGGGAGGACGCCCGGTCGAGCCCCGGCTTCGCCTGCGGTGGCGTGCGGGCGGCGGTGCCGCCGGTCGAGGGGGAGCCGGAAGGGGGTCGTGCCGGCGCGGGCTTCGCCGGCACCTCCACGAGCATGTTGCCGTCGCGGGGACAGAACCGGGCGCTGTCGACGTACACGGTCCCGCACTTGGGGCAGCGGCGTTCGCTCATTGACGCACCAAGTTGCGTCCTTCATTCTTCGCGCGATAGAGGGCTTGGTCGGCGAGGGCCACGAAGCTGTCGGCGCTGGTGACCCGGTCGTCGGGGAAGGAAGCCAACCCGATCGAGATCGTCAGGTTGAGCGGGTCCTCGCCCGGGTCGGCGAAGTCGTGGTGCATCACGCGCCGCCGCAGGCGCTCGGCGAAGATCACGGAGCCCTGGAGCGCCGTCTCGGGCATCACGACGACGAATTCTTCCCCTCCGTAGCGGGCGATCAGGTCCACCGATCGCGCCTCCCGCCGCAGGATCTCGCCCACCTGGCGCAGGACCGAGTCCCCGGCAATGTGCCCACGCGTGTCGTTCACCAGCTTGAACCGGTCGATGTCCGCGAGCAGGATCGTGAGGGCGAGATTGTACCGCCGCGCGCGATCGAGCTCGGCCTCGAGCTCCTCCGACAGGGCTCGGCGGTTTAAGCAGCCGGTGAGCGCGTCGGTCGCCGCGAGTTTCTCGAGCCGTTTCTTGTCCGACACGGCGGTTTCGAAATCGTACGCTTTCTCGATCGCTGCGACGGCGGTGCGGATCACGGTCTCCGCGAACTGGGCATCGGCGCGCGTGAGCGGCGGATCCTCGCCCGTGGTCCGCAGGAAGAAGACGCCGAGCTGCTGGTCTTTCATGGAGAACGGCAGGGCGACCGCAGAGCGGGTGGGCACGGTGATCTGCTCGCGCTGCCAGCGTACGCGCTCTTCCTGGTAGAGCGGATCCGACGTCACGTCTTCGACCAGCACCGAGCGGCTGGTGGTCAGGGCCCGCTGGATCTCGGGGTAGCGGACCAGCTCGATCTGGAGGTTGCGGAGCATGGGGTTCTCGTACGCCGCCACGACCACGCCCAGCTGGTCCCCCGGCTTGGCGAGCACCATCGAGCACTTGGAGATCTGCAGCACGCGCGCCACGCGCCGCACCAGGATGTGGTAGATCTCGTCGGGTTTGAGGGAGTCCGTGACCTCGTGCAGGATGTCGACGATCGCGGCGCGGCTCTGGGCCTCGTCGCGCGCCCGCGCCAGCTCCTGCGCCGAGCGGATGTGGGCCTTCACGCGCGCCAGGAGCTCCCGCACTCGGAACGGCTTGGAGATGAAGTCCGCCGCGCCCAGGCCCAGCGACTTGACGGTGGCTTCTTCGGGAGGCATCGAGGAGATCATCAGCACGGGCACGTCCCGGAACCGATCGTCGGCCTTCATTTTCGCCAGCAGCTGAAGGCCGTCGACCTTCGGCATCATGATGTCCAGCAGCAGCAGGTTGGGGCGCTCCTCCTCGAGCCTGCCGATGAGCCCCTCGCCGCCGGGCGCGGTGACGACGTCGTACCCGTTCTCCTTGAGGATCCAGGTCAAGGTCCGCACCAGCGACTGATCGTCGTCGGCGACGAGGATCTTGGCGGCGGGCTCGGGCATCGCGTCTTCAATCCTCGAGCAGCGAGGGATCCACGTTGCCGCCGCTCACCACGAGCACCGTGGGGGGGACGGGGTGCACGGCACCGGAGCGCACCGCGGCCGTGGTCGCGGCACCCGACGGTTCCACCGCCAGGTGGCAGTGCTGCCAGAGAAAATGTACCGCCTCGCGCAGCGCGTCGTCTTCCACGAGCGCCACGCCCGCCACGCGGTCGCGCTGCGCCGCGAGCTGTGCGAATGGGATCGCGCCCACGCCGAGTGTGATCAACCCGTCGGCGATGCTGGCGGTCCGCTCGAGCCGCACCGGGCGGCCGGCCTCGAGCGAGCGCTTGAGCTTCGGCGCGCCTGCGGGCTCGACGCCCCACACCAGGGCGTGACTCCCGGCCGCCGCGAGCCCGGTCACCACGCCGGCGATGAGGCCGCCCCCGCCCACGGGCACGACCACCGTCCGGACGTCGGGAAGCTGCTCCGCGATCTCGAGCCCCACCGTCGCCTGCCCCGCCACGATGTCCGGGTGGTCGAACGGAGGCACAACGGCGAGCCCGTCCCGCGCAGCGATGTCCTCGGCCGCGCGCTGCCGGTCGTCCGAGGTGCGACCCGCGAAGACTACCTCCCCACCCCACTTCTTCACACCCGCCACCTTTACGGCCGGCGCCGTCTCCGGCATCACGATCACGGCGCGGGTTCCCACGAGCTGGGCGGCATAGGCGACCGCCTGCCCGTGATTACCGCTCGAGTAGGTGATGACCCCCTTGCGCCTTGCGGCTTGTGGCAGGCGTCTGATCGCGTTGTAAGCCCCCCGCAGCTTGAACGCCGCCGTAGGCTGCAGGCTCTCGAGCTTCAGGTAGGCGTTGAGCGGCTCGACGAAACGCAGGGGCGTGCGGACTGCCACCCCCACGAGCCCCGCGGCCGCCTCCCGGACGTCCTCGGCGGTGACCACGCTACTTTTTCTTCTTCGTCGGCTTCGCCTTCGCCTTCGCTTTCGCCTTTGGCGGGGCCTTCTTGGCCTTGGCAGAAGCCCGCGGGGCGTCGTCGTCCGCGTCGCCCTCGCCGTCATCCGCCTCGTCTTCCTTCACGACCCGGGCCACGTCCACCACCAGATCGCCCGGTGTCAGGTTCATGATCTTCACGCCCTGGGTGTTGCGCCCGGAAATGCGGATGCCCTCGACCGGCACGCGGATCATGATCCCCTTCTTAGTGATCATCATCAGCTCGTCGTCGGGGAGCACTTCCTTGAGGGCGACGATGTTCCCCGTCTTATCGGCGCGCTTCAAGGTGATGATGCCGCGGCCGCCCCGGTGCTGCACGCGGTACTCGTCGAGCTCCGAGCGCTTGCCCATGCCCTTCTCGGTGACCGTGAGCAGGGTCGACTTGCGGCGCACCACCACCATGTCGATCACCTGGTCCTTCTTGTCGAGCTCGATCCCTTTCACGCCGGTGGCCGTGCGGCCCATGTCGCGCACGTCCTTCTCGTGGAACCGGATGCTCATGCCGTGATGGGTGGCGAGCACGATGTCGTTCCGGCCGTCCGTCACCTGGACGTCGATCAGCTCGTCGCCCTTCTCGATGTTGATCGCGCGAATGCCGACGGAGCGCGGGTTGCCGAACTCCGACAGTCGCGTCTTCTTCACCACGCCCTGTTTGGTGGCGAACAGGAGGAACTGGTCCTCGGAGAACTCGCGCACGGGTACGAGGGACGCGAGGCGCTCGTCCGGCTTCATGGCGATGCACGAGATGATGGGTTTGCCGCAGGCGGCCCGGGCCGCCTGCGGGACCTCGTGCACTTTCAACCAGTAGCACTGCCCCTGCTGGGTGAAGAACATCACGTAGTCGTGGGTCGACGCGATGAACAAGTGCTCGACCCAGTCGTCTTCCTTGGTATGGGCGGAGATCACGCCCCGACCGCCGCGCCGCTGGCGCCGGTAGGCCGACACCGGCAGGCGTTTGATATAGCCCGCGTGGGACACGGTGATCACCATGTCCTCTTCCGCAATCAGGTCTTCGATCGAAAACTCGCCCTGGTCGGCCACGATCTCGGTGCGCCGCTCGTCGCCGAAGCCGTGCGCCAGCTCCGAGAGCTCCTCCTTGAGGATCTTCAGGCGCCGCGGCTTCGACCCGAGGATCTCCTTGCACTCCTTGATGAACTTGCGGACTTCCTTGAGCTCCTCCTCGAGCTTCGTGATCTCGAGGGCGGTGAGGCGGGCGAGCCGCATGTTGAGGATTTCCGCCGACTGCTTTTCGGACAGCTTGAAGCGCTTGCGCAGACTGGCGTCTGCGCTCGGCGTGTCCTTCGACTTGCGGATGATCTTCACGACCTCGTCGATGTTGTCGACGGCAATCTTCAGGCCTTCGAGGATGTGCTCGCGGTCCTGCGCGCGCTTCAGCTCGAACTCGGTGCGGCGGACGATGACGGTATGGCGGTGCTCGATGAAGTGCTCGAGCAGCTCCTTCAGGTTCATCTCCTTCGGCGCGCCGTCGACCAAGGCGAGCATGATCGCACCGAAAGTGGTCTGCATCTGTGTATGCGCGTACAGCCCGTTCAGCACCACCATCGGGACCGCGTCTCGCTTCAGCTCGATCACGACCCGGATGCCTTCTTTGTCGGACTCGTTCCGGAGGTCGCTCACGCCGTCGAGCTTTTTCGCCAGCACCAGATCGCGGATCTGCTCGATCACGCGATCGGGAGAGACCTGGTAGGGGAACTCGGTGACGACGATCTGCTGCTTCCCGGTCGATTCCCGCTCCTCGACGGTGGCGCGCGCGCGGATGGCGATGCGGCCGCGCCCTTTCTCGTAGCACTCCTTGATGCCTTCGCGGCCGTAAATGATCGCGCCGGTCGGGAAGTCCGGACCCTTGATGAACTTCCGCAAATCTTTGATCGACGCGTCCGGGTGGTCGACCAGATGATTGATGGCCTCGACCGCCTCGCCCAGGTTGTGCGGCGGGATGTTAGTCGCCATGCCGACGGCGATACCGGACGTGCCGTTGACGATGAGGTTGGGCAGCCGCGCCGGGAGGACCGTGGGCTCCTGCAGCCGGTCGTCGAAGTTGGGGACGAAATCGACGGTGTTCTTGTCGATGTCGTCGAGCATCGTCATCGCGATCCGCGTCAGGCGGGCTTCGGTGTAGCGGTAGGCGGCCGGGGGATCCCCGTCCACCGAGCCGAAGTTCCCCTGCCCGTCCACCAGCGGATAGCGCAGCGAGAAGGACTGCACCATGCGCACCAACGAGTCGTACAGGGCGACGTCGCCGTGCGGGTGATACTTGCCGAGCACGTCGCCCACCACGGTCGCGCTCTTTTTGTAGGGGCGGCCGGGCACGAGCCCCAGCTCGTTCATGGCGTACAGGATGCGGCGATGCACGGGCTTGAGTCCGTCGCGCACATCGGGCAGCGCGCGCTGCACGATGACGCTCATCGAGTAGTCGAGGAACGACTCCTTGAGCTCGTCCTCGATGAGGCGCGGGACGATCCGTTCGCGGGCGTTCGGTGCGGTCATGAAACCAGGTGTCAGGTGTTAGATGTCGGGTGTCAGCACGGCTCGGGGAGACTGTCTAAGTTGCCAGAAAATAATCACTTAGGTCGTGAAAGGCAACGCGAACATGCCCGCTAACTGGGGGTGGGCGCGGCACTTACAGGTGATAACTCGCCCGGGTTGACGATTGGTTGATGTGTTCCAGCTAGGCTTGTTCCCAGGCTGAAGCCTGGGCTCGGCCAACGCTGTGCTGAAGCACACGGAGCGAAGCGGCGTCATTGAGCGAGGAGTGTCCTTCAGGACAGGGTCTCGCCGAGCCCAGCCTTCAGGCCGATGCCGGCCCTCACTCTGCGATCTGAATCGCGATCTTCCCCAGCTGCTCGCCCCGTTCCAACCGCTCGAACCCCGCACGCGCCTCGGCGAAGGGGAACACCCGATCCACGATCGGTCGCAACTCGCCCGCGCCGAGCAGGCGCACGATCTCGCGATACTCAGCGTCGTTCCCCATGGTCGAGCCCAGGATGCTCCACTGATACCAGAACAGCCGGCGCATGTCGAACGCGACCTTGGGCCCCGTCGTCGCGCCGCAGCTCACCAGCCGCCCACCGCGCCCGAGGGAGCGCAGCGATTCATCCCACGTCGCCTCGCCCACGTTATCGATCACGACGTCGGCGCCGCGCTTGTTGGTGAGGGCCCGAACCTCCTGGGAAATCTTCTGGGTCTTGTGATTGAGCGTCACATCTGCACCGAGCCTCTGTGCCTCCTGCAACTTGGCGTCGCTGGAGCTTGTGACGATCACTCTCGCCCCCTTGAGCTTCGCGATGCGCATCGCGGCGAGGGACACACCGCCGCCGATCCCCCAAACCAGCACGGTTTCCCCCGGCCGCAGCTGCGCCCGCGTGACGACCATCCGCCAGGCTGTGAGGGTCACCAACGAGAACGTCGCGGCCTCGGCCCACGAAAGCGGCGTCGGCAGTGTCGGGATGATGGCCGTATTCTGCTCGGGGACGATGACGTACGGGGCCAGGGTCCCGGGCAGGTGCTCGCCGAGAATGCCATAGCTGAGACACTGCGAGTGCTCGCCGGCGCGGCAGTACGCGCAGCTGTAGTCGGGAATCCCAGGATTGATCATCACCCGGTCGCCCGGCCGGACCGAGCGGACTTGAGCGCCCACGGCCTCTACGACGCCGGCTCCGTCGGCACCGAGGATATGGGGGTAGTGGTATTCCTGAGGCAGCCCCCGCACGACGAAGAGATCGAGGCGATTGAGCGCCGCCGCGCGCAGCGCGATCCGAACCTGCCGGCCCTCGAGCGGGCCCGCAGGGTCAGGGACGTCGGTGATTTCGAGTTGGTCGAGGCCGCCGGTGCCGCGGATCACCCAGGCGCGCATGGCGTCGGCGCCCCCTCGCTACGGCATGAAGGCGGGGGAGGTCATCTGCTCGGCGCCGGTGGTCGGGATCGGCACGGGCGCGCCGCTCCCGGTCGACGCGACCGGCTGGACGTACACCCTGAAGACGTTTTTCTGCACCGCGACGACGAGCCCGAGGAGATCGCCGGCGGGGGAGACCGTAAAGTCCGTGACCACGAGGTCCTTTCCCGAGAGCGGCGTCACCTTCCCGGTGGCGACCTCGACCTTCACGACCTGCGTGACCGTGCGGCCGCTCTCCTTCTGCTCCAACAGATAGGCGAGCGAGCCGTCACGCAAAAACCTGGGCGCGGCCTCCTTGCTCTGCGGGCCCCGGGTGACGGGACGCTGGCCCGCGCCGTCCTTCGACATCAACCAGATATGGTTGTTGCCTTCACGGTTCGACACGAACGCGATGGTCTCTCCATCCGGCGACATGGTCGGCTGCGAGTTGTCGGCGGGCTCCTGCGTGAGCTGCACCGCGTCGGAGCTGGTGATCGGCTGCAGGAAGATCTGGCGGTGCCCGGTGCGCTGGGAGTGGAACACCACCGCTTGACCGTCGGCCGTGAACGACGCGTCGCCGTCCGCCCCCGGTGAGTTGGTGAGCCGCGCGGCACTCGTTCCGTCCGCGTCCATGACGTAAATCTCGGGCTGCCCATCGCGTGTCGAGGTGAACGCGAGACGCGATCCGTCCGGGGAGAAGGCGGGCTCGGTCGCGACCGCAGTATCGTCCATGACCTTGCGGAGCTGGGCCAGGTTGGCGCGCTCCGCCGCATAGAGCTGGAAGCGGCCGGTGCGCGAGCTCGCGACGACGATCTCCCCCTGGACGAACGCTTCGGCAACGGCGCGTCTCCCGCCCGGCGCCGTCGCCGTGATGCGCGCGTGGCCGTACGCCGCCGTCGACACGGTGCCGTCCTCGGCGACCGCCACTACCTGCGGGTTGTCGGAAGCCCAGGTGACCCCGGTGGCCGGGCCAATCACGACGCCCGCCTCGTCAGCGAAGCTCGCCTTCAGCGGGTACCGCCGGTTGAGCGGGAGGCCGAGCCGCGCGGCAGAGAGCTTCAAGCCCGCCGCGATGACCCGGATCTGCCACGTGACCACCAGTTCCCTCGGGCCAGGGCCCTTGAGGACCAGCGTCGTCTTTCCGGCGCGCTTCCCCGTCAGCGTCCCCGACGCCGCGTCGAAGCTCGCGAGCGAGGTGTCCCCGACGGTCCAGCGGAACGGCGCTTCGGGCACAGGGCTCTTGTCGGCCGCGACTGCCTGCACCGTGAACTTCGCGGTCCCCTGGATGGGGAGCGGCAGCTCGGTCTTCGAGGTCGGGAGGACGTAGAGCGTCTCGACCGTCTTGTGCACCAGGATGTCGACGGTCTTCGTTTGCAGCAACCCGACGACGCTGAGGGTCGTGCGGCCGGGAGCCACCGCGGTCACGACCCCGGTGAGGCTCACCCGCGCGACGCCGGGATCCCCGGCGGACCACTGCAGGGCGAGCGGGCTGACCACCCGGCCGCCCTGCGCCGGCACCATCACGTGGAGCGTATCGACGTCCCCCGGCGACATCACGACAGGCACAGACTCCTGGATCGCGATGTCGCTCGGCTGCACCACGACCGGCGCCGTCGCGGTGAGGCCGCTCGAGCTCGTGACCTGCACGGTGCCCTGGCCGGGGGCGAGCGCCACGACCACGCCGTTCTGGTCCACGCTCGCGATGTCCGGGCGCAGGGACTTCCAGGTGGCAGCCACCGGTGCCGCAGGAGAGCCGTCGTCTCTGAGCGCACGCGGCGACACGCGCGTATTCTCGGACGGCAGGAGATACACCGTGGGCGGCTCGATCCGGAGGACCGCGGCGGGTCCGGTACCGACGACCTGACCGGCGTAGGCGTCCACGCCGGAGGGCGTTGACGCCGGAGGTTGCCCGCCCGCCGGTTGCGTGGCTCCTCCGGCGGGGGCCGCGACGGGGGCGGAGGCGGGGGCGCCCACCACCTGGACCGCGGCCTGGCCCTTCCGCGTGCCCGCCCGGGCCTCGATGATCGCCACGCCGCCACCTACGCCCGTGACGGTGCCGTTGTTGTCCACCCTCGCCACCGCGACGTTATTGGACGACCAGATGAGGCGCACGGTGGGGATGACATTACCGGCGCGGTCGAACGCGGTCGCCAGCAGCCCGCTCCGCTCCCCGATTCTGATGGTGATCGAAGGGGGGGCCACCTGAACTTCAGCGATATTCTGTGCCGACACCGCGCCCGGAAGGCCGAGGCCGGTGAGGAGGACGATGCGCCGAGCCATCATAGCGGCGCGAAGGTAAGCGCACGTAAGTGCCGTTGTCAAGCTAACTTGTCACGAAACACGCGCGACCGTCCGAGTCGTGGCGGTCTCCCCCGCATCCACTTGCGTGGGGACATTCCCGGGGTAAGCTATAGGCCACGCACACCGACACCCAGCGGAGGAGAATCATCCGATGCTCGCGTCAACGGATTTTTCGGAGAGCAGTTGGACTGGCTCCGGGATGATGGAGCCGATGTATCCGCCGTCACCCATGACGCCGCCCGCGCCCGCGCCGATGCGGGACGAGCCGATGACGGCGCCGCGGCCGAAGCCGGCGAAAAAGCGGAGAAAGCCGGCGAGATCCAAGGCCAAGAAGAAGGCCGGTAAGAAGCGGCCCAAGGCCCGGGCGAAGCGCGGCAAGACGAAGCGGCGGAAAGCGGCGCGGAAGCGCCGCCGCTAGAACAGCTCGACGTGACAGCGCGGGAGCGCCTCTTTGGATGGCTCGAGCCATCTCCTCGAGGCGCTCCCGCGTCACGTTCGCATCCTTTGGTGCGGAGCGGCCGGACGATGCGGGTAGTCAGATGGCGAGGTCCCGGGACGTGGAGCGCGCTGCTCGTGCTCGCCTGCTCGGCCCCAAAGGTCATTCCGGGGGATCCGCAGGCCGAGATCGCGGCGACGCTCGAGCGCAGCGCCCGTGATTGGAACCGCGGCGACCTGCCGGGCTTCATGAGCGACTACGTTCAGGATTCCCTCACGAGCTACGTATCCGGCGGGCACGTGCAGTACGGTTGGCAGCGCCTGTACGACCACTATCAGACCGCGTACTTCGCGCCCGGCAAGCGCCGCGACTCGCTCGCGTTCGCCGAGGTGCGCGTGCGCCCCCTCACGCTCGATCTGGCGCTCTGCACCGCACGCTTCCAGCTCTCGCGCGGCGACTCGGTCACCGCGAGCGGGCCGTTCACGCTCGTGCTGCAGAAACGAGGGGACCGCTGGCTCATCCTCCACGATCACACGTCCGCCGACCCGAAATGAAGGGCGCCGCCCTTGCGCTGCTCCTGGCGCTCGCCGGGTGCACGTCGGGCGACGGCGTCATCGCCCTCGAGGGCGCGACACTCATCGACGGATCGGGAGGCGAGCCGGTGCGGGACGCCCTGGTCCTCGTCCAGCAGGGGCACATCCAGGCCGTCGCCCGAGTGAACGAGATCCCCGTACCGCGCGGCGCGCAGGTCGTGAACCTCATCGGCAAGACGATCATCCCGGGGCTGATCGATGCCCATGCGCACGTCGAGCGGTGGGCCGCGGAGCGCTACCTCGCCTGGGGCGTCACCACCGTCCGCGACCTCGGCGCGACCAGCACCGACTCCGCCATCGCGCTCAAGAACGACTTCGACCTGGGCTCGGTGTTGGGCCCGCGGATGCTCACCTCCGGGGCCATGATCGACGGCGCGCCTCCGACCTACGCGACGGCGACCGCCGTGCGAACCGCGCCCGAGGTACGCAGGGCCGTCGATCTGCGCGCGGTAGCGGGGGTGGACCACGTCAAGATCTACACCAAGTTCACGGCCGACCTGCTGCGACCGCTCCTGGACGAGGCGACCACGCTCCGCCTGCCCGTGGCCGCGCACCTCGGCAAGATCGACGCCCTCACCGCCGCGAGGGCGGGCGTGGCGTCGCTCGAGCACATGGCCGGCGTCGTCGCCGCAGCGAGCCGCGACCCCGCTCCCTTCTTTAGGGCGCACGACCAGTTCTTGCGCGGCTGGACGACGGAGGAGATGGGCTGGGCCGCGCTCGATTCCGCGTCGCTCGCGCGCACGGCGCGCGCGCTCGCGACCACCCACGTGGCGATCGTGCCCACCCTGGTGGTGCACGAGATGCTCTCGCGGCTCGACAACCCGATGCTCTTGTCGCGCCCGGGCATGGAGGACGTCCCGGCCGGCGCCGCGAGCGTGCGCGATGTCGCGGGGCTCCTGCGCCGCACGGGGTGGCGCACCGCCGACCTCCAGGCGTTCCGGCGATCGCGCGCTCGGCAAAACCAGTTCGTCCGGGAGTTCAAACGCGCAGGCGGGCTCATCGCGGCCGGCTCCGACGCCGCGAACCAGCTGCTCGTCCCGGGTCTCTCGCTGCACGAAGAGCTCAGCCTGCTCGTCGCCGCCGGCTTGACCCCGGTCGAGGCGATTACCGCCGCGACGCGGAAAGGGGCGGAGCTGCTGCGCGCCGATTCGCTCGGCCGGGTGGCCGCGGGCAAGGTGGCCGACCTCGTCGTGCTCGACGCCAACCCCGCGGCGAACATCGCGGCCACGCGTCGCATCGCGTGGGTCATGCTCCGGGGACGCATCCTCTACCCAGATTCACTGAGGAGAACATGGACAAAGTAAGACTCGCGCTCGTGGCCGCGGCGATCATCGGTGCCTGCGGGAAAGGGGAGACGGGAACGGGGAAAGGCGCCTACGACCTCGTCCTCAAGAACGGTTGGCTCGTGGACGGCAGCGGCAATCCCCGCTACCGGGGCGACGTCGCCCTGCGGGGTGACCGCATCGCGGCCGTCGGATTCCTGAACGGTGCGACGGCTCGGGAGACCCTCGACGTGGGCGGTCTGGTCGTGGCGCCCGGCTTCATCGACATGATGGGCCAGTCCGAAATTAATGCGCTGATCGACAACCGAGTGTTCTCCAAGATCACACAAGGGATCACGACCGAAGTGACGGGGGAGGGCGGCTCGGTCGCCCCGCTCACCAACAAGCTCGTGGTCGACGACTCGGATGCCATGAAGAAGTGGCACTATCGCGAGGACTGGCGCGACCTGGACGGCTACTTTGCGCAGCTCGCGAAGCAGGGCTCGGCGCTGAACATCGCGACGTTCGTGGGCGCCACCCAGGTGCGCCTCGCGGTCGTGGGCAACGAGAACCGACAGCCGACCGGGACCGAGCTCGCGCACATGGCGGCCATCGTGGATACGCTGATGGAGCAGGGAGCCCTTGGCGTCTGGACCGCGCTCGAATACGCCCCGGCGAGCTATTCCAAGACCGAAGAGATCATCGCCCTCGCCAAGGCGGCCCGGCGCCACGGCGGCATCTACGCGTCACACATGCGGAACGAGGGGATTCGGATCGACGACGCTCTGGACGAAGTGTTCCGCATCGCGCGCGAGGCCGACATTCCGGCGGAGATCTCACACCTCAAGGTGTCGGGGCGCCAGAGCTGGGGTCGGATGCCCCGCGTGCTCGCCCGGATCGATTCGGCGCGGGCCTCGGGGCTCGACGTCACGGCCGACCAGTACCCGTATACACGCGCCGCGACGGCGCTCGACGCCTCGATTCCGACATGGGCGGAAAGCGGAGGGTGGGACTCCCTGCTCGCGCGGCTGCGGGCTCCGGCGAGCCGTGCCCGGCTGCGCGAGGACATGCTGAATCCCAAAGGACTGGAGAGCTTCTATTATGAAGCGGGCGGCGGAGACGGCGTACTGATCACGGGGACGTTCCAGGACTCGCTGCGCTACCTGCAGGGAAAAACCGTCGGCGCGATCGCCGCCGCGCGTCACCGCGATCCCGTGGAAACCCTGTTCGACATCGTGCTCGCGGAGGGCGGCCACCGCACCGACGCGGTGTATGCGGTGATGGACGAGCCGGACGTCCAGGCGGCGCTGAAGACGTGGTGGGTCGCGGTGAACACGGACTTCGGCGGCGTCGCACCGGACGGACCGTTGGGGACTCAGTCCGCGCATCCGCGCGCCTACGGCACGTTCGCCCGGATCCTCGGCCGCTACGCGCGTGACTTGAGGCTCTTCCCGCTCGAGTTCGCGGTGCACAAGATGACGGCGTTGGCCGCTCAGCGCGTCGGGCTGTCCGACCGCGGGCTGCTCAAGTCCGGGATGGCGGCCGACATTACGGTGTTCGATCCCGCGAGCGTGGCCGACAAGGCGACCTTCGAGCAGCCGCACCAGCCATCGGTCGGGTTCGCGTACGTGTTCGTGAACGGACAGAAGGTGCTCGATCACGGCAAGCTCACGGCGGCCCGACCGGGGCGCGGATTGCACGGGCCGGGGTACGTGCCGCCCGAGCGGCGCGCCGGGAAGTGACGCTCGAGCGGCTGGTGCTCGCGTGGATCCTTGTGGCGGCCTGGTTCGTGATCGCGACGCTCGGGATCCCGCGCCTCATCGGCTGGCTTCCGGATCCCGCCCCGCGAGCGCTCTGGAAGTGGCCGATCGCGGAGGCCGGACTGGTCACCTTATTCGCGTCGCTGTGGTTCGACTCGTTGGGCAGCGGCGGCTGGTGGCTGTTGTTCGCGCTCGTCGGAGCCTTGGCGACCTTCCCGAAGTGGCTGCCGGGACCGGAGAAGGCCGTGCCGAATCGACTGCTGCTGGTCGGCGCCTGTGCCGACCTGGTGCGCTACGAGATCGCCGGCGCGATCCTCGCGTGGAGGCTTGGCTAGCCTCGTTCCCGTCGGCATCTTCTGTGGTCCATGAGCACCGAACCCATGACCGCCATCCGGCTGACGCGCTACTCGCACGGCGCGGGCTGAGCCTGCAAACTCGGATCATCCGAGTTGGCGCAGGTCTTGCGCCATGTGCCGGTCGCGACGGATCCGCGGATCCTCGTCGACGCCTCGAGTCGCGACGACGCCGCCGTCTTCCAAATGGCGCCGGATCGCGCGATCGTGGCGACGGTGGACTTTTTCACGCCCATCGTGGACGATCCGTACGACTTCGGGCGCATCGCCGCGACCAACGCGTTCTCCGACCTGTACGCGATGGGCGCGACGCCCCTGTTCGCGCTCAATCTCGTGGGGTGGCCGCGCGACACGCTGCCGTTCGAGCTGCTGGGCGAGGTGCTGCGCGGGGGCGCGGACGTGGCGCGCGCGGCGGGCGCGTTCGTGCTGGGTGGGCACTCCGTGGACGACCCCGAGCCGAAATACGGCATGGCGGCGATCGGGGAAGTGCACCCCGACCGGATCGTCACGAACGCCGGCGCGCGACCCGGCGATGCGCTGGTGTTGACCAAGCCGCTCGGCACCGGCGTGCTGACCACGGCGCTCAAGCGCGATCTGCTGACCGAAGCGGACCTCGCGCCCGCCGTGGCGGTCATGACGACGCTGAACGCCGGGGCCGCGCGGGCGATGGGCGGCGTGGGCGTCCACGCG
>Ga0137366_10001229_pt1 | contig 18747 bp, 14 predicted proteins | sample SagtaG_8_FD_104938 | JGI IMG/M metagenome (GOLD analysis project Ga0137366, IMG submission 104938) | Vadose zone soil microbial communities from Sagehorn Ranch, Mendocino, California, USA - Sage1_L_60_16 metaG | ecosystem: Environmental > Terrestrial > Soil > Vadose zone | place: USA...
CTAGCGTCACGGGATGCCGCGTACGGACAGGGCGTCGCGGGTGATCGCCGCGCCACCCGAGCGCGCCTGGGCCGCTCTTATCGATCCCGAGGCGCTCCTGGCATGGCTCCCTCCTGGCGGGATGACGGGCAGGTTCGAACGATTCGATGCCCGGCCGGGCGGGTCCTACCGGATGGTGCTGACCTATTCCGACGCGGCTGGCGCACCGGGCAAGGCGACCGTGGATTCCGACATCGTCGAGGCTCGCTTCCTCGACATCGTCCCCGGCGAGCGGGTCGTGCAGGCGGTCGACTTCGTCTCCGCCGAGCCCGCCTACGCGGGCACCATGATCATGACCTGGGAGGTCACCGCAGTCGATGCGGGGACGCGCGTCAATATCGTTGCCGAGGGCGTCCCAGACGCCATCTCCGCGGAGGATCACGCCGCGGGGCTCGCTTCTTCCCTGACGAACCTTGCCGCCTACCTGGAGCGGTAGCCCACCCGCAATGATCCGACACGCTCACCCGTTCCGGCGACACGCCGCGCGCCCGACCCTCCTCCCCTCATGAGCCAGAGCTGATTGCCGACCCTCCGACGACTGTGCCTGAGCGTGTACTACCAGGAGAAAGTCGTCAGGCGTGCCGCCGTTCGGCCTGCCACGACCTTGCCATTCAACCAGTCGCGTTGGCGACGGCCCTGCCAAAGCCACCGCGCCGGCGGCCGCGGCGCTGGCGCTGTCGGGGAGCAGACCTCCCGCCCACTCCCTGTCACGCGTGGCCTACCGAGCGGCTGGTCGCCATTGCAGCGTCGGCTTCATCTCCACGCCCACTCATGATCACGTGACCGCACACGCCGCCGTCCGCTCGCCAGGCGGAGGTGGCCGGCGCGGGCTGCCGGGCACTATCGGTGATCGGTCGCGGCCCGGATCGTGGGTGGCTGAAGACGTTGGGTGTTGGGCGCCTCACTGGCCTTAATCAGGCGACAGCTCAGCCGGCGTCTGACAGGGTCGCCAGGTGACCCGCACGGACATCCCGGCAGCCTGGGACGAGCGGACGACATTGACCGCCATGCTCGACTACGCGCGTGCCACGGTCCGGGCGAAGTGCGAGGGCTTGTCCGACGAGAAGGCCCGGCTGGCCCCGCTGCCCACGTCCCCGCTCACGACGGTATCCGGCCTGGTCAGCCACCTTCGCTGGGTCGAGTACTGGTGGTTCGATGTTGTGTTTTCGGCCACGAGGACCGGGGCCCTTGGACGGACGACGATCCGGACCGGGAGATGCGCATCGCGCTGGACATTCCGCTGGCGCAGCTCCTGGACGAGTATGACGCCCAGTCGGCCCGCTATCGCCAGCTCATCTCAGAGCTGGACCTGGACAGCCGGTGCGAGCGGAAGATGAGCAACGGCGAGACCGCGACCCTGCGCTTTGTGCTGCTGCACCTGGTCGAGGAGACAGCACGCCACAACGGCCACCTTGACATTCTGCGCGAAATGGCGGACGGCGTCACCGGCATGTGACGGTCTTCCGATCCGCGCCACCAGTTACCCTTACCACCACCTCGCACCGGCCTGGCCACGTGCCCTGTGAGGACTGTGCCCGCTCCGCGTCCCGCACCGGCCCTTGCCGTCGACATCGACCGGCGCCGCCCGCTCAGGCGCGTCCAGGGACGCACTCGACGCTGGCCCTCCTGGTCACCTGGCCGTACCAGGCCGTGGGTGCCAGCGTTGTGCCAGATGCGGTGCACGAGCCGGGTCCGACAGGGACGGCCACCCGCCCACCGAGGGTCCAGGCAGGCCAGGCCCATCTCGTTGAACGAAGGGTCGATGCCAAGGCGCGGGAGGCGCATCGGACAGGCCGAGGGCGGCAGCCAAGCCGCGACGACGACTTGAGGAAGGACAATCGTGGCCGTGAGCCGCTTCATCGAAGACATCCGGATGGCCCGCCGCCGCGGACGCCTCCCCAAACGCCTCCGTCCATCCGACGTCCGCGACGCATGCCCTGGCTGGGTCGATCACACCTATGGTGTCTTTCTACCGAAGCATCGGCGTGGCAATCCAGGCGGCTATACCGAATACTTCATCCAGAACGACGATGGAACCTACAGCCTGATTGCCGAGTGACTCCGCGTACTCACCACCGGGTGGCGGCGGACCGCCGGAGCTCTGCGGCCTGAGATCCGGGCTTGCGGTCTCGCACGTTCATGATCCAGTGCACGCACACGCCGCGGGGCGCGCCCACTAGATGCTCCGTCGGACGCGAATGCTGTTAAGTACTCTCAGTGGCCGACCGTTGGGGAGCACGGTCGGGATGAGCGAGTCTGCCCGGTGCCTACGGCCGGGAAGCCGCGCCGTATTTCCAGCGTGCTGCCCAGATACGCAGCCGCACCGTTTGGTGGCCGTCGGCGATGCGACCGAGTGGCCGGGCCTCGCCCATCACGACGCAAGCGTTGGCCGAAGAGCGGCCCCGATCTCGCAGCCGTCGCCGACAGTTCCCCGGACGGCCCGAACGCTCGTCGTCGCCGGGCGGCGGAGGAAGGGCTGCGGACCGGCGAGACCGTTCTAGCACAACCGTGCTAGTATCCAAGTGATTGCACGACTGTGCTACTACCAGGAGAGGCCGATGGTCACAGCGACAGCTCTGAGCACTCCCGTACCGGCGCCTTCTCGGCCGGCGGGCAGCCGCCCCCGATCGCGCCGCGCTGTAACAGTGAGTGCAGTGGCGGCCGTCGTCTTGCTGCTTGTCGGGGGTGCCCTGACGTGGGCCGGTGCCGCGCAACGCGGTGAGGGAGGCTTCTTCACCACGCCGACCGCCCGTCTCGTCACCGCCACCAGCGCGTTGGTTACCGACGAGATCGACATCGGCGCCCGGCGGCCGGCGAACCCGAGCTTCGACGTCGGCGACCTCGCCCGCGTCCGCATCCGAGCCACTTCCGACCGTCCCGACGATGCGATCTTCATTGGGATCGGTCCGTCCCGGCAGGTCGACGAGTACCTCCGCGGCACCACATACGACGAGATGGCGTCCTATGGGGTCAACCCATTCGAGGTGACCTACCGCCGTTCGTCCGGGCGGGGCCGGCCGGCCCAGGCGGAGGCACAGCACTTCTGGGTGGCCAGTACCACTGGCACCGGCGGACGAAGCCTGGAGTGGGACAAGCGCGGCGGCGCTTGGACAGCGGTCGCGATGAACGCGGACGGCCACCCGGGCATCGACCTCACCGCCGACCTCGGACTGCGCTTCGGCTTCCTCCTCCCACTTGGCATCGGGCTACTGGCCGGCGGCGTGCTCCTGGCCGCCGCGACCACCACTGTCGGCAGGCGGGCGAGGCGGACCCGTCCGCCGCACCACAACATCGGGATCGGGCTGACGAAACGTTCGACCGCCTGACGCCCACCACCACCGACGAAAGGGCGGCGGGTTCTCCGCGACGCGATGCTGCCCGCGAGCCTGGGGATCACCGCGGCTCGGCGAGCAGGCCCCCGTTGTGGGCGGACGTCTGAGACGTCGGGGGCGGACACCATGGCGAAGGTCCTTGTAGGTGCAGAGCGGGACAGGTCGGTCCGCCCTCGCGCATGTTGGACGCCGAGGCTGTCGCGTGGCGGCCGGGCTGCGTGCTGGTACCGCCGTAGCCAGGCTGGCCTTAGCCGTGGGAGCTCGGCGGCGGCCCGCCGGTGGCCGTCAGGTCGTCGAGGTGACGTGACAGCACGGCGGTCAGGCGGTCCGGGGTGGCCTCTGCCGGGCGCATGGCGGCGTGCACGGCGAGCCCGTCCAGCAACGCGAAGAGCCGGTCGGTCTGCAGGTCGACGTCCAGCCCGGGCGGTCCCGATCCGGCGAGCTCTCGGACCAGTCGGTGGCAGACGTCGCGTAGCAGGTCGTAGCCCTCATCGCGCAGTGCTCGCAGGGCCGGGTCCACGAGCGCGCGGGCGGTGAAGGCGAGCCAGACCTCGTTCTCGGCCCGCCGCTCGGCGTCGAGAGGCAGCAGCTCAGCCAGCACCCGTTCCGCCGCCTGGCGCGGGTCCTCCGGCAGGTCCAGCGCGACGACCCGGCGGTTGATGCGCTCGATGACCAGCCGCATCGCGAAGATCAGCAGGTCGGACTGTGTGCCGAAGTAGTGCCGCAGCGAGCCCATCGACAACCCGGCCTCGTGGGCGACGTTGCGCACGGAGGCGCGGTCGAGGCCGTCGCGGCGCACCACCCGCCAGACCGCCTCCGCCAGGTCTTTGCGTCGCTCGGCGGGATCCACCAGCTTCGGCATGCACCTTTTATAGCACACGTGTGCTACGGGCAGGAGTTAGCACAGTCGTGCTACGAACCGAGCCGAGGAGTGTCATGAGCTTCCAGATCGTGAAGTCGCGCAACGCCAGGAGTGCCATCCGATGACGTCCACACTGCTCGACCACCCCGAAGCCGCTGCGCCGGACGAGGTGACGCGGGCCCGCCAGGGTCCGCTCGGTCGGCTCGGGCGGCTGGCCTACCGGCGCCGGGGCCGCGTGCTGCTCCTGTGGCTCGCCGGGCTGGCCGCCGGCGTGGGGCTCTCCGTCACCGTCGGCGGGGAGTTCCAGGCCGACTACTCGACCCCGGGATCCGACTCGGCCGCGGCGCAGGAGCTCCTCCAGCGGCGCTTCCCGGTGCTGTCCGGGGACACCGTGGACGTCGTGGTCCGCGCCCCGGAGGGGGTGACCGCCCCAGCGGTGAAGACGGACGTCGGCGTGCTGCTGGACCGGTTGGTCGTGCTGCCGCACGTCCAGTCGGCGGAGGACCCGTACTCGACCCCGGGCGGGGTCTCCGCCGACGGCCGGACCCTCGTCTCCCATCTGCGGCTGGACGTGACCAACCCCGTGGACATGCCGATGGCCGACGCCAAGCGGCTGCTCGCGGCGGCCGAGTCAGCCACCCGGCCCGGGCTCGAGGTGGCGCTCGGAGGGCAGTCTGTGCAGCAGGCGCAGCAGGGCGAGATCGGCTCAGAGGGCATCGGCCTGGCCGCGGCCGCGGTGATCCTGCTGTTGATGTTCGGCACGGTCGTCGCAGCCGGACTCCCGATACTCCTCGCGGTCAGCGGCCTGGCCGTGAGCAGCCTGCTCACCGGCGTGGTTGCGACCGTCGTCGACGTGCCCGACTGGGCGCCGGTCCTCGCCACGATGATCGGCATCGGGATCGGCATCGACTACGTGCTGCTCATGGTCACCCGCTTCCGAGAGTGGCGGGCGGCCGGGCTCGACCCGGAGGCGGCCACGGCCGCGACGCTCGACACCGCCGGCCGGTCTGTGCTGGTCGCCGGAGGTACGGTCGTGGTGAGCATGCTCGGCCTCTTCGCCATGGGCCTGTCCTTCATGCGCGGCGCGGCGCTGGTGACGATCGTCGGTGTCCTCGTGGTGATGATCGCTGCCGTCACGCTGCTCCCGGCCCTACTGGGCTACCTCGGCCGGCACATCGATCGGTTACGGGTGCTGCCCGGGCGCCGCTCCGTCGGGATCGCCGCGGGGGGCCACATCGCCCCCAGCCCCCCCTGGCTGCGGTGGGGCCGCGCCGTCGAGCGGCACCGCATCCTCGCCACCCTGGCCGGCGTGGCGGTCCTGCTCGCGCTCGCGGCACCCTTCCTCGGCGTGCGCTACGGCTTCCCGGACGCCGGCAACAACCCGCAGGACACGTCCACCCGCCAGGCGTACGGCATGCTCGCCGACGGCTTCGGGCCCGGCGCCAACGGGCCGCTGCTGCTGGCCGCCGAGCTGGACCGCGACGGCGACACCTCGGCCCTGCAGGCGCTGACCGCCGGCATCCGGAACACGCCCGGCGTCGCCTCGGTCAGCCCGCCGCGGGTCAACCACGCCGGCGACACGGCGGTACTCACGGTCATCCCAACCACCGGGCCACAGGCCGAGGCCACCGAGGACCTGGTGCGCACCCTGCGCGACGAGAGCATCCCCGCGGCCACCGGCGGTACCGGCACCCAGGTGCACGTCGGTGGCGCGACGGCCACGGCCATCGACACCAACGAGAACACCGCCAAGCGCGTCCCACTACTCATCGCCGGGGTGGTGGCCCTCTCCATGGTGCTACTGCTCGTGTCGTTCCGCAGCGTGCCGATCGCGGTCAAGGCCGCGGTCATGAACCTGCTGTCGGTCGCGGCGGCCTACGGGATCGTCTCTCTCGCCCTGCAGGGCGGCTGGTTCGGCCGGCTGCTCGGCATCGACACCCAGACGCCGATGCCGGCGTTCATCCCGGTGATCATGTTCGCCGTGTTGTTCGGCCTCTCGATGGACTACGAGGTCTTCCTCGTCAGCCGCATGCGGGAAGCGTGGGTCCGTACCGGCGACAATGCCCGGGCGATCGTCGAGGGCCTCGCCGGGACCGGGCGGGTGATCAGCGCGGCGGCGACCATCATGATCGCGGTCTTCGCCGCCTTCATCCCCAGCCCTGACGTAGTCCTCAAGGTGTTCGGCGTCGGGATGGCTGCGGCGATACTCATCGACGCGACCGTGGTCCGGCTGCTGCTCGTCCCAGCGGTCATGCACCTGCTCGGCCGAGCGAACTGGTGGATGCCCGCGCGCCTCGGCCGCCGGCTGCCCCGGCTGCACGTGGAGGGGCGCCCGGAGGCGCACCAGCCGCAGCAACCGGCACTGGCCCCGGAACCGGTCTCCTGACCCACGGCCCGAAGGTCCTGCCCGGGGAGGGGGCGAGGGTTCCCACCGGAACCCTCGCCCCCTGCCCCCGGCCAGCCGACCCGATGACGCAGCTCGCGGGGATCATGTCGCCGCGGACGCACCCGCCCAACCACCCGCGACGCCGATCCCACACGCGGGAGTACTTCCCGAAACCCTGCCAGCGGCGCAGCGGCGCGACGGCGTCGACCCTCCGACGGAACCGCTGAATCGCCGCGATCCTGCTCGGCGCCGGCGCCAGCGGGGGACCGCCGACAGCCCGGGCAGGACATAGGTCGGCTCCGCGTCGGCGACTATGCGCAGCCGTCCGGTTACGGCGACCCGGCACGCGGCGCGCGGAGCTGGTGCGCCCCAGGCAGCCGGCCCGTCCAACCCGAACCACGCCCCCGGCCGTCGTCCGCGTCCCTCGACCCGCCCCGCGGGTTCCGCGCTACCCCACGGCCCGGCATTGGCGTCGGCAGGCTGTCCCGAGGCTGGCCAGCGTCAGCCGGTCGGCCGACACGACCTGGAAGAACACGGTGCACAGCCCGGTCAGGAACGCGACCGCCAACAGCTGCCCCAGCGTCAAGACGCCGAGTGCGGCGGCCACCGGGACGCTGCCCAGCAGCACCACCCGCGCCAGGTCACAGGCGATCAGCAGCGGCCGCTTGCGCGACCGGTCCACCCAAGCCCCAGCCGGCAACCCCACCAGCAGCCACGGCAGCCACTCCACCGACGCGAGCGCGCCAACCTCACCAGTGAAGACGCCAACCAGGAACATCGACGCCTGATGATCCACGATTCCGGAGACACCGGCGAACTCAGTAATGCCGGTATCGCCCCCGACGCACACCCCCTGTCCGGACCGTTGAGCGGTCCACCGATCTCACAGGTAACGGCTCCGGCGGCTCGAAGCGCAGCACTCGGCCCCCGGTCACGGTTATCCCGGGCGGAAGCGTCCCGCCCGTACCTGGGCAACCAGCAACGCCCGGATCCGCGACCAACGCTTCGACGATCTCGTCGACGCCTACGTCACGGCCGCCACAAACGAGGCTTTGAAGGCGCCAGCGGTGTCGCGCCTGGCCATGGAGACTTCACCGCCCACCAGGCACAGTGGGCAGAGGCGGTGACCGGCCCGGTTGGGTACTGCGGGGAGGCGAGCGGCTGGCATGACCTATGTCGCGGTCAGCGGGTTGAGCCACACCGGGTTGGTGCGCGACAGCAACGAGGACAGTCTGGTGATCGGGCCGTGGACACTGTGCGGGACCCAGACCGAAACCCCGCAGACCCTGGTGTTCCCGCTCGGGACTCCGCTGGTGGTGGCGGTCGCCGACGGGCTGGGCGGGCACCCCGGCGGTGAGCTGGCCAGCGGGCTGGTCGTTCGTCAGCTGGCCCGGGCGGGTCCGTCCCTGGACGGCGAGCAGGCGATCCGGGACGTGCTGGACGCCTCCAACCGGATGCTGTACCAGGCCGCCGCCGGCAACCCCGAACTGACCACGATGGGCACCACGGTCGCCGGCATCGTGGTGATCCCCGACCGGCTGGTCGCCTTCAACGTCGGCGACAGCCGGGTCTACCGGGCTGCCGCGGATGGCCTCAAGCAGGTCAGCGTCGACGACCGCCCGTCGGTGCGCGGACTGCTGTCCGGGCACGTCGTCACGCAGACCCTCGGCGGGCATGACAAGTACGCGGCGATCGACGCCCACCTGACCAGCCGGCCGCTGCCCACCGACGGCTGCCTGCTGGTCTGCTCCGACGGCCTGACCGACGCCGTGCCCACCACCGTGCTCGCCCAGATCCTGCACGACCACCAGGACGGCCGGGCCGCGTTCGAGCTGTGCAAGGCGGCGATCGAAACGGGCGGCCCGGACAACATCACCCTCGCCGTGGTCCAGGTGGCCGGACCGGACGAGCCACCCCAGGCACCAGATGAATGAACACTTCACCCGTCGGTACGTTGCATCACCGAACCCAACCGACTCTGCCGATGTGCGGTTGGTAGCATCAGGCAACTCACCCGCGCTGACATGCCGACGTGTGTGGGCACAATGAACCACGTGTGGCGACCGCGTGTCTGCTGCAGGAGCGCCCGCTCGGTTTGGGCGGCTTCAGCTGGCTTGGACCGTGCACCAAGCCGTCGGCGTCGATGATGCGGCGGCTCTCGGCTGTCTCGCAGTCAGATCAGTCCGGGGTGGTGAGGGCCAGCAGGTTGGTCTGGTCGGCGATCGTGGATCGTCTTCACCGCCGCGCCGATCTCCATCGAGGACTCGCCCAGCCTGGTGACGGTGCTCCGAGCGGCGTCGGCTCCTCGGTCGCGCCGGCGGTCGCCGCACCGATCGGCCCGGCGCTCGTGGTGTCCACAGCAGACGCGGCGGGCCGGTGCCGTTCCGGTTGGCATGACGGCCGTCGGCCGGTTGCGACTACGGCCTATGACGTAATCTCGACCGGCCGCTACGTCGGCCGTGGTAGCCAGAGACACGTTTCTGAGCCGACGACAGGTCTCCTGCGCTCGGTGACGATTTGGGCCCAACCGGGCTCATACCGCCGAGCGTATTTGAGGAGAGATTCCATGCGACTGAAGAAACCGTCCCGCAAGGCCGCGTTGCCTGTGGTCCTTGCCGGGATCATGGTCGGCCTGTTCTCCTGGCAGGCGGCCGGCAGCACCGCCTCCGGCTCCGATCTGATGGCCTGGAGTGACCGGACGCTGCCCACCAACGTCCCGCAGACGGACGCCGAGAAGGAGTACGGCAAGGAGCACGGCCGCCGGCCGCCGAATCCGGAGCTGCTGCAGCCCTCGCTCGATCCTGCGCTCCCTGACTTCCACCCCGCCTACAAGAAGGAGGAGCTGCGGGGCGACTACAAGTGCGCCTCGTCGGACGTGCTGCCCGGCCTGGCGAAGACGTGGATCGCTGACCTGAAGCAGTACTACCCCAAGGTGAACATCTCGGTCGACCCGCCGTACGCCGGAAGCCTCGGCGCGATCGAGCTGATCAAGGGCAACCTCGACTGCGTCTTCGTCTCGCGCGAGCTCAAGCCGACCGACGTCTCGCAGTTCCGCGCCGCGTTCGGCTACGACCCGTTCAGCGTGCCGATCTCCGGTGGCAGCTACCGCCAGTTCGGTTTCCTCGACTCGGTCGGATTCGCGGTCAACAAGGACAACCCGATCGAGAAGCTGTCCTTCGACCAGCTCGACCGGGTCCTGTCGACCACGAACGCCCGCGGTGGTACGCCGGTTCGGACCTGGGGTGACCTGGGGCTGACCGGCGACTGGGCCGACAAGCCGATACACGTCGTCGGCATCAGGCCGTGGAACGGCTTCGAGGAGTTCGTCCGGCAGCGCGTGCTGAGCTACAACGGCAAGCGCGGCGAGTGGCGCGGCGACGCGACCCCGGACCCGAACGTGACGCTGCTGGACACCGTCTTCAAGGTCGCGTCGACGGTCACGAGCGACAAGTACGCGCTCGGCTACACCGGCCTGGCGTACGTGGACAGCCCGGTGAAGATGCTGGCGCTGTCCGACCACGCGGACAGCCCCGTCTACGCGCCGACTTACGAGAACGTCGCGCTCGGCGACTACCCGCTGAGCCGGCTTATCTACCTGAACAGCAACAACGACCCGACCAAGCCGGCCAACCCGGTACTCACCGAGCTGACCCGGCTGATCCTGAGCCGGGAGGGCCAGCAGATCGTCCGCAACCAGGGCATCTACCTACCGCTGCGCGATCCGCAGGTCGAGAAGAGCAGGGCAATGCTGGACGCCAACCCGTAACTCCCGCCACCGACCGCCTCCCCGGACCCGCCCGGTCCGGGGAGGCGGTCCGCTGCCCGCGAAAGGCGCTAACCGACGCCGGGGAGCACGAGCCCGGTCTCGTAGGCCATGACCACGAGCTGCGCGCGATCGTGCGCGTGCAGCTTCGTCATCGCGCGACCGACATGGGTCCTCGCCGTCGCGGGGCTGACCACGAGGCGCACGGCGATCTGGTCGTTGCTCAACCCCTTGGCGACGAGCGCCATGACCTCCCGCTCGCGGCAGGTCAGCTCGTTAAGCTCTACCGGGGTCGATCGCCGGTACTCGGGCTGCGCGGCGAACTGGGCGATCAGCCGGCGGGTGACCCGGGGGGACAGCAGCGCGTCGCCGCGCGCGACCACCCGCACCGCATGGACGAGCTCGGCGGGCTCGGTGTCCTTCCCCACGAACCCGCTCGCGCCGGCGCGGAGCGCCTCGAAGACGTACTCGTCGGTCTCGAACGTGGTCAGGATCAGGACCTTGACGTCGGCGAGGTCGGGCGCGGCCGCGACCTCGCGGGTCGCCGCCAGCCCGTCGAGCCCCGGCATGCGGATGTCCATGAGGACCACGGCCGGCCGGTGGCGGTGGGCCAGGGCGACGGCCTGCCGGCCGTCTGGCGCCTCGCCGACGACCCGGATGTCCTCCTCGGTCTCCAGGAGCAGTCGGAGGCCGGCGCGCACCAGCACCTGGTCGTCGGCGACGAGGACGTCGATCACGACGGCGCAGACACCGGCAGCGAGGCGCGCACCCGGAAGCCGCGGTCCTCCCGTGGACACGCCTCGAAATCGCCGCCGAGGGCCAGCACCCGCTCCCGCATGCCGACGATGCCGTTGCCCGAGCCGGCGGTCGGGGTGTCCCGGTCCCCATCGCCGGGCCCGGTGTCGTCGATCTCGACCACCACCCGGGAGTCGTCGTACCTGACCGAGATCGACGCGGAGTCCGCGCCCGAGTGCCGGATCACGTTGGTGAGCGACTCCTGCACGATGCGGTAGGCCGCCAGATCGACCGGCGCCGGCAGCGGCCGCCGGTCACCCGAGACGGACACCCGGGTCGGCACGCCGGCCTGGCACGTGGTGGCGACCAGCAGGTCGAGCTGGTCGAGCCCCGGTGTGGGCGCCCGCGGATCCTCGTCGTCGCGCTCCTGGAGCACGCCAAGTCCGGCGCGGACCTCACGCATCGCCTGCAGGCTGGTCGCCTTGATCGTTCGGAGGGCCTCCGCCGCGTCCTGCGGCCTCCGGTCCATCACGTGCACGGCCACCCCGGCCAGCAGGTTGATCGTTGCGATGGAGTGCCCGACGATGTCGTGGAACTCGCGGGCGATCCGGATGCGCTCCGCGTCGACCCGGCGGCGCGCGTCCTCCTCCCGGCTGCGCTCGGCCCGCGCGGCCCGGTCTTCGACCTCGGCGATGTACGCCCGGCGACTGCCCACCGCCAGGCCGAGGAAGACCGCCGCCACGCAGCTGCCGATGACCAGCCCGGGCGAGATCAGGGTGCGCCGGTAGTTCCACCCCTGGTACACCCACACGGCGCGGACCAGCACGAACGACCCCAGCGTGATGACAGCGGCGACCGCAGTGCGTCGGTGGTTGCCCTCCGCGGCCAGCGTCGAGAGCGCCACCAGGAGCGCCAGCGAGACAGCGCCGGTCGAGTAGTCGCGTCCCACGTAGGCCAACGTGGCTGCCAGCGTGATGCCGAACACCGGCACCGGCCACCGCCGTCTGCCGACCAGCGCCGCCGCCGCGACGACGGTCAGCGCGTACCCGATCGCGTCGCGCGTGCGGAACTGCGGCTCGCCCTCGCCGTAGGCGGCCGTGTACCCCACGGCGGCTGCCGCCACGGCGGTCGACAGCGCGACGTCGGCCGCCCAGGCCGGCAGCCGGCGACTCCAACGGCCGGCCAGCCGCTCGCCCTCGGCCCCAGAACGTGCACCCGCCAGCACGGTCGACCGCCTACCGCGGCCGGGGTCGGGGCGGGGTGGCGGTGCGCCAGCTGTAAAGGTGTTCGGGACGTCCGGTGCTGCCGTAGCGCAGGCCGACGGTGACCCGTCCGTCGGCGGCCAGGTCGGAGAGGTAGCGCTGCGCGGTGGCGCGGGACAGGCCGAGCCGTTCGGCGAGGTCGGCCGCGGTGACCGGCGTGTCGCAGCCGCGGAGAGCGGCGATGACGAGCTGGGCGGTGTGGCTGGATCGCCCCTTGCGCAGCGCGGCCTGGACGCGGTCGCCCTCGTGCAGCGTGCGCATCGCCCGGTCGATGTCGGCCTGGTCGAGCGTGCGCTCGCCCCCCAGGTCGCGGCGGTACCGCGCGTAGGCGTGCAGCCGCTCGGCAAGGTCGGTCTCGGTGAACGGCTTGACCAGGTAGTTGACCACGCCGCGGCCCAGCGCGTCGCGGACGACCACGTTTTCGGCGGCGGCGGACAGCATGATCACGTCGCAGTGCAGCTGGGCGACGATGGAGGTGCCCGGTCCGTCGGGCAGGTACTGGTCGAGCAGGGCAAGGTTCGGACGCAGCCGCTCAGCCAGCTCGACCGCCTCGCGGGCGCTGTGGGCGATCCCGACGACCTCGAAGCCCGGCACCTGGCCGACGAACCGCGCGTGCAGGTCCGCGACCCTGAAGTCGTCGTCCACGACGAGCACCCGGATCATGCGGTCCCTCCCACCGTCGCTGGTCCTGCCGGCGTGTCCAGGGTGTCGAGCTGCTCCGGGCACCGATCCTCGGTCTCGACCACGCCGGGCAGCCGGGCCACGAACACCGCTCCGCAGTCGGCGCCGGACCGGCGGGTCAGCTCGAGGTCGCCGCCGTGCCGGCGGGCGACCTGGCGGGCCAGCGCGAGCCCGATGCCGTGCGGCCGGTCACCGTCCGCCTGGGTGGTCACGCCTGGTTGGAACAGCCGGTCGGCCAGGTCGGCCGGCACGCCGTCGCCGCTGTCGACGACCACCAGGTGCAGGGTGTCGGCCTCGGCCAGCACCGAGACCTCCACCCAGGCCGGCCGCCGGGTCCCGCCGGCCGCCGCCGCGGTGGCGTTGTCGACCAAGTTGCCGAGCGCAGTGACCACGTCCAGCGGCGCGGTGAGTCGGGCCGGCAGGAAGGAGTCCGGGCTCAGCCGCAGCTGCACGCCACGTTCGGAGGCCGCCGCGTTCTTCCCGGCGAGCAGCCCGCGCAGATACGGGTCGCGCAGCCGCCCGCCGGCGCTGCCCCCGGTGGCCAGCGGGTCGGCGGCGAGCTCACCCAGGTACGCCAGCGCCTCGTCGTGATGGCCGAGCCCGAGCAGGCCGGACAGGGTGTGCAGCCGGTTGGTGTACTCGTGCGCCTGCGCGCGCAGCGCGTCGGACAGCGCGCGGACCACGTCGAGCTCACGGGCCATCTCGTCGAGGTCCGTGCGGTCCCGCAGGGTGAGCACCTGGCCCAGGTCGCGGTTGTCGTGGCGAACCGGCGCGGCCGTGACAACCAGCGTCCGGTCGGCGGTCACCGCCAGCACACCTCGTGCGTTGCGCCGCTCCTCCAGCAGCGTGCGCAGCCCGGGAGGCAGTCCGGACTCGGCCAGCGGAGTGCCAGCGGCCGGCGCCCCACCCAGCAGGCTTGCGGCGGTGTCGTTGCAGATCGTGATCCGCCCGGCCGCGTCGAGGGCGAGCACCCCCTCGTCGATGCCGTGCAGCACGGCCTCCCGCTCGCGGAGCAGGTCGGTGAGGTCGGCCGGTTCGAGGCCGAGCGTCTGCCGCTTGATGCCGCGGGCCAGCAGCGCCGCCGCGGCGACCCCGAGCAGCAGCGCGGCCCCGGTGAAGCCGGCGGCGGCGCGGAGCAGGTGGCCGACCCGGCGGGCCACGGCATCCGCCGCGATACCGACGCTGACCTGCCCGACGACCTGCCCGTCGGCCGCCAGCAGTGGGACCTTGCCGCGCGCGGACGGCCCGAGCGTGCCGCGCTCGAACGTCACCACGTCCCGGCCGGACAGCGCCTCCGGTGTGGTGCTGACCTCCTGCCCGATCCGGGCCGGATCGGGATGGGAGTACCGGATGCCGTGGTCGTCCGCGACCACGACGAACAGCACGCCGGTGCGGCGTCGCACCGCTTCGGCCCGCTGCTGCACCTCGGCTGACCGGTCGTGGGCCGCGACCAACCGGGTGATGACCGGGTCGGCCGCGACCGCGTGCGCGACGGCCAGGGCGCGCTGCTCGTACTGCTGCTCCAACTCCGCCCCCAGCAGCTTCGCGACCAGCCCGAACCCCGCGCCGAGGATCAGCAGCAGCACGGCGACCTGCGCCAGCAGCGCCTGGGTGGCCAGCCGCGGGCGCCATCGGATGGGGGGCCAGCGCATGGGAGTACCATACGGCTCCGGCGACCGAGCAGGGCCGTGAGCAGAATGCGCAAAAGGCTGCTTATGCGGCTTGCTCGAATAACCGGCACAAGGCTGGTGACCGCGGTCAGGCATTCCTACCGTCTCCGCCATGGCTCGACATCACCGCGAGCCGCAGCAGAAAAGGCGGGCGAGAACAATGGCGCAACTCCTGACTGCCACGACACGGCCCCCCTCACGAGAAGTGCTCGATACGCACGAAGCGGTACTGGCAGAGGCGCTCTTCGCGTCCACCGTGCAGTCCTCCGAGTGCCCCGATCCCGACCAGCTCCGCCGCGCCGTCGCAACGACGCTGCAGCAGCTCAGCGTTGCCGGCTGCGCCGCCCACGTGGCAACCGAGTTCGGCGACCACCCCGACACCGCGTCGACGCGGATGACATGGGCACTGGACACGATCCGCGCGGCGTACCGGGCGGCGCCGGCCTCCCGGAGGCCGGCCGCGGAGCAACTCGCGCTGGCCAGCTGAGGCTATGATGCGCCGGATTCAGATTCAGAAACCGAGGCGGCGGGCGACCAGTGATCCCGATCTCGACCTGCGTACGCCCGCCGGCCGGGCCTTGCCGTACTGAAAGAGGAAGCCGAACGCGCACGGTTAGGGCTCACGGCGACAAACCCGAGCCGGGCGTAGCATGACAGCCGCGATATGGACCCCGGCCGATAGCGGACGGGTTCCCTACATGGTCAGGCGAACGCCGACTCGACGAGTTGGCGCTGCTGCGTCTCGTGCACGGTGTGCGAGCCGGCCGCCGGTGCGGCGGTGGCCGGGCGGGCGCACACCTCGAGCCGGGCGGCCTCGGGCAGCAGCTGCGGCAGCCGGAGCGACATGTGGCACCAGGCGCCCATGTTCTCCGGCTCCTCCTGTACCCAGCGGTATTCGGTGGCGTGGGGGTATCCGGCGATGGCGGCTTGGATCGGGTCGGCGGGCAGCGGGTAGAGCTGCTCGACCCGGACGATGGCGGTGTCCCGGTTCTGCTCCCGGTTCCGCCGGTTGACCAGGTCGTAGTAGATCTTGCCGGTGCACAGCAGCACCCGCCGCACCGCGGCTGGGTTCGGCGGCTGGCCGGACACGCCGGGGTCGGGGAGGACCGGCTGGAAGGTCCCGTTGGTGATCTCCTCGACGGCGGAGGTGGCCGCCTTCATCCGCAGCAGCGACTTGGGGGTGAACACGACCAGCGGCCGCTGCGCGGTGGACAGGGCCTGCCGGCGCAGCAGGTGGTAGTAGTTCGCCGGGGTGGTGCAGCAGGCGACGGTCATGTTGTCCTCGGCGCACAGCTGCAGGAACCGTTCGGGTCGGGCGCTGGAGTGGTCTGGGCCTTGGCCCTCGTAGCCGTGTGGTAGCAGCAGGGTCAGCCGGGACCGCTGGCCCCATTTGGCTTCGCCGGAGGAGATGAACTCGTCCACGACAGTCTGCGCGCCGTTGCCGAAGTCGCCGAACTGGGCCTCCCAGCAGACCAGCGCGCCGAGGTTGGCGACCGAGTAGCCGTACTCGAAGCCCATCGCGGCGAACTCCGACAGCAGCGAGTCGTAGGCCCAGAACGGGGCTTGGGCCGGGTCGAGGTTCTTCAGCGGGGTGTACTCGGCGCCGGTGTGCCGGTCGACCAGCACCGCGTGCCGGGAGGCGAAGGTGCCGCGCCTGCTGTCCTGGCCGGTCAGCCGGACCGGCACCCCGTCGAGCACCAGCGCGCCGAAGGCGAGCAGCTCGGCGAAGCCCCAGTCGATGCCGCCCTCGGTGGCCATGGCTACCCGGCGGTCGATCTGCGGTTTGAGCCGCGGGTGCGCGGTGAAGTTCTGCGGCAGCGACGCGTAGCCGTCCGCGATCCGCTTGACCGTCTCGAGGCTGGTCGAGGTGCGCACCGGGGTCGGCTGCGGGGCGGTCTTGACCGGCCGCCGCTGGGGTTGGCTGGCGGCGTCCCGGGTCTCCACGAAGACCCGCTCGAGCTGCTGCTGGTAGTCCCGCAGCGCCTCCTCGGCCTCGGCCACGGTGATCTCGCCGCGGCCGATCAGCGCCTCGGTGTACAGCTTCCGCACCGACCGCTTCGCGTCGATGATGTCGTACATCAGCGGCTGGGTGAACGACGGGTTGTCGCTTTCGTTGTGCCCCCGGCGCCGGTAGCACAGCATGTCGATGACGACGTCTTTCTTGAACGTCCGCCGGTACTCCACGGCGAGTTTGGCGACCCGGACGCAGGCCTGCGGGTCGTCCCCGTTCACGTGGAAGATCGGCGCCTGGATCATCCGGGCCACGTCGGTGGAGTACAGGGAGGAGCGGGCGGCGGCCGGGGAGGTGGTGAACCCGACCTGGTTGTTGACCACCACGTGCACCGTGCCGCCGGTGCGGTAGCCACGCAGCTGGGACAGGTTCAGCGTCTCGGCCACCACCCCCTGCCCGGCGAACGCGGCGTCGCCGTGCAGCAGCACCGGCAGCACGGTGAACCCGGCCTCACCCTTGTCGATCAGGTCCTGCTTGGCCCGCACGATGCCCTCGACCACCGGGTCGACCGCCTCCAGGTGGCTGGGGTTGGCGGTCAGGGTGACCTTGACGCTGCCGCCGGTGTAGGGCCGGAAGATGCCGCCGGCGCCCAGGTGGTACTTCACGTCCCCGGAGCCGTGGGCGGTGGCCGGGTCGATGTTCCCCTCGAACTCGCGGAAGATCTTCGCGTAGGACTTGCCGACGATGTTGGCCAGCACGTTCAGCCGGCCCCGGTGCGGCATCCCGATGACCACCTCGTCCAGCTGCTGCTCGGCCGCGGTGGCCAGCACCGCGTCCAGCAGCGGGATGATCGTCTCCGAGCCCTCCAGCGAGAACCGCCGCTGCCCGACGTACTTGGTCTGCAGGAACGTCTCGAACGCCTCCGCGGCGTTCAGCCGGCCCAGGATGTGCTTCTGCTCGACCCGGTCGACCTTGTCGTGGCGGACCTCGATCCGGTCCTGCAGCCAGACCCGCTCCTCCGGGTCGGTGATGTGCATGTACTCGATGCCGACCCGGCGGCAGTAGGCGTCCCGCAGCACACCCAGGATGTCGCGCAGTCTCATCATCCGCTCACCGGCGAACCCGCCCACCGGGAACTCCCGGGCCAGGTCCCACAGGGTCAGCCCGTGCTTGATGATGTCCAGGTCCGGATGCGAGCGGATCTTGAACTCCAGCGGGTCGGTGTCGGCCATCAGATGCCCGTTGGTCCGGTACGCGTTGATCAGCTCGATCACCCGGGCGGCCTTGTCGATCTGCCCCTCGTGGCTGAACGTGCGGTCCTGCACCCAACGCACCGGCTCGTACGGGATCCGCAGCGACCGGAACAGCCCCACGTAGAAGTCGTCCGCGCCGAGCAGCAGCTCGTGCATCCGCTTGAGGAACTCCCCGGACTGCGCGCCCTGGATGATCCGGTGGTCGTAGGTGGAGGTCAGCGTGATCGTCTTGCTCACCGCCTGCTCGGCCAGCGACTCCTCGCTCATCCCAGCGAACGCGGCCGGGTACTCCATCGCCCCGACACCCAGGATGCAGCCCTGCCCGGCCATCAGCCGGGGCACCGAATGCACCGTGCCGATGGTCCCCGGGTTGGTCAGGCTGACCGTGGTGCCGGCGAAGTCGTCGGCGGTCAACTTCCCCACCCGAGCCCGCCGGATGATCTCCTCGTACCCGGTCCAGAACCCGGCGAAGTCCATCCGCTCCGCGGCCTTCACCGACGCCACCACCAGCGACCGGGCCCCGTCCCTGCCCTGCAGGTCGATCGCCAGCCCCAGGTTGACATGCTCCGGCACCACCAGCGACGGCCGGCCCTCGACCACCGCGAAGGAGTTGTTCATCTCCGGATGCGACTGCAGCGCCCGCACCATCGCATAACCGATGATATGGGTGAACGACACCTTCCCACCCCGGGCCCGGCGCAGATGATTATTCATCACGATCCGGTTATCCGCGATCAGCTTCGCCGGCACCGACCGCACACTGGTCGCCGTCGGCACCCCCAGCGACGCCTCCATGTTCGCCACCACCCGCGC
>Ga0137366_10001230_pt1 | contig 18741 bp, 18 predicted proteins | sample SagtaG_8_FD_104938 | JGI IMG/M metagenome (GOLD analysis project Ga0137366, IMG submission 104938) | Vadose zone soil microbial communities from Sagehorn Ranch, Mendocino, California, USA - Sage1_L_60_16 metaG | ecosystem: Environmental > Terrestrial > Soil > Vadose zone | place: USA...
CCTGATCTACCGAATGGAAGATCCCATTGTGAAAGCCCCGGCGGACTCGCAGATGCTGCATGATGCGCCGATGATTCTCCGCGCAGAGGGTACCTTCCCGTATCGTGAAGGCCTGATCTTTGAAGGCGAGCTACTACAGGCGGGCGGCAAGCAGATGGCTTTTGCGGGTGCATTCGCCAGTCCGCCGCGCAACACTCACGAAATCCTTCATCCCAAGGCATATCTTGAGCGCGAGAAGCTCTCGCCCGTTGTTCTACCCGATGTGCGTATTTTGCTGGCAGGCAAATACGAAGTGTTCGACTCCGGCAGTATCGGCGAACTCGACGTGAAAGCATTGTTTTGGCAATTCGGCACCAGAACGTTTGCCGATGACCTTTCGAAGAGCTGGCAAGGAGGCAGCTACGTGACCCTTAAGCATGAGGGCGCGACGCCCTCCAGCACGGCTGATCTGGCATTTTTATATGTTTCGCGCTGGAGTTCGACCCAGGCTGCGCAACGGTTCGTCAAGTTCTACGCCAGCTCTCTGGCTAAGCGTTATCAGAGTCCGACCCCAGAGCAAGCCGATTCCTGCGCCGGGAACGAGTGCGCGACTTCCTCGATCCAAGTTCTAACTGAAGAGGGCGAGGTCACCATTCGCCAGTGGCCGGACAACACGGTCGTGGTCTCTGAGGGGTTCGATAAAGACACAGCGGCCACGCTGAACAACGCCGCGCGCGTGGCCGGTCGAAAAGGCTCACGCGCCTGGGTGGCGCCGGAGGCCGAATTAGGCATGAGGTTCTATGACCTGCCAGCCTTCAGGAAGGTCCAACAAGGCGTGGGAGAAGAACTTCTCCAGTCTGTCGGTGCAGGGCTCTCAACCCGGTAGTAGCGTTAAGCAGGCTTCAGACCAGGCGCTAATCCGATAAGATTCTGCCATGCTGCAAGAGGCGGGCTCCGAATTACCTACAGTGTCTATTTCCCATCGCGGGGTGGATCGCCTGCGTGCCGGGCATGTCTGGGTCTACCGCTCAGACGTTGTTCAAGCAGAGAACGTGCAGCCTGGCTCAGTAGTTCTGGTTCAAGAGCACGCCAGCGCTCGCGGCAAGCCCACCTCGGAAAAGACTGCGAGGCCTACACGGGCACGAGTACTGGGTACGGCCTTCTACAGCTCCGCTTCTGAAATTGCGCTGCGGATGATTTCGCCGAAACCGGTGGGTGATCTTGAACAGCTGCTTCGAGAGCGGATTCGGGCGGCGATTGCTTATCGTGAACGCTTTGTTCAGGACACGAATGCTTATCGCGTGATTTTCAGCGAGGGAGACTTTCTCCCTGGGCTGATTGTGGATCGATACAACGACGTACTTTCTGTGCAGGTTCTGACTCAGGCGATGGATGTTGCCGAGATGCGTCAGACGTTGGTTGACGAGCTGAGGCTCGCGTTCCAGCCCAGGGCGATTGTGGAACGGGTGGATGCAAGGGTGAGGAAGCTAGAGCAGTTGCCGGAGAAAGAGAGTGGGGTAATTTGGCAAGAAACCCTCGGATCACGATCCATGGGCGATGGTGGGGTGACGGGCGTCTCGCCCGTCATGGATCATTCAGAGACAAACGCGGCAGACGCAGCGAATGGGCGGGGACGCCCGGCGCCCCACAGTCAATTGACAACCGAATTCCAGATGAACGGCGTACGGTTTCTCTACGACGCGCTCGAAGGGCAGAAAACCGGCGCATTTCTTGACCAGCGCGAGAACTACGCGGCTGCGGCGCAAAATGTCCGGGGTGAGGCGCTTGATGTCTTCTGCTATCAAGGCGGATTCGCGCTGCACCTTGCGCGGAAGTGTTCCAAGGTGATTGGTGTTGACAGTTCGCGTCCGGCCCTCGAAATAGCGGAGCGTAATGCTGCGCTGAATGGGCGGGAGATCGAGTGGATTGAAGCCAATGCCTTCGATCTGCTGCGCGACTATTCCGATGCTGGGAAGAAGTACGAGTGCATCGTGCTCGATCCACCGGCGTTTGCGAAATCGAGACGCGACTTGCCGGCAGCGTTGCGCGGCTACAAGGAACTGAATCTCCGGGCATTGAAGATGTTGCGGCCGGGCGGAATCCTGGTCACCTGCTCATGTTCGTACCACGTGAATGCCGCTGCTCAGTTGGAAGTTATTGCCTCTGCCGGCCTGGATTCGCACAGGATTATTCGCGTTTTGGAAAATCGCGGCCAAGCTAAAGACCATCCGAACGTACTGTCAATCCCAGAGACTGCTTACCTCAAATGCCTTATACTTGCAGTAAGTTGATGAAAAATAAGACTAAAGTAGTAGTTGACAATAACGCGCTCATATTTTATGCTGTATTTGAACTAAGGCATAGCGATTCGCCTAAAGCCCACAAAATTCATTAATCAAGACTTCAGACTCAGGAGGAATGTCATGACTGTTCTTACTCGCTGGGATCCATTCCGCGAATTCAGCACTTTGCAGGACCGCATGAACCGCTTATTCCGCGACTCCTTTGGGGATGCGCGCGAGGAGGCGCTGACCACGTCCACATTCGCGCCGCCAGTAGACGTTTATGAAGATGAGCACAATATCACGCTGAAGTTCGAGGCTCCGGGGATCGATGAGAAAGACATCGATGTCCGCATCGAGAACAACATGCTGACCGTGCACGGCGAGCGCAAGTTCGAAAAGGAAGAGAAAGAAGAGAACTTCCGCCGGGTCGAGCGGCAGTATGGCAGCTTTACCCGTTCGTTCGCGCTGCCCAACACGGTGAATACCGACAGCGTTCAGGCGAACTATGACAAGGGGATCCTGAAGGTCCAACTTGCCAAGAGGGCCGAAGCCAAGCCCAAGCAAATCAAAGTCAACGTCGGCAGCGAGAGGGTTCTAGAAGGCAAGGGCGCAGGCAAAGCCGCATAAGAACTGCTCTTTGGGGAAACTACCAGGGGAGGCGGCTGAGGACGAGCGCCTCCCGTTTTGTTGTAAAAGATGTTCAGAATTGTATTCCGAGCACCAGTTTTCGGTTCTCGGATTTACCTTCCGGGGAGTGCAAATGCTTGGCACACGGTTTACCTACAGTGGCGATCTGGGCTTGCTTGCTGCGGCTCCGGAAATTGAAGATGCAACAGGTGAGACTTTCAAGGGGTGGTGCAAAAAGTATCTTCTGGCACGCCTGCAGAGTATTGATGGTAAGCCGTTAGAAGCAGTTGATCTTTGGGCGGCTCGCTGTGGCGTATTGCACACGTCCGCTCCGGTTTCCACACTTAGCCGCAAAGGAGAAGCGCACGAAATCTGGTATCGGTTTCAAGGAAAGATAGGGGTGAACCTGTGTCTGAATGCAAAGTTGGAACCGTTAGGAATGGAGATTGAAAAGTTCGCCATCGCTTTCAAGGAAGGCGCGCTGGCTTTCATCGTGGACCTGAATAACGACTCTACCAGCCGCCAAGCTGCGGACGATCGCGCACAGCGTTTTCTGAGATGGGGGACTGAAGACTAAAAAGCAATCAGCGAATTACGAGGAAAATGGAGTAACCCATGCCAATCCGTTGGGACAAATTCACGCTGAAAGCTCAAGAGGGCGTTCAGCGTGCGAACGAGCTCGCCTCAGAGCACGGTAATCCCGAGCTACTGCCGCTGCATTTGCTGGCCGCGCTGCTGGAGGACAAAGAAGGAATCGTGCCGCCGGTGCTGGAAAAAATCGGCATCGGGCCGCAGCTCGTTTTGAACGAGCTGTATCAGGAAATGGAGCGCCTGCCGAAACTTTCGGGTGCGGCGGCGCAGGCTTCCCTTTCCCAGGCTGCGAACCAGCTTCTTGATCGCGCATTCAAGGAAGCCGACAACTTCAAAGATGAATACGTTTCAACCGAGCATCTGCTGCTAGCGGCCACGCAGCTGAAGCGCGATCCTGCACAGGAGATTCTTGCCCGTCACGGTGCCACACACGATGCGATTCTGAAGGCGCTAACCGCTGTGCGCGGGTCGCAGCGGATCACCGACCAGAATCCCGAAGCGAAATATCAAGCCTTAGAGCGTTATGCACGCGATCTCACCGAACAGGCGCGGCGCGGGAAGCTCGATCCGGTCATTGGACGTGACGAGGAAATTCGCAGAGTGGTGCAGGTCCTCTCCCGGCGAACGAAAAACAATCCTGTGTTGATTGGCGAGCCAGGTGTTGGGAAGACTGCAATCGTTGAAGGACTGGCCCAGCGGATTATTTCCGGCGACGTGCCCGAAGTGCTGAGAAATAAGCGCGTGGTTGCGCTCGATCTCGGCTCAATGCTGGCGGGGGCGAAGTATCGCGGCGAATTTGAAGATCGGCTGAAAGCGGTCCTGAAGGAGATCGAAGACTCCGCCGGACAAATCGTCCTGTTCATCGACGAACTCCACACCCTGGTCGGAGCAGGCGCTGCCGAGGGCGCGATTGATGCTTCGAACATGCTGAAGCCGGCGCTGGCGCGTGGCGAATTGCGCGCGATTGGCGCGACCACGTTGAATGAATATCGCAAATACATCGAGAAAGATGCGGCGCTCGAGCGCCGGTTTCAGATCGTGTTCGTTGGCGAACCGAATGTCGAGGACACGATTGCGATCCTGCGCGGACTCAAAGAACGGTACGAAGTACATCATGGGGTGCGGATCAAGGACTCGGCGATTGTCGCCGCCGCGACCCTGTCGCATCGCTACATCTCAGACCGCTTTCTTCCGGACAAAGCGATTGACTTGATTGACGAGGCCGCGGCGTCGCTGCGCATTCAGATTGATTCCATGCCAACCGAAATCGACCAGCTTGAACGGCGCGCCACGCAGCTCGAAATCGAAAAGCAGGCGCTTAAGAAAGAAAGCGAGCCCAATTCAAAGGAACGTCTCGCCGTCATTGACAAGGAGTTGGCTGGAATCCGCGAGAAGTCGAACGCGCTCAAGGCCCGCTGGAAACAGGAAAAAGACCTCATTGCGCGTTCTCGGCAACTGAAAGAAAAAATCGAGCAGCTAAAGCTCGAGGAGCAGACGGAAGAGCGTAAAGGTAATCTGCAGCGAGTGGCGGAAATTCGCTATGGATTACTGCGGCAAGCTGAGGCAGAACTGGCAAAGGCCAACGCGCAGATGGATGGCAAGGCGGGCGAGGGCGCCCGCCCCACACGGATGCTGAAGGAAGAAGTTGACGAAGAAGATATTGCCAAGATTGTTTCCAAGTGGACCGGGATTCCAGTCTCGAAGATGCTCGAAAGCGAAGTCAAGAAACTGGTCAACATGGAAGACCGGTTGCGCCAGCGCGTCATCGGGCAAGATGTCGCATTAGAGCGTGTCGCCAATGCAATTCGCCGTTCGCGTGCCGGACTCAGCGATCCCAAGCGGCCTATTGGTTCGTTCATCTTCCTCGGCCCAACCGGAGTTGGAAAAACCGAACTGGCGCGCGCGTTGGCGGAGTTTCTTTTTGACGATGAACATGCCCTGGTGCGCGTTGATATGTCCGAGTACATGGAGAAGCACGCGGTGTCGCGGCTGATTGGGGCGCCTCCCGGATACGTGGGCTACGAAGAGGGCGGACAGCTTACCGAGCAAGTACGGCGGCGGCCCTATGCGGTCATTCTCTTTGACGAGATCGAGAAGGCGCACCCCGATGTGTTTAATGTGCTTCTGCAAATCATGGACGATGGCCGCTTGACCGACGGCAAGGGCCGCGTTGTGGACTTCAAAAACACTATCATCATCATGACTTCAAACCTGGGATCTTCTTTCTTACAGGCTGAGGGTCTCAGATCTGAGCGGGAGTTCGAAGATGCGTCGCGTCAGGTGATGAACACACTCCACGCGCACTTCAAGCCCGAGTTCTTGAACCGGGTGGACGACGTCATCATCTTCAGACCGCTCGGCAAAGAGCAGTTGGTGAAAATCGTCGAGCTGCGGCTGGAAGATGTGCGACGCCTGCTGGCTGATCGCAAAATTTCGCTGGAACTTACCGACGCCGCACGCGAAATGCTCTTCACCGAAGGCTTCGATCCGAACTTCGGAGCGCGGCCTTTGAAGAGGGCAATTCAGAAGCTGATTCAGGACCCCCTGGCGCTGAAGATCCTCGATGGCGAAGTGCTGCATGGGGACCATGTCGTGGTGGATGCCGACCGAGGAAAGCTGAAGTTTGAAGTCAGCAGAAGAGTAGGAGAGCCGATCAAGGCACGGTAGTCCAGAGCTGACACGAGGTGGGCGAGCGTGCTCGCCCGATTTCCGTCCACTAGCTAAGCTAGCGAAACTTTTCTGCCGTCCAGGCTTGCCACAAGTACCACACAATTACGACTCGAATCATGACCGCCAATCCTGCAAGCAAGAGTCGCGGTGACAGCTCGGCTGCATCGGCGGACAAGTTCGGAATCAGCATCACGACTCCTGCCATGCCTATTACAATCGCGGCGCGGCGCGCCAGGTTCTTGAGCCGCAATAAGCCAAAACCAACGATCGCAGCAACGCCTGCCGAGAGAAGGAACATGAACGGGCCCGAAATTTCGAGTCCGTGCAACAGCGGTGCGCCAAGGGAAAGTGAAACGGACTCAGGAGAAACCAGGCGGACAAAGCCCAAAGCGGCAAGGTATGCCGAAACCGCGAATAGAAGGATCGCGATCGCGGTGACGCCGGCAGGCCGCATCAACTTGTTCTAGCAGAAAATGGCGGGCGAGGGTGCCCGCCCCACACTTGCTTATGCCAGATCGAACAGCAGAATCTCGGATTCTGCCGTCGCCTTGACAACAAGTTTCCGATCGTCTGTGGCTGCACCGTCGCCCTGCGTCAAGGTATTTCCGTTCAGTTCAACCTCGCCCGTCGCAACCTGCAGCCAGGCGAATCGTGCCTCTGCGAGTTTGTGGTCGACTTGATGACCGGGGCTGAGCAGAGAAACGTACAACTTCGCATCCTGATGAATTGTCACTGAGTCTTCCACTCCATCCGGCGATGCAATCAGGCGCAGGCGATCGCGTCTCTCTTGCATCCGAAAAGACTTCTGCTCATATCCGGGCCGATGGCCATGCTGGTCCCGGCAAGATCCATACTTGCAACAGGTGGACCGGGTCTTTGGTCGAAGGGTTAGCTTCGCTGTGTCGAACGCCGGTGCCGGCGCTCATGCGTTGTCCATCGCCAGGATGAATGATGGATTCATTCCCCATGCTGTCCTTGTGCGCCAGCGCACCCTCGGAGGACGTAGGTGATGATCTCCATATCGCGATGCGGATGCATTGGAAAACCGCCACCCGGCGCGACGAAATCTTCATTGATCACGCGCAGCGATCGAAAGCCCGTCCATTGGGCGTCACGATATTGGTCGAACGAAACGTGTGGCGGGTGTTGAGCCAGCCGTAATCCCCACCGCCATGTTCGTTGCTGGGTCGAAGTTGGAACATAGGAGCAAGTCAGAAGTAAGAGGTCAGAATGCAGAAGTAAGATTTCAGATTGAAGATTTTAGATTGCAGATTTAAAGCGTAATCCACAACTCTCGCAAAGACCCGAGACTCTTTGTCCAAAATCTGAACTCTACAATCTGAACTCTGCATTCTGAACTCTGCATTCTGAACTTCCTTCTACATTCCAATTGGATGAACTATTCCATCCAATCGATCCTTCCCCTTGTAACCAGACGCGCTAGTGGCGAACAGATTCCGGAAGTCGTAACACCTGTGTAGCAGCTCGCGCTATGCAGATTGCGACTTCTCCTGCCGATGGTTTTCTGAAGGCTAGGAATAGAAGCCATGCGCCTGCAATCTCGTATTGCGATCCTGCTGGCACTCGTGCTTGCAGGATGTGGGGGACGAGCGACGCTGCCTGCGGGATTTATCAATCACACCAGGCACAGCGATGCGGAACTCGCGTCGCTTTGGAAAAGCGCACAGCAAATCTGTCTCAGCAGATTGATTTGAACCCGCTGGAGCAGGAACTGAACAACGCCGCGCCACAGATTGTGTCCGGCGACGCACGAGTATGGACGGTTTCGCCGCATCAATTAGTGGTTTCATCCCGGCCGATGTTTCGTCTACGGCGCTCTATGCGGCAACGGGAACGAGCCTGCCCGATCCCACTGGATTGATCTCGTGCCCGCAACCCTGCAACGTGAATTACGCGCCGGCGTATTCGCTATACAATCAGCCCGCCACGCGTTACGCCGCGTCGTGGGAGTCCCCCAACAACAACTTCGATGTGCTGGTTGAGTATGAATTCGAGAACCAGATCTTGAATACACTGGGATATGACACCAGGTGGAGATGAGTTGTCATCCCGAATTCGCCAGCCAAAGGATGGCAAAAGAGGGGCCCTACGAACTCTTACCCTTATGCGCGGCGAAGTCAGGACCGATGTCCTCCTACAGGCGTCAGGGAAACTACAGGCATACGTAACGTCCCTCTCCCGTCCGCCTTCGGCGAACGAGTTCGGGATGACAATCATTTAGGAAAAGTTATTCGTACGCTAGCGCATCAATCGGATCCTTCTGCGCGGCCTTGAAGGCAGGGTAAATGGCACCTGCAAGCGCGCCGACAATGGCGATCCCAGCGGCACCCAGCAACCATGAAGGAGTAATGTCCACAGGCATGGTCGTGCGTTGACGAATTCCAGCGCCAGCGAGCAGGCTGATGGCGATCCCTACGATGATTCCACCAATGGCGAGCAACGTTGTCTCGCGCAAAATGACGTTCACAACGTAGAGCTTCGATGCCCCGAGCGACTTCAATATGCCGATTTCGCGTGTGCGCTCCATCACCGCGGTGTACATCGATTGGAAAATAACGATGAATCCAATCGTCACCGAAATACCGATCACGATGTTTATGAAGGCGGAGAGCATCGGGTACTTGTCGGGAGTGAATGTGGAAAGATACGTAGTCATCGACTGCACAACGTAGGTGGACATGCCGGGCACGTTCCTGATTTCGTAGAGAACAGCATCGATATTCGCCGGATTATCTGCCTTTACGTAAAGTCCCGACGCCCTGCCTGGTGATCCATTCAATTCCTGCATCGTGGCAAGCGGAACAAAGAGGCGGGCTCCCTTGCCATGCGCTACGATCCCGGCCACGTGGAATGTGTGATTGAACAGTTCAACTGGATCGCCAATCTTTACATGCTTGCCGTTGGTGTAAATATCGTCCACCAGAATGTCGTCCGGCCCCTGCGGGGGCCCACCCTTGAGGTAGTTGAATGGCCGCAGTGCTTCAAAGGACGGCAGGTCGATTCCCCAAATAGTTTGCAGAGTTCCCGAGGCCGAAACCTTCAATACGACCGGTGAGACCACAGCCACGTGTGGCAGCTTAGAAAAAATATCAGCCATTTTTACCGGGATGGCTGCGTCACTCAAGCTGATAATGTTTGAGGATCCGGGCGGCAGCACGATTGCATCAGCCCCGATTCCGGCTTGGCGGGAACGGGAATCGCGCAGCATGCCAAGAGCGAATCCAACGATCAGAAGGATCAACGTGACTTCCAGCGCAATGGCCACAACGCTGATCGCCGACCGCAAGGGCCGGTGCGCCAGGTTGGAGATGATCATTTTGTTCATCATGGGACGCAGCTTTTAGCGATGAGCTCTGAGCCGTCAGCGAACTGAGGCGCACTCGCTCGTAGCTCATTGCTCGCAGCTATTCTAATGGCTTCCGCCACCATTTGGCGTGATCGGATTTTGATCCAGATGAATCACCTGCGCTCCCGGCGGCTGCTGCAGGGCAAACTTCTCGTTGCCGAGCGCAAGATTCATGCTGAGCTTCACCATGGTCAGCGTAATCTTGTACTCCTCCTCCGGACGCCATATCTCGATGCGTGACGGAAAGAGCACCGCGTTGTAATCCTTGTAATCGCTGTAGTGGGCATCGGTGACCAGTGTACCGGATTCGTCATAGACAAGTTGCCGGTTGGGCAGAAGGTCGAGACGGCTGAACACGATCTTGCGCGACAGCCAGCTATCGCCGTCCTTCGTGCGGATGATGTCAATGACGTAGTCGGGCTCGTCGTATTTGCGGTCTTTATCGAGCGTGACGGTCTCAACACCATTCTCCAGCACAGCGGTTTCGTTCTGCGGATCAATCTCGCGCAGCAGCAGGGCGTCGTAAATCACTTGTGGGCGCAAATTTTCCAACGGCTGTTGCGGGTTGGGCGTCACCAGATCGTTGCGGCCGACCACAAACCGGTTCTTCGGCGGAATTGAAACCTTGAATTCCTGCCCATCGCTCACCATATCGAATGCGGTGTTCCGGATTATGGGCAGCAGTCCGATCATGCGCAGCATTGCCGGCTTCCGCGCCAGCACGTAACCGCGAATCTGCTGGTATTCGGTGACTTTGCCCTTCCGAGCGCCGCCGACGGAGGTGTCAATGTCCACGGTCGCTTGCATGCTTTTGATTTTGCTGGCCTGCGAATTGATGTAATTGAGCAGCTCAGGTTTAGTGGAAGCTTTCAGAGCGATCGTCGGGTTCTGTTCCACCCGATGTGTGTGGAAGAGGCACCCAGTCAGCGTAAACAGGGACAGTAACAAAGAGACCACGCTGAGCTTGGAGAAGGAGATCATGCAATTTTTCGCGAAGAACTGTTACTGAACAGTATAAGAGATGGCGGTTGCGTGCGTCGCGCTTCTGAATATGTTTGATTTGTAAAGACTATCTGGCGGTGGTAGCGCGGCGCAGGGCCGCGACATTCTTGTTGTGCTCTTCGAGTGTGCTGGAAAAGCGATGATGGCCATTGCCATCACTGACAAAGTAGTAATAGCTGGTTGTAGCCGGATGTATCGCTGCGTCCAGCGAACTTTTCCCGGGGTTCGCAATTGGCCCCGGAGGCAAGCCGGCGTGAACATAGGTGTTGTAAAGCGACCTGAACCGCATATCGTCATGATGAAGCGCGCCGCCATATGTGCCCTGTAGCAGCTCGGCATAGATCACGCTGGGGTCGGCTTGCAGGGCGATGTGCTTGGTCAGGCGGTTCAAATACACACTGGCCACTTCCGGACGCTCTTCAGGAACTCCGGTTTCCTTCTCGATGATTGAAGCCAGGGTCACTGTCCGCTCAACTTCCGCATTGAGCCCCAGCTCTGAAGCGACCCGGCGGAATTGCTTGACCATCTCGGCGGCCATATCGTGCATGCTCTGAGTTCGGGTGAAGTTGTAAGTGTTCGGGAAAAGATAGCCTTCGAGAGAGGTCGCCTGCGGCGCCAGGTCGGCGATGAGGGCAGTATCCGCGGTCGCGACTTTCACGAAATCACTGGCCTGCCCCAAGCCCGAGCTTTCGACTACAGCGGCAATATCGAACAGGTTGAAGCCTTCGGGGATGACGACGGTGTGGAAGTAAACGTCGCCACGGGCTAGACGGCTATGGATCTCGGTTGCGTTGGCATCGTGCTCAAACAGATATTCGCCCGCCTTCAACGATGGGCGCCGATGCAGCGCGTGCCACAGCACAAAAGCTTGCGTGCTGCGAATTACTCCGGCAGATTTCAATTCCCGGGCGATGCGGCGGGTGGTATATCCAGGACGGAGCATGACGAATTTCTGACCACTTGGAGACACCGGGAGCCACAGTCCCCATGCCAGCCAGGCGGCGAACGCGATCACCACAATCAGCAGAAATGAGAATAATTTCCGCACCGTACAAGTAGTTTAGAGGAAGGAACAGCCGATTTCGGTTTACCAAAGTACTAACACGGACGGTTGGATCGAACTCATTCCCAACTGGCTCGACGACCTTCTTCCCAATACTGTCATCCCGAGCGAAGCGTGACTTGAGGCGACGCCGAACATCACGCGAAGTCGAGGGACCTTGTGTTTCGGGAGCATGCGCGAACTAGCTAGCTTTATGGAGCTTCTAACACAAGGTCTCTCGGCGCCACGGCACGTCGATAATGCCAACGTGCCGCTTCGCTCGAGATGACAGGTTTGTGGTGCTGCATGAGCACGGATGCAACTCTGCGCCGAAGATAATCGCCGATCAGTATAGAATCGCTAGCCACTATCGAATCACCACGCGAGGAGTAAATTGAAGAAACTCACGCTCCCTTTCTGCTTCCTCTTCCTTTGCGGAACTGCGGTCGCCCAAGTGACTGTGATCAAAGCCGGAAGACTGATTCAGCCCGACGAGGGCACGGAGGCTAGCGATCAAGTCATTGTGATTCGTGCCAACAAGATTGAGGCCGTGGGATCTGGGCTCGCAATTCCCGCGGGTGCAACCGTGATTGATCTCTCGAAAATGACGGTTATGCCCGGCCTGATCGACTGCCATACCCACCTCGCGGACGGAAAATTCGGCGAAGGCGATCCGGTTTTTCAGCTGCAGAAGTCGGCTTCACAAACGGTGCTCGAGTCAGTGCGCAACGTGCGCGTCACACTCGAATCCGGATTTACGACGGTCCGAGACGTGGGGGTTTACCGAGCGCTGAATGACGTCGCTCTTCGCGATGCGATTAATCGCGGCGACATCATCGGTCCCCGGATGTACGTCGCAGGCGCCTACATCACGATCACTGGAGGCGCCGGAGCCATGACCGGAATGGCGCCCGATATCCAATTGCCCTGGGATTTTCATTATGGCGAGGCGAACAGTCCTTGGGAGGTGCGCCAAAAAATCCGTCGCCTGGTGCACGACGGAGTGGACCACATCAAGGTGTTATCTAGCGGCGCGGTGCTGACTCACGGGAGCAATCCGAAATCGCAGGAGTTCACGCCCGAAGAGCTGCAAGCGGCGGTGGACGAGGCCAGCCATTTCGGTCTGCGCGTTGCCGCGCACGCTCACTCACCGGACGGGATCAAGAATGCGATTCGAGCAGGAGTCGCCTCCGTAGAGCACGCGACCATGATTGACGACGAAGGAATCGCGCTCGCCAAGCAGCATGGGACCTACCTCGACATGGATATCTATGACGAGGAGTGCATTCAGGAACAAGGAAGGAAAGGAACCTTGCCGCCTGATTTCCTTGAGCATGACCGCGAACTCGGCGAACAGCACCGGCAGAATTTCAGAAAAGCCGTAAAGGCCGGCGTGAAGTTGTCGTTCGGCACGGACGCAGGTGTTTGCGACTACGGAACTGCCGGCAAGCAGTTCGCGTTTATGGTGAAGTACGGGATGACTCCGATGCAGGCCATTCAGGCGGCCACTTCTTCTGCAGCAGATTTGCTCGGGCGTTCAGATCAGATCGGATCCATCGAACCGGGAAAATTCGCCGATGTGATCGCAGTTGCAGGCGATCCGTTGAAGGACGTGAGCCTGCTGGAGAATGTGCAATTCGTAATGAAGGACGGAAAGGTGTACAAGCAGAAGTGATCTCGGCTAGATTCCAGTGGCCGTGTTTCTCGCCTCCATCCAGCTCTGCAGGATCAGCACGGCAGCCATGCGGTCCACGGCCCCAGCGCGTTTTTTGATCGAAAGTTCCATTTCGCGCAGAAGACGGTTGGCTTGGCTGGAACTAAGGCGCTCATCCCACAGGTGAACCGGCAATCCGAATTTCTTTCGGAGATCCTCCGCAAAATGTTGCATCTTTTCCGACTGCGTTCCCTCGGCACCGCTCAGCCGCAATGGATAGCCAACCACGATTTCTGAGACTGAATACTGCCGGATAATTTTCCCGAGTTCTTCTAAATCCAGCCGCTTGTTCTGGCGGCGAATAGTCTCCAGACCCTGTGCCGTGATGCCTAGTGGATCGGAAACTGCGACACCGATCCTCTTCGAGCCGACGTCTAGCCCCAGCACGCGGGGACGAAGCTGGCTATTCTGCTGTGAGGACACTGCCAAATTATATGGTGAGAATCTTTTTTATCCGAGCGATCCGCGTTTATCCGCGGCGAAGAAGAAGTTGGTTTAGGATGCCAGTTCGCCGGCTTCGGGAAAGCGAAGATTTATGCGCGAGAGAGTCTTTGTCAGGAGCACTTCAATGTTCTGCTCTTCGCAGTTTCGTGCCAGCGCCAGTTCGCTGACCAGCAGATAACGAGCCCGCTCCAGCATCTTCTTCTCGCGGAAAGAAAGCCCCTTGGCTTCTTTCAGGACCAGTAGGCTCTTCAACACGGCTGCGACTTCCAACAACGATCCAGTTCGCATGCGGTCAGAATTTTCTTTGAAGCGATCTTTCCAGTCGGCGGCGCTGCCGCCGTTGCCGTCTTCGAGGTAGTCGAGGATCTTTTGGATGTCGCCGTTCTTCACTACGCGGCGCAGCCCCACGATCCCGACACTATGGAAGGGAATAGTAACTTTGAGATTGCTGGATTTGATATTGAGGAGGTAATACCGTTCGACCTGTTGCCCTAGAGTGCGGGTGCCGATTTGCTCGACAATCCCCACACCATGATTGGGATAAACGACCCGGTCACCAATGTGGAACTCACCGTTACCGTTACTGCCCATAAGGGAACAGCCCACGCCGCAGCACAACGTTATTTTACCCTAGACTGGTGCAATTCACAATTTGATTGCCGAGTTAGGGTGTATTTTCTGTGACTTACAAGCCATGCCTTGTTGGTCGTTCGTCGCTGGTCGGGCTGATTGGGGCCAGGGCGGACCGCCGGTGGACGAAGGGAGCCATTCTCGCTCCGATTCCCCTGCCAGATTAACTCCTACCACACCCCGCTTTGGACGGTCATGGCCAACGACGAACGACCTACGACGACTGACGACTTTGCTTGCTCCTTAACGTTCCGCTCCCACGGTTTATAATCGGCAAGAAATGACTGAGCAAATCCGTAGAAAACTGCAAGACGAAATCAACGCCCTCGAGCACGAGCTGGTCCATGAACTCCCCAAGGAGATCAAGAAGGCCGCGGCTCTGGGCGACCTCAGCGAAAACGCCGAATACCACATGGCCAAGCAGCGCCAGGAGTTCGTCAAGGCCCGCGTGCGCCAACTTGGAAGGCGGCTGGCTGATCTTTCCATGGTCAACATGAACAACATTCCCAAGGATAAAGTTGGCCTCGGCTCGACCGTAAAGGTTTACGACAGCACTAAAAATGAGGAGATCGAGTACAACATCGTGACCAGCGAGGAGTCGGACGTTGCCGCCGGCAAAATTTCGACGACGTCGCCGATCGGTCGTGCGCTGCTGAATAAGAAGGTTGGAGATACGGCTGACGTGGTTACGCCAAATGGCAGGCGCGAATTGGAAATCCTGACGCTGAGCACCATTCACGACGGAGCAGCGGCGGAGTGAATCATTGAATCATTGGAAAACCCTGCTGTAGCTTGCTTGTGTCAGGGTCCAAGGACCAATGATTCAATGGTTCAATTTCTATGACCTGGACTAGCGCTTTCGGACGGGCTTGCGCGGTTTTGCTGCGGACCATCGTCCGCTGGCTCGCACTGACCAAAATCAATCCCAATGTGCTCACTTTCATGGGGCTGGTGGTCAATGCCTGGGCGGCATTCTTCTTTGGTTATGCCACGGCGGAGAACCAGCAGCGCATGTTCTTCTACGCTGGGCTGGTCATCATTGGCTCGGGTTTCTTTGACTTGGTTGATGGCGAAGTTGCGCGTGCGCAAAACCGCGTGACCCGGTTCGGCGCTTTTTTTGACTCGGTCGTGGACCGCTACAGCGATGCGTCGCAATTTTTTGGTCTGATCGTCTTCTATGCGCGCGGAGACAGGTTCTTCTACGTCGTGCTCGCCGCCTTCGTGATGGTCAGCGCCATCATGGTTAGTTATAGCCGCGCCCGCGCCGAATCGTTGATCGGATCGTGCCGAGTTGGATTCATGGAGCGGCCGGAGCGCCTTGTGCTGGTCATCATCGGTGCGCTTTTCAACCGCATGGCGCCCGTGTTGTGGATCATCGCTGTGCTCTCCACTCTCACCGTGATTCATCGCATTCAGTACACCTGGGCGCGCACCAACGGCCCCGAAGCGATTAAGAGCGGGCAAGCAGCTTAATTCCTCTGCAACTCAGATTCATTTCACGCGCACTCGTAAGAACCCCACCACGCCGATCGGATGCGCGCCGTAAAGCGCCTCTAGCGCATCAGGCACGCCATACCACATCAGCTGTCCTCCCACTGCGGTGGAAAGATGCGGAAAGTGGCCGAACTCGCGGTCATATCCCGCGCTGTACGCTTGAACTCTCGTGAAGTACTGCTCTGTGAAGCCTGCCGGTAAAGGGTTTTCTCCAAGCAGAAGTTCGTTGGTGCGATCAACATTTTCGATACGGCCCCAGACGTAATTTCGGTTGAGGAACTTCAGCGTGGATTCCGCCAGGTACGAATTGCCGACGTTCCCGTCCTGCAGGCTTTGGTTCCGTCCCCACAGCAGCATTGAAGCCCAGTTGCCATCGTGAAATGATCGGTTGTACATTACCGACGCGGTCATGCGCCGCACGTCTTCATTCGGAACCAGAGCCTCGGGACCGTGCAGTTGCGCGATCGAATATTGAAGGCTCCAATTCTGCCTGGAATTCAGCGTGATCCGCGCCGACCACGAGTCGATATTCCCCGAATCGATGTCCCAGCGATACTCGTCCGGCTCGCGTCCGTAGAAGCCTGAACCTTCGAGTCTGAAATTGCGGTGAGTGACTCCTAACGTGATCACCTCGTTCGCGATGTGGGTTGAATCCTGAAAATGGTGACCGAGCGGCGCCATCGGATCCTCTGAGGAGGACGTGCGATGCGGATAGGCAGGCGGCCCAAATGCCGGATCGCCTACCGGGGCAGCATAAAGAGACAGAGTCGTTCTTTCGCTGAGCTTGTAGTCATACAACGCGGCCAGCTCCATGAAGAGATCATGCGGATGTTGCCCGTCAACAATCGGCCGGTTGAACGCGGTTTCGCCTTGCTGAAACAGTTCCGGATAGCGCCTATGCGAGACAGTCGCGGGTTCCAGGCTCAGCATGGTCCGCAGCGTCAGCGTCCCTTTCCCGAATTTTCTTTGTGCCATTGGCATAAACCAATTCGTGGAGAAGAACTTGTCTCCGCCGCGCGGCCCGCTCTGTTGGATTTCGTTCAGGAAGAGAACGCCGTGGAACATCAACGTCCACTTGCCTCTTTGCGTCATTAACATTTCAGCGGGCGTGGAATTTGGTGCTGCGTCCGTTCCTGATGTCTGGTGCTGCTGCAGCAATTCGAGGAGAGACCTGGGCTGCATGTTCATGTTTTCCATCGCCATTCCGCTCATGCCCGGCATGTTCATGTTGTGATTCGAATCCTGCGCCAAACACGGAAAAACCGAAGCCAGTGCAACGATCAGACAGCAAAAAAAGTTCCGCACAGACCACTCCTTTTTTGGGCTTGCAAAAAGGTTGTCGATCTTTGAGCTCCCCGGAAATCAGGAGCCCAGATGGTGGGATGGATTTTTTCTAGACGCGCAACTGAGCGTTACTCGGGGGACTGCCGGGGAAGGCCACATGGCCAGAAGAACTCGGGAAAAAATCCGGCTTCCGCGGGGATTGCGAGGAGTCCGGTGCTAGTGAGAAACAGTCTGGCGAATAACCGACCGCCACGCGTCCCTGCAGAAGGGCCGCATGATCTCCGGCTTCGCAACACAAGTGATTCACCGGGGCTTGGCGAGGCGCGCGATGGCTATGTTCATGACAACCCGCAGGGTGCTGATTGGGAACGAGGGACTGCAAGCTGGTCGCGCCCGAAAATGATGGGGCAACGAACAGAAGCAGCACGATAGCGAGGATTCTTCTTGGCATCGGTCCTTGCGCAATGTGATGCAGCAATCACTCACCGAGCTTCGGACATTCTAACCCTTGGCAAGATTTCCATCGCAAGCTCGTTGCCGAGCCACGTTCTCCAAGAGGACCGAGACTTCCTCCCCCTTCCTGGTCCGACGCGTAACTTTGCGGCACGAATTGAGCATGAATGCATTGGGAACAAATTCGTGACACGGCCGCTCTAACTTGATTAGTCCGCAATTAGAGAGACGCTGATCGCCGCTGATCGCGGCAAGTCGGGAGAGGTGTGAGCGCGGAGAATTGTGATGGGCGAAGAAGATTTTCACCGTGCAAGGCAACGTTTCGAACTGTGCTGTGGTTCCAATCCAAAAGTCGGGGAGGCACTTATGCCGCGCTGCAGTAGGGGCCCCTGGTCGTTTGTCGTTGCTCCTTCTCTGTTTACAATCTTTGCCTGGGCGTTGCTGCTCATCGCGCTCTCGGTGACGACATTTCAACCCGAAGCTGTGTTCGCCGCGTCGCCCGGTCAGTCCGCAGGCTCGCTCGGAATCGTCGGCAAAGATGGATCGCTACGAGGCGATTGCCCGCTCAAGCACACGGAAGTTCGCGGCGCTATCAGCGGATTTCTCTCGCGCGTCACGGTCACGCAAATTTTCGAGAACACCGCGCCGAATGCGATCGAAGCGGTGTACACGTTTCCTCTGCCACAGGATGCTGCCGTTGACGACATGACCATTCAAGTTGGCGGACGCACCATTCGCAGTGTGATCAAGAGGCGTGAAGATGCCCGCGCGATCTACGAAAAGGCCAAGGCTACCGGACACACCGCCGCCCTTCTGGACCACGAACGCCCCAACATCTTTTCGCAAGCTGTCGCCAACATCATGCCAGGCGAGCAAGTCAGCGTGACTATCAGCTACGCGGAAACACTGCAGTATCAGGACGGAGGATACGAATTCGTGTTCCCGATGGTCGTGGGGCCTCGCTACATTCCCGGCCAAGCCACGGGTAAGCAGGCGGGAGGATGGGCGCCGGATACGGACAAAGTTCCCGATGCATCTCGGATCACTCCTAATGTTACCGCGCCGGGAACCCGCGCCGGCCACGACATCTCATTGGAACTGGTGATTGATGCAGGCGTCCCGATTCAAGAGCTGCGGTCACCTTCGCACCAAATTGACG
>Ga0137366_10001240_pt1 | contig 18665 bp, 22 predicted proteins | sample SagtaG_8_FD_104938 | JGI IMG/M metagenome (GOLD analysis project Ga0137366, IMG submission 104938) | Vadose zone soil microbial communities from Sagehorn Ranch, Mendocino, California, USA - Sage1_L_60_16 metaG | ecosystem: Environmental > Terrestrial > Soil > Vadose zone | place: USA...
GCGCTTCGGCGTTCCGTAAAGATAATGATCGTGTTGGAGGGAGAGATCAGCCGGCAGATCATCGGCCTTTCCCGCCATCTCGGAGAGCGCACGGCCCCAACCGGTCTGCGGCATCGGTGACTCAGCGTTGAGTCGATTGAGCTTTTCCTTCACCAGCCGAAGCTCCTCGGGCTTCAGCTTGGCTAGCTCGGCAATGATTTCCTGGGCAAAAAAATAAAAGACGTGACTCTCAACTCTCAACAATCAACTCTTCCCCCGTTCACGAATCACCAATCACTGCGCTGTTCGCCCGCCCTTCCTCCTTCATAATTGAAACTCGCTCACTCCCGCTATCGCTCGCTGTTACCCTCACAGCTAATGCCAGTCCGGCTCGGACCCTTCTATGTCACTTCTCCCGGTCGCTCCATTCTTCTTTCTTAATTGCCGCAGCCGCGGCTTTCCCTTCTCTTCGGAAAAAGTTTTCAGTTAGTGTCTGACGTCAGAAATGACAAAAGAACAGAAATTCTCCGACGCCTTGGCAGTTCAAGTCGAACGGCGAATATTTCTCATCCGCGGCCAAAAGGTCATGCTCGATGCAGACCTGGCCGAACTCTACCGCGTTCCCACCAAATCCCTGAATCTTGCCGTTAAGCGCAACGCCGACCGGTTCCCCGAGGACTTTACGTTTCAGCTTACCGGCGACGAAGCCGCTGGTTTGAGGTTTCATTTTGAAACCTCAAAGCGCGCTCGCGGTGGCCGTCGTTATCTTCCGTACGCCTTCACCGAGCAGGGCGTCGCGATGCTTTCCAGCGTCCTGCGGAGTCCGCGGGCCGTACAGGTCAACATTGCCATCATGCGCACATTTGTGCGCTTGCGGGAGATGCTCCTATCGAATGCGGAACTTGCCCGCAAGCTTGCCGCGCTCGAAAACAAGTACGACGCCCAGTTTAAGGTCGTCTTCGACGCCATTCGCGAACTGATGCTTCCGCCAGCTCCGCCAAAGCGACAGATCGGTTTCCATGTTCGCGAAGGGGCGACACGAGGATATCGAGTTCGAAGAAGGCAGTGACATCGCAGAAGGGTCACACGCTTAATGAATTCGCCGTGGCGAACCTCCGATCACGAATCACCGATCACTTCCCCAAAAACTCCTCCTCACAGAGCTAAATTTCTGCTATTTTCCGCGCTTCGGCGTTCCGTAAAGGTAATGATCGTGCTGGAGGAAGATCCGCCAGTAGATCATCGGCCTTTCCCGCCATCTCGGAGAGCGCACGGCCCCAACCGGTCTGCGGTATCGGTGACTCAGCGTTGAGTCGATTGAGCTTTTCTTTCACCAACCGAAGCTCCTCGGGCTTCAGCTTGGCTAGCTCGGCAATGATTTCCTGTGCGCTCATGCGGAAAAGGATAACACTGCGCCCGCCTCGGAACGAGGAAAAAAATAAAGGACGTCATCGAAGAGCACCCGGCCGGCGAAAGATTTTGAAAGTTGAGAAACGGTCAGCATTGCGGAAAGCGCGCAGTGTTCCCTTGTTCGATGCCTGGCGCAACTCCTTAACCAGGAATCGTCGTTGTAGCGACGGCTGTGTCAGCCGCAATCCCTCAACGTCCAACCCCTTGAAACGACAACGAACAGGTGCAGCGCGAGAAGAAACAAGCCGGCATGAATCAAGATCGACAATGATCCGCAAAAAAGCGCCGTGTGGAGATATGATCATCGTCACTTGACCCGTACGATTCGGATGCGAAAATTATTTTGTGGCAGCCACCGTTGACCAACTGGCGCAGGACGCGTTGACCCTTTCCGATCGAGAAAGAGCGGAACTTGCGCACAAACTTCTGGTCAGTCTCGATGGTATCCCCGATGAAGGCGCAGCGGAAGCCTGGGACCAAGAGATCGCAAGGCGCGTTCAAAAGATTCGTGAGGGCACCGCGAAGGGACGACCGGCTGATGAAGTGTTTCGTGATATCCGTTCGCGCTACAAGTGAAGCCTCTCGTTATCGAGGAGGAGGCGGAATTAGAACTAGTTGGGTCAATCGCCTTCTACGAGGAAAGGAAAGCTGGCCTCGGATTAGATTTCGAAACCGCAGCGCGACAGGCATTGGAGACCATCGCCGCCGCACCGGAACGCTGGCCGACAGGGAAGCGCGGCACATACTTCTGGACCTTGCCGGTGGCTGTTTTCGGCAGCTCGGCCTGTCGGTGACGTTGACGGCCAGAGGCGTGGCACCTCTTCTCCAGGTGCGCGTTTAATTCCAACCGCGATCAAGGCTAGAGGCCCGCCTTCAACAGGCTCCGGCGTCGCAAGAGAGAATGTCGATCTCGCGCCGCAGATTTGGACATCGACGGATTCATCGCGCGCGTGGAGCCGTTCTTTGAGGAGAATGGATTCTACGAAAAGGAGATCGCGCGGCGCACCGAACACTTTGGCAACATCGCCCATGTCTGGAGCATTTATGAGTCGCGCCACAACGAAGACGATCCCGAACCGTTTATGCGCGGCATCAACAGCATTCAGCTATTCAATGACGGAAAGCGCTGGTGGATCGTGAACATTTACTGGCAGCAAGCGTTCGGCTCATTATTTAAAGAATTGGCCTCCACTGCAGAGATAATCTCGCGGTCAGCTAATCGAAAGTAATTGTGTGGGGGCGCGCTGGTTCTTAAAACAATGAGCCGAACTTTACGGCGGGAGCCACCGGGACTTTGAGTGTGGCTAGGGAAGCCGGGCGCCTAGATTAACTGTTTGGATTAATCGGGCCGCCGTAAAGCGCCTGCCCTCGCGAGCGGTCGTGCCTTCCGCATCTCGGCCGTCGTTCTCAAGCGGGTCGTATATTAATCCCCTATATAGGATATTAATCTAGAAAAGCGCTGAGAACCCTATTCCGGAAAAGTATCTACAGTGAGTTGAGTGTCGGTCCAGTTTACCACACGATTATGACAAAATTGCGCGACGACGCGAAATGATTGAATTGGGTTCGATCCCCGTATGCGCTGCCGATCTTTCTAGAGGTAAATTTGCCTCGTTGACGAGCCTGCCGGGGGTCGGGTAGAACGACGCCCGGGAGCGATAGGTCAGGTTAGTTTCCGTTTAAGGCAGGGAGTGACCTTTCCTTGCCTTGACCAGCTTGCCGTCAGGATTGGCGTTAATGGTGCCATTAGCGTTGATGTCATTCCGGAAGTTAGCCGCGGTGACTCCACCTTGATGGGTGTTGACGCTCTGGAAGTCCGGATTAGCCACGACCCGGTTGCCATCAACATCGCCCGCGAGGAAGCCAAACGGAACGTCACCATGGGGCTGTCCGTCCCCGTTGATGTTTTCTGTGTGCAGCACGACGTTTTGCACGTCGGCCACACCCGAGAGATCCGCTCTCATTTCGTTGCCGCTGAAGGTAATCGCACCGACCGTGGCCGTTCCACTCATCACGGTCACTGTTCCGGAAGTCACCGGAATATCGAAGGTGAAGACAGCGGTGTAGTTGCTGGTGATTCGATCTTCAATTCCAGACGGGCCGGTGAGCGGCATGTTGATGTCGAATGAACCGGCTCCTCCCTGGGTCACACGCGAGGCCGCGCTGACCAGGTTAGCCGGGGCGCAAGGGCCGGGGCCGACGCCGTTGCCGACGAGACCCGAGACCTGAACGGTGTAGGTCGAGCCGGGGGTCTGAAGGGCATTCGTTTCCTCCACCACGACGACTAGCGTCTGATTAGCCGGCACGTTCACCGAGAAGGTGTTGGTGGCGTTGAAGGCGGGGCTGCCGCCGGGATCGCCGAGATAGTTCGTGCAGATGGTACCTGTATTCCCCGGGGTCGGAGGAATGTAAGTGTTGAGGTAGGCCACGGAAAGAATGGCACCACCCGCAGTCGTGTTCGTCGCGGTGAGCGAGATCGAAGCGCAAGCCGCAGCCGGTCCGTTCGCGAGGCTCAAGACATCGTAGCGCCGATTTCCGCTTCCGAAGATGCCCGGGCAGGCTTTGGCCGTTCCGCAACTGCTCACGAGGCCATTCCGGCCCATGCGGCCTTCCTGGACGGGATCGGACGTATCCAAGCTGCCATTCACAACGGTGGGCGGTGCCTGGCACGAGACGATCGTAAAGTTCAACACCGAAGAGCCGCCTGCGAATGAGACGGTGAGGGTGAAGTTAATCGACGTGCCGCAAACAAACGAAGACGAAGTACTCACTAGGAAGGGAGTCGTGTTCACCGCGGTGGCGTTTTCGGCCGTATCTGGATAGGGCGAATTCGGGCGGCTGATAGTCACCTCTGGCGTGGTCGTGGAAAGGACCGCCGAGACACCGGAGCCGAGCAAGCAGCCATCGTTCAGGATGGTCACGTTAAGATCGTTGCACTCGTTCGGTTCGATAATTCCATTGCCGTTCCCGCCCGTGAGGGAGACTGCATTGGACACATAAGCGAACCTGGCCACGCCACTCAGACACTGATCCAAGGTCGTAGTGTTCCCGTTTGTGATCGTGACGGGAAACGGCCCAATCGCGCTACAATTGTGGGCTGGATCGACGACCGTGGCCGAGTAGGACCCAGGCGACAGGTTCATCGAATAAGTGCCGTCCGGCTTGGTCCCGGCGGAGAAACCGGTGGAAGGACCACCCGTCACCTGAACCAAGGCGTCCTTGAGCGGCGCACCAGTATCGCAAGCGGTGATCGTTCCACTCAGCGTTCCTTGTTGAGGCGCGACTGTGCCAGCAAACTTGAAGGCGCCGATCTTGGTTTTCCAGCCGAAGCTAGCGTTTGTATTGTAATATTGGTTCGTATACCAAAAGGTCGCATCGTCGGCCGGATCCAGGCACATGGCGGTGTAATCGCCCCAGCGGCTGACCGTGTCGAGTTGGACGCCGGTTCCGGCGAACATGGTGGCCTCGCCCTGCGCCAACACCCCGGGCGGATCACCCAATAGCCTTCCAGCATAGGTAATGGAAGGGAACACGCTGATGCTGGAGGTCGAGTAGCCGACGGCCAGATTCCCGGCGTTGTCGACCACTGAGCTGCCCATCCAGCGTTCCGTCGTGTCAGGCGAATAGGTTCCCTGATCCTGGACCGACCAGTTCCCGCCCGGGCTGGTCTTTTCCAACGCATACCAACGCGTCGCCGCGCGATATTCCGCGATCGTGGGGGCCACGCCAGGGGGAGGGATGATGCCTCCGTTCACGGTTTGAACGGTCGTGAGCGTCTCGGTGCCTGCGCGGTTGAAGTACTGGAGGCGCAGCATCAAGCGGTCGCCGATCGCATTTAGATAATCCGCGGTGACGGCCGGCGGGGGTTCTTCGATCTCGTTACGCGCGCCAGTCAAGGTGCCTGGGCTACGCGAATCGAACGAGGCCACCGGGAGGGGACTCTCGGGGCGCTCAAGGAAAGTAGAGTTCGCCGGAACGGCAAAGTCCGCGTGGAAGTCGAATAAGCGCAGTGCGTCAACTGTATCGAAGGCATCGTCCAGATAGACCGAAAAGACATTGGGAGCGCCGGCCGGAGGCGGCGTCAGACCATTATAGTCAGACGGGATCATGCCCGAGGACGAATTGCTCAGATTCGGGCCCGCGTTGAAGTAAATAAAGGTCGCCGTGGAATCGCCGACTAACATTTTGGCCCGGTCGAAGGCGAAGCAACCAAAACCATTGTAAATCGCGCCAAGCGTGAACTGACGATCAGTAAAGTAATAACCGTCCGGCCAAGCGCCGATCTTACCGTAATCGGGAAAATCATTCCCTGGCGTGATGAAATCATACGCCCAATAGGCACCGGTCGGGTCGCCCGTCTTGGAAACGGCGATCGTTTGGTGGTAGGGCGGCGTGGTTGTGCTGGTAAAAGCAAATTGGGAGAGGATCCAGCGATTCGCCATTCGATCGTAGAGAGCGAGCCCGTCGCCATTATTGTTGGTAGACACGGGAGGACCGAACGCGGAAAAGAGCGTGCTCAGCTGAAACGCCGGACCGCGCGGCACGCCGTTTTTGTCATAGATCCGCACTCCACCGCCGTTCACAATTTGCACGTAGTCATTCGGACCGACCGCGCCCTCGTTATCGGGCGGCGCGGAATTAGTCACGCCCAAGCCCTCGAAAACGAGTATGGGCGACGGAATGTTCACCTTGAACAGGCCGTCCGGTCCAAAAGAGGACTGCAGGGCGCCGTCCTTCTGGGCCGGCGCGTGAGGGTTGGGTTTGCGGTTGAACACCGTGTTCAGCTCGTTCATTTCTTCGACTTCGCGCTGTAGCTCGCGATCGACCTGGTCGACTTGGGACATGAGCTCGCGCACCGGCCGCGTTTCGGCGAATCCAACTGCGCGCCCCACAACCGCGACATTGCTCGCAAGTTGCGCGTGGCCGCCCGAAGAGGCCTTGGCTGAGGGTGACTTTTGCGCCTGACCGATTCGCACGACAGATGCGACGGCGAGCAGCGCCATGGTAGTGACGATAAACAATCCTTTTCTACGACTAAACATTCTGACCTCCTAGGTTTTCCGATTGAACGGCTGTTGTTTGTTGGAATCTCCGGCCGTCCTTTTTGGACGGCTTCCGGTGGGATAATCTTTTTCCTAATGCGGAGTCAATAACATTCGGTCTCAAATTACATTACGAATATGTAATGTCCTTACCCTAGCTGTCCCGAGAGGCCTTCTTCGCCACCTAACGAGTGGTCAGTCGCCGCGAACGTTCTCGGCAGGGTCGTTCGCCAAGAGAAACCGTTATCTGGATCACGTGTCTCCTTTTGGCCGCTCCTTCGGATTCAAGCATTTTAGACTGTCTCTCGATTCTGCCTTCCATTCGTGGATGGATTGAGCTAATTGACTTATTACACGTCCATCCAACCACCTTTGAACAAACAACAATCGCTCGAACTATTTCTGATCCTGCTCGCTCTGTCATGTTGCGTCGTCCGGGCAGAGACACAGCCTACGCCTCCGCCCGAGGCGGGAACTGGTCTCGAAGGATCGATTTCTCTGCACAGCATTTCGGGTGGGCCAGTGAAACAGGGCGTTCCCGATTCAAAACCGCTTGCCAATACTACCTTCGACGTGAAGAAGGGGGATGTCACGGTTGCCTCCTTCACGACGGACGATCAGGGCCGGTTTCGGATTTCTTTGCCTTCAGGGCATTACAGCATTTCGAAGAAAGACTGGAAGAGTAGAGTGGGATTCTATGGCCCTTTTAAGGTCGATATAGCTGCGGGCCAGATCAAGAAGGTTCAGTGGAACTGCGACACAGGCATGCAATGAGGGGAGCTCTGGGAGTGCGATAGCCAGGAATTCCGCACGATCTCTTGCACCTGCACTTTCGCGTTCACCTACCATTCTCGGGCTGATGCCCGCTCCAGCGCCGTATCCGGTGCAACCCGGGCTCACGACAGCAATGCGATTCGACGCGCAAAAGAGTGGCGACGTTCAACGCATGCAAGCGTGGGCTGGTCAATCCGCCGCGCTCGTCAAAAACATGGAGCGCATTGTGATATGCCGCGTCATTAACCTCATGCTCATGCTCATGCTCATGATCTTGCCCGGCTTCGTGTTGCTTGATCACTTTCTGCGCGTGCACAAGCTCCGGGGAAACAGCGAGAGCAAGTTCGAGCACGGTTTCGTCTCCGGCGGCAGCGGTTTCCTGCGGAAGAAATCCGATCGTTGCATTCTTCTCGATCGCGATCGTTCCCTTATCGGGCGAAGCCTCACCGAGGAGGAGCGCAAACAAGGTTGATTTGCCGGCTCCATTGGGGCCAACCAATCCGATCCGATCGCCGCGATTGACCTGGAGCGACACGTCGTCAAAGAGCGCCCGGCCGGCGAACGATTTTGAAAGTTGTGAAACGGTCAGCATCGATGAAAGCGCGCAGTGTCCCCTCGTTCGATGCCCGGCGCAACCGTCACTTGCTTGCCATGCCAAAACGAAATGAAGGCGGGTCGCGCCGTAGCAAGCGAAGGCGGATCAACAGTCAACTACTGACTCGCAACTTCCGCCGAGCGGAGAGGCCCCCGACAATGAGATTTCACGAGTCAACGGGTCAATCGAAAATCCGAACTTTTCCTGTTCTGCTGAGCGAGGTTTACCTTTCCAATCGATTTCTCACAAAAATCTATTTGACTTACTTGAATGACTAATGTAATACCTGTCATTATGAATCCAACACCGAAGACTGATACCGTGTCATTCACCGTAAAAGGGCAGGTGGTGATTCCGCGGTGGCTGCGAAAAGACTTCGAAATTAACGAAGGGACGCGGGCGGTAGTTTACAAGCAGAACGACCACATCGTTCTCAAACCGCTGACCGCGCAGCACTATCGCCGGCTCCGTGGATCGCTGAAAGGCACTAAGGCGATGGAGGTATTTATGTCCGAGCGGAAACGCGAACGGGAACTCTAATTATGGCGACAATGGTTTTAGATGCACACGCGTTGATGGTCTTGTTTAACGACGAGCCCGGCGCTGACGAGGTCGAGAAGATTCTCCTTAAGGCGGAAAGCGGAAGCCCGAAGTTGCTGATGAGTGTCGTAAATTGGGGAGAGATCTACTATTCCATTCTGCGCGGCGCGTCACCGGAAATGGCGGAATCTAAATCGCACGAGATCGCCGGAATGCGCATCGAGCTGGTGCCGGTGGATGCGCGCGATCTGGAGCTTGTGCGTCAGGCAGCTGTTTTCAAGGCGACGAAGAAAATGTCTTACGCCGATTGCTTCGCGGCTGCGTTGGCGAAAATTACGAACGCCGAATTAGTGACTGGAGATCGCGAATTCAAGGTCGTCGAAAGCGAATTGAAGAAGATCCGATGGCTGAAATGAGCCGGTACTTGATCATCATTGAAGAAACTGCGACCGGCTATTCCGCCTATTCGCCCGATCTCCCCGGCTGCGTCGCCGCGGGCAAGGCGCGAGACAGCGTCGAACGCGAAATGCACGACGCTATTGAATTCCACCTCGATGGCTTGCGCCGTGCGGGAGAACCGATCCCGGCGCCTCGTTCGCAAGCATCCTACTGCGAATGGAGCGAGCGGGCCGAGCGACATGGCCGGTAAAGCCGCGAGGTAGCGGTCGAATGCAGCGGGAGCTGCTGAGATACAAGTAGCCGCCTGATTTCAATCTGTAGCCGTGGTCGTTGACCGGGATCGTCACTTGACCCGTACTATCCGGATGCGAAAATTATTTTGTGGCAGCCACCGTTGACCAATTGGCGCAGGATGCATTGACCCTTTCCGATCGAGAAAGAGCGGAACTTGTGCACAAACTTCTGGTCAGTCTCGATGGTATCCCCGATGAAGGCGCGGAGGAAGCCTGGGACCAAGAGATCGCAAACCGCGTGCAAAAGATTCGTGAGGGCACCGCGAAGGGACGACCGGCTGATGAAGTGTTTCGTGATATCCGTTCGCGCTACAAGTGAAGCCTCTCGATTGAAGATTGTCTGTACAAAGCGCGTTGGGGAATGGCCGACCATGTCCAGACGTTGCGCGAGCAAGGCTTGTCAGTCTCAACGCCGAATCCAAATCCGACCATCGTGATTCAGAACGATTCGAAGTTACAACTCGCCTGATTCTGCTCTCGCCAAAACGAACTACCCTGCAGCATTCTTTGCCACAGATTACACAGATCTTCACGGATCAATTGGATTCGTGTCGATTCGTGTGCATTCGTGGTTACAACTAGCCTTGCGTCCGACGCGAGTTCGGATTCAAGGCGGGCAGATCAGCGGAATCACCTCGCGTTTATTCCGGCGGTAAACGCGAAAATCTTGATCCACCGTGATGACACGATGATTCGGATACACCTCGCTCATCCGAATCAGACAAAGATCGGCCAGATCGGGTTGCCGGTCGGCATAACGTTTGGCCAGGTCCGCCAATTGCGGCAGATGATCGTTCAGATCAAAAGAGACCTTTACCAACTCGCTGACAATCATTTCGAGGACGACTTCAACGCTCCTCAATTTGAAAGCCGTTTCCGCGAGGACGGCTTCGCAGGCGAGCGCCGGTTCGCTTAACTCGTTGGCCACTCCGACTGCCCAATCATGGTGCATGTCGCGGCTTGCCGCGAAAGCCACGAGAAAGCCGGTATCGGCGATGCTTAACACTATCTTGCAAAACCTTTCTTAGTGGACAGGTCGCGTGGTCCGCCACGAATGATGCCCGCGATGCGCATGAACTTTTTTGAAGAACGATCCGCCGTGCGAGCACGCTCCAGTTGTTCGCGAATCAATTGCCCCTGCGACACGCCGATCCGCGCCGCGGTTTGTTCGATCCAGCCCGCCAGCTTTTTTGTCGGACGAAAAGTAATTGTCTTACCCATATGGCAAAAATGTAAACACAGAGCTTCGAACTGTCAATGGATCAGGACTGAAATTTAATCCGATCGCCGCGATTGACCTGGAGCGACACGTCGTCGAAGAGCGCCCGGTCGGCGAAAGATTTTGAAAGTTGTGAAACGGTCAGCATTGCGGAAAGCGCGCAGTGTCCCCTCGTTCGATGCCGGGCGCAACTCGTGTCGCGCGACCAGACATCGCTTTATTCGAAGATCGGTATCTTCATTCCGGCACACGGCAAATGGTGGCCACCACGGCGCGCGAAAAATCTGCGTGCGCTTCGCCTGTTGTGGCGCTAAGAATTCGCAATGATCAATCTTCCGCTGCCGCAGCACCGCACGTTTGCTGAATTCTTCGCCGGTATCGGGCTGATGCGATTGGGTCTGGAACGGCAGGGCTGGAAAATCGCGTTCGCGAACGACCTGTGCCAAGACAAATACGAAATGTACGCCGCACATTTCGAGGACGCGGATGACCACTTTGTTGTCGAGGACATTCACAAGCTCAACGCTGATGAAGTTCCGACAGTCACGCTCGCCACCGTTTCATTTCCTTGCAACGACCTTTCATTAGCCGGAGCGCGTGCCGGGTTAAGAGGGAAGCAGTCGTCGGCTTTTTACGGCTTCACTCGTGTGTTGCGCGACATGCAAAAGCGCCGTCCTCGCCTTATCCTTCTGGAAAACGTCACGGGTTTTTTGACTTCGCGGTCAGGAAAGGATTTCCGGTCGGCGATGCTAGGACTTGATCAGCTCGGTTATGCCGTTGATCCGTTCATAATTGACGCCCTCCATTTTGTTCCTCAAAGCCGATCGCGATTGTTTGTTGTCGGTGAGCTTGTGAATAATGATGCAGCGTTCATTGATGACACCCGCGCTTCGTCGGTTAACGAAAAGGCAAAGAACGCAGGATTCTTTGAGAGCGAGATTAGACCGCGCGCTTTGGCTGAGTTCATCTTTGCGAATCCGGATATTAATTGGAAGCTCCGCGACCTCCCCTCATTGCCTCAGTCGCAGCGACGGCTAACATCGATCCTCGAAAATTTGCCGCACGACGCGCCCGAATGGTGGAGTGAAAAACGCACAGCGTATCTTCTTAATCAGATGAGCCAGCGTCATCGAATTATCGCAGACCGAATGATTAACTCAGCAGGCTGGTCATTTGGAACTGTATTCCGGCGAGTGCGCGAAGGCGGTTCAATGGCTGAGTTACGGGTCGATGGAATTGCTGGATGTCTGCGGACACCAAGAGGCGGAAGCGGCCGCCAAATCTTGGTTAAGGCGGGATTTGGAGAATTCCACGCGCGACTGCTGACGCCACGCGAATGCGCGCGTTTGATGGGAGCGGGTGACTTTAAGATCTCCGCTTCGCTCAACCAAGCGCTGTTTGGATTCGGAGACGCTGTGTGTGTGCCTGTGATTGAGTGGATTGCTAAGCACTATCTAAATCGCGTATTAGGGGAGCCCAAGGCGAGGAGCGAACCGGGGCAAAACCTCGCTTATGCCTAGCGGCGTTCCACCAGAGGTAGCGGCAATTCGGACGGAGATTCGTCGCTTTCTCGACACGCCAGACGTGTCTGGCCGGAAAATCGGAAACGCGAAGTACGGCGCATACGTATTCTACGATTATGACGGCGAGCCGATTTATGTGGGCCAAACCGTGGAAATGGTCCGTTCAAGAATCGGTCGTCATCTTACAAATCAGCGCACCGATGCAGTGGCGATGAACGTTCTCGATCCATTTGAGGTGGCGGAAATCGAAGTGTGGCCACTCTATGCCGAAGATGTGAAAGGTGACATAGGAAAGACACTGAACGGCATCGAGTACACCGTTTTCCAGAAAGTTTTGAGGGCCTCGAAACTCGGCGCGGTGCTGAACGAGAAAGACATTCCAAGGACACGCCTGGTGAAATTGCCTCGTTCTTATCGCGGTCGGATCATTCCTCCAGAGCTCTATCAACTCCGCAAGCATCCCGACACGCGCATCGCTCGGCGGGCATCGACAATCGCGAACCTTGCGCGCGTGATCAGCGAGCGAAATGTATCGAAGGGACTGCGCCGGACATTGCTAACTCAGGCGCGACGCTTAGAACGACTGGCGGCTGAACGTCTTGCCGAATTTGCAGAGGATTATCCAGTTGAAAAAGAAGGCGAGGAAACCGGCGAAGAGGTCGCCGAGTAGAACGCAGATTTCTTTCACGATGTCCCGGGTCCGCTCTGCGGGTTCGCAGATAGAGAATCGGTTGGCAAAGGCACTCTGGCGCGCTGGCATCCGATACCGCAAGCAGTACCGCATTTTCGGGAAACCCGACTTCGTAATCGTCAATCGCCGCATTGCGATTTTTTGCGACAGCGAATTTTGGCACGGTTATCGATGGGGAGTACGCCGGCGCTTAGAACACAAGAGTAATCGATCATACTGGTTCCCGAAGATTGAGCGGAATCGCGCACGCGATCGATTAGTAAATCGGCAATTAAGAAACGCCGGTTGGACGGTCATTCGATTTTGGGAGCGCGAAATTATTCGCGCTCCAGAGAAATGCGCGGCTCAAGTCCTTGCTAAGCTGACTTAATGTCGATCCTGCGTGCGCTTCGAAACGCCGGATGGCGAGCTGCGGGAATATGGGAATGCGAGCTGTCGCGCCCATTGGCCGAGAATAGCTCGGCGCATTGCGCGCTTGCGAACGAAGCGACAAATAGCGATGCTTGTTTCGTGAGTCGTCGCCTCCAAGAAGAGCGTGAGATGCAAGGCGCACGCGTGCTGATCCTGACCGGCGAGCACAAGGGCGAACAAGGCGTGTGTCTCGGCGAAGCGGGTCGAGCGGGGCGGTGGGCGATTTCGCCCGACGACAGTGGCGAAATTCTTTCCTTGGTTTTCGAAAGGGATTTCGGACTGCTCGTGGATTTGTCTGTGAATCCGAGATTGAACTAACTCGGAGGTCTGGCGGTTGGGCGCCTACTCGATCGCAATCACTATCGAATCCTCGATCTCGCTCATCCAGTCGTCGATATATCGATTCTTGGTGTTCGGGTCGTAAGACATGACCAAATCGGGCGGGAACCGCATTGGATGGAAGCCTAGCTGATCGTTTAATTCACGGAAGCGCTGCCACGTGTTTGGGAGGCAGTGCACAATCACGTTTCGCGTCGCACGTAAGCGGTCGATATTTATCAATGCGCCTAGCCCGTTCGTGATCTCAATTTCATTTGCGACCTGCAGGAGCGTGGCGGCGCGAATCGAATTGTCGGGCATGAACCAATCGGGCTCCCAGCTGTTAGGCATCTTCTTATTGTGTGCCCATCGATGGCGGAGAAATTCTAAGGGGCCTGCAAATCCGGTTAACGCCACAGTTTTCGTAAGCTGCCTGCCCGTTCGCGTGACAGTTTTTCCGGCTGCTGAATCCAAAACGATATTCCTCGCGGCGAGAGCGAACGAGTCGTGCAACCCGATTACGACACGCTCAATAAGTGCATCGGAAGTGGCTTTTTCAGCGCCACGCAACTCAAGTGCGCGCGTCAGAAGACGGTCGTACTTGGAACGGTGCTCTCGCAGCCACAACAGGTGCCGCATCAGCGCCATTGTCTCGACTCCTTTAAGAACCGAGGGCCTTTACAAATTCTAAGAACCTGACCTTGCGGCTGGAAATGCGCTGTGTGGAAGCAGAACTCGCCTTCACGAAAGGTGCGTATCGGGGCGGCGGCTTATCCATTTCAAGCGCCGCCTCGATTTTAGCGAGCCTGTCGATTATGCGTTCACGCGGCGCTACATTTCCTCGCGCTGGAAGGCTTGATAGATCACCATTCGGGATGCCCCACTTATGAAATGCATACGCGGCAACCAACATCAGCAGCTGATAATGCCTAGCGAACGCTCCAGAAATTGCTTCTGGGATTTCTGTGTCGAAGAAGCGCAACGATGCGTCCAGCCTTTCACGAACTTTCTTTTGTACAGCTTCGGTGAACGTGTCGTCATCCTGATTTCGGTAGAGTTGGTTTAGTTTCGCAGCCCCGCCGTCAACGACTCCATCTATGAACAGTTGAAAGATCTCGGCAGTGAAAGCGTCGTCCGCCATTCGAAAGCGCTGCTTAGTTGTGAAGATGCCGTGTTTTTCCCAAAATCCACGCCAGTCGGACGCGGCTTTGCGAACCGCAAATTTGAACTCGGTCTGATACTGGGCGTGACGCTTCTCGGCAGCGTTTAAAGCCACTGTATAGGAATTCAATCGGGCGAAAATGTCTATGACATCGTCGTCCGACGCGTTCAATAGTTGCTCGACGCTGAGAGTGTACCCCAAAAAGCGTTCCTGAACTTCTGGGTCAAGATCCGAATATCTATTGCCTGCGAATTGTTCGGAGCGTGAAGTCAATCGCAACTTATTCGTGCTGAATTCAACTAATGCGCGTACGCGTTGTTGACCATCAACCACCTCGCGCAAACTCGACTGCTTTTTGGGATCGATTTTCGTACGAATATAGATTTTGGGTACCGGCAATTCATTAAGAAGGGTGTCGATTAGGTAGGTTTTCGCAGCGGTGGTCCATACTGAGTGTCGCTGGAAAATCTCGTTAATAACCAACTCGCCGTCCTTAAACCATCGAATGATATCCGAGACCTGAAGCGAGATACTTTTCGCTGTCGCCATATTGTCGCGAAACCTAATACGCCTGAGACGGCTTGAGCAAAAGGAATATTCGCACGCGGAAACTCTCGTTTCCCTCGTGGGCAGAAGGCGACCGGCGTCGCGGTAAAAGGTTTGTCCGTGGCTTCAAACCTTTTGCCATCATTAGGCGGCGATGCCCGTTTTGCCTTGCGGGCTGCAACAGCCGTCGCTTCGACTCCGCGCTTGCCAAACTGCGCACACTTGGGTTGTAATCGCTGGCACCTGATCAAAACCAAAGAAACGATAGATGACACAAGATCAACTAAGAGAATGGAACGAATGTGCGTGCGTATGGCGCTGTTCAATTAAGCTGGCGAATATGAATGGCAACCCGATTAACAAGGACGAGTTTGCCGCGCAGTTTAAAGAGCTCTTTCCAAATCGTGAAATCAGCGATGGATCATTCGATTCTGAGTCGCTTTCCAAGGTCTGCAGGCTGTTGGGCTTGCCGGAACACAGCCAAGTCTCCGACAATTACTCGGTCATTGACGGCGATTTCAATACTAACGACCGAGACATTCTGGTTATGTCTGAGATCGACCTAACACCAGGACGCACCAATGTCGGGAAACATTGTAGTGTTCTTACAAGGATCGATTCGCGGTCTTTTTCGATCTGGACGCCTTACAAGAGTGGTGCTGATGGTCCATTAGATTTGGAGAGGAATGTTTGGACGGCAAAGCAATGTTTCGGTGTTGCGTTGTTCTAAAAACGAAATTCAAGGATTGGCTTTCCGACCTCAGGATTAGGCATCCGAGCATGGTTGCAAATACTGTTGGAATTGAGATGCCAGCCGATTTTCCGCTGGCGACATATAACGACATTCATGCTCACATCGCGCCTCTTCAGTCGCGTTTCCCCGATGCATACCGTCACCATGCGGGCGCTTGGAATGCTGTCGCAATTCGCTTCAGATCTGCCGCAGAGGCGGACGAGGTATTTCAATTAAGCTTGAACGAGCCGAGCTCAGTCGAGCAACGCTTTCGACATGAAGTCGCCTTATTCCAGTTCTTCACGAATTCGGTATCAGTTCTCGATAGCTGCGGGTACGCTCTCCATGCGATCGGGAACATGATTGATGCAGCAGCATTTCCACTAACCGGCCAAAGCCTTAGGGGAGCTGATCTCCGAGGTGTTGCCAAGTCTTTCGAGGAACGGTTTCCAATCGATGCACTGACCGTCGCGCTCATGTCTACAAATGCGGACGCACTTGCAACCGAACTTCGGGATCTTAGAAACGTCCTTAGTCATAGAGTTGCCTCCACCCGATCTTACGTTATGCCAACGAAGCCGGGTCCAAATCCACCTGTTCGCTGGGAGATTGACCACTTGGAGGCGCGGTCGGGCATTCAAGTCCTTTCGATAGACAGTCAACTCACTAAGCGGTACCGCTCCTGGGCTGCTGGCCGCCTTAATTCCCTCTTCACAGCAATCAACGGTTTCGTTCGGTCGCATTTGTGAGCTACATCGTTAGGCCTGTCACTGCTTCGAAATCGCGGGCTTGCCGCGAAGGACATACTTCTGGACCTTGCCGGTGGCTGTTTTCGGCAGCTCGGGTACGAATTGGATTCGTTGGGGACACTTGAAGTGCGCCAGATGAACACGAGCATAATTGCGCAGCTCACGGTCGCGTTCGTGAGCGTGATTGTTCGACGTTCGGCGTTCGATGTTGAACGTTGAGCATTGAGCGTTGAACATTGTTCTGATGAGAAAGTTGGTGGTTACTGCGCTCGCTCTGGTGTCCGTGGCCGCATTGCTGGGCGCATTCCGCAGCGCCCTTCCTTCAGCGACGTCCGGCGTGGCGCTGAAGCCGTGTCATGTCGAGGGCGTAAAGGAGGAGTTGCGCTGCGGCATTTATAATGTGTTCGAGAACCGCCAGACGAAAAAGGGTCGAAAGCTTCCATTGAAGATTGTCTTCATCCCGGCACGACACCCACATCAAGACCGGGGACCCATCTTCTACATGGCTGGCGGCCCGGGCGAAGCAGCGACGGAGCTGGCGGATTTGGTGATGGGGTGGGGGGACTCCGATGAGCACGATGTTGTTCTGGTCGATGAGCGCGGGACCGGCGATGGCAACCGCCTCGACTGTCAATCGCGCGGATCGGACGACAATTTGGAAGCTTACCTCAACGGTCCGTTCGATCCGGCAGCGGCCCGCGTTTGTCGCGACGAGTTACAGAAAGAACATGATCTGAGCCAGTACACCACTCCGAACTTCGCCGATGACATCGACGAGGTCCGGGCTGCGATGGGTTACGACAAAATCAACATCAATGCCGGCTCGTTCGGAACGTATGCGGCGCAGATTTACATGCGTCGTCATGGCGAACACGTGCGAACCGCTTATCTCGCCAGCCTGGTCACGCTGTCGGAGCGGGTGCCACTTCACCACGCCGAAGGAGCGCAGCGGGGACTCGACCGCTTGTTCCAGGATTGCGAGGAAGACGCCGCCTGTCATGCCGCTTATCCAAGGTTGCGCGAAGATTTCGCCACGGTGTTGAACAAGCTTCGCGAGCGACCGGTAACGACGTTCGTCAAACATCCGGTAACTGGAGCGAAGACCGAACTTCATCTGACCGAGCGCGCGTTCGCCGACGCTGTGCGAGTGATGATGTATCACACCCCGCGCGACGTACCGTTTCTTGTCGAACAAGCTGTGGCGGGCGACTTCAGTCCGTTCGCTGAAGCCGGTCTGCGTGCCAACCACGATATCTACTCCGGCGGCAGGATGGGGTTGCACTACTGCATCACCTGCAACGAATTCGTAAGCCGAATACGTCCGGAGGAAGTCGAATCGGCGACGCGAGGAAGTTTTCTCGGTTCCTGGCGGGTCAGGGACCAGATGGCAGCCTGCGAGGATTGGCCGAAAACAGAATTGCCACCCGATTATTTCGAGCCGTTTCGGTTGGAAACTCTGGCTGTGGTGGTGTCAGGCGCGACTGACCCAACCTTCACGCCTAACCGGAATGAAGTAAAATCCCTATTGCCTAACGCCATCCAAATCGTCGTCCCCGGCGCGGCGCACACGCCCGAGAACGATTGTACCCGAGCTATCCGACACGAATTGTTCCGAAGCGGCACGACGAAGGGTCTCGACACCAGCTGTGTGTCGAAGGTGCAACCTTTGCCCTTCAAGCTGCCCGCGGCGAAACCAACGTCCTAGCCCGTTTGGGGTCTCATTGCTTCGAAATTGCCGGTCTTCCGCGGAGGATGTACTTCTGGACCTTGCCTGTCGCTGTTTTCGGCAGCACGGACTGTCGGCGACGTTAAATCGTTAAAAGCGTTACATCGTTACAACGTTGTAAAAGCACCAGCCGTTGGAGTCATCACTGTTCGGAAATGGCCGGTTGCTTTCCTCGAAGGACATACTTCTGGACCTTGCCGGTGGCTGTTTTCGGCAGCTCGGCCTGTCGGCGACGTTAAATCGTTAAAAGCGTTAGATCGTTACAACGTTGTAAAAGCACCAGCCGTTGGAGTTATCACTGTTTGGAAATGGCCGGCTGCTTTCCGCGAAGGACATATTTCTGGACCTTGCCCGTCGCTGTTTTTGGCAGCTCGGGTACGAAGTGAATTTTCTGGGGACACTTGAAGTGCGCCAGATGATCACGCGCGTAATTGCACAGCTCGGTTTCCGTCGCCGTCGCGCCTGCTTTTAAGACGACAAATGCGTGGGGCGCCTCGCCCCAGCGCTCGTCCGGCATTCCTACGATTGCCACCTCTTGAACGGCTGGATGTCGCA
>Ga0137366_10001243_pt1 | contig 18655 bp, 16 predicted proteins | sample SagtaG_8_FD_104938 | JGI IMG/M metagenome (GOLD analysis project Ga0137366, IMG submission 104938) | Vadose zone soil microbial communities from Sagehorn Ranch, Mendocino, California, USA - Sage1_L_60_16 metaG | ecosystem: Environmental > Terrestrial > Soil > Vadose zone | place: USA...
AACATCGGCCTGGGTTACCTCGCCGGCTCCGCCCTTACAACAGGTAACAACAACATCGCGATCGGCAACGTTGGTGTAGCGGCTGAGTCCAACGTGATTCGAATCGGCACCTCCGGGACCCAACAGGCTACATATGTCGCTGGGATCAGCGGAGTCACAGTAGCCGGCGGCGTGGGAGTGGTGATAGATACAAACGGTAAGCTTGGTACCATGACCTCTTCTGTGCGTTACAAGGAAGCGATTGAGCCCATGGGCAAGGCGAGTGAAGCGATCCTAGCGCTCAAGCCAGTCAGCTTTCATTACAAGCAGCAGCTTGACCCCGATGGCATCCCGCAGTTTGGCCTAGTGGCCGAAGACGTGGAAAAAGTAAATTCTGACCTGGTAGCTCGTGACAAAGATGGCAAGCCCTACACCGTGCGCTATGAAGCGGTAAACGCGATGTTGCTCAACGAGTTTCTCAAAGAGCACCGGAGAGTGGGGACGTTAGAAGCTACTGTCGCACGCCAACAGTCGATCAACGCTGAACAGCAGAAGGAGATTCAAGCGCTCACCGCAAGTCTGAAAGAGCAGGCCTTGCAAATCCAGAAGGTGAGCGCACAGCTTGAAGTGACTAACCCTGCGCGGCGGATGGTTAACAATCACTAAGTGCTGCCGCCCAACCAGTAGCTGCATTGTGGCAGGTAAGAAGTTTTGGCTACGCAAGGATTGCCGAGTTCCGCGAGCTTGAGTCGCTCACCCGGGTGCAGCAACAAGCGTCGCGCAAAACCGCCGCCGTCAGCAAAACGGGCTACAGCAATCCGGAAAACCATCGCGCCGGAAATCTCTGGCGCATAGTGACTGATCCTTGAGTTTTGAGTGCTGATCCTCGAGCGGCAATTGTAATCTGCGGGTTTTATTGACCTGGTGTAGGAAGACTTAGTGGCTCCCGGGATGTTCGCGCCGTTTTTGCGCCATCGATAGTGCAAAGGGGGAGTCCTAGTCCCGGTTACGCAACCATGTGATGACCGTGTCTTTGACGGTTTGGTGTCCGTCTATTCCATCTACAGGAAGGTCCCAATACTCGAAGGCATGGTACACCCCATCCCCTGTCGCAACCAATATTTGTTTGTATTTACCAGCTTGCGGCGTCGCTGCTGTACTTTCCGTGATTCCGACTGATTCCAATGCGCTTATGAGATCAGTTCGTTCAAATGTTTGAAGATTACTCACGTCGTGGTCCGAGTACAAAAAGAAGAACGGCGGCAACGAAGAAGTCACATAAGTAGTCGGAGAAGCTGCAGCAAGCTCTGGAAGGTGCGAAAAAGCCGAACCGGCCGGTATACCCAGATAATTCTCAATGGTGGGCTGGGGACAGACTTCATCAGAGATACAGGGAGTCTGCAACCAGGGCACATCATCGTATTTGCATGGGTTGCTAAGCGAAACACCTAGATCGAACTGATCATCACCAGGGGTGCCTCTCGCCATACAATAAAGAACGTGACTGGCACCAGCAGATCCGCCAACGCCATATACGAGACCGTTGCATCTCGGGTCTTGGCGGGCCGCTCGAATCGCCATCTGCACGTCCCTAGTTTGCTCTGGGTAATATCCGTCATCCGCCGGAACGACCGTATTCTGCGATGGCGCAGGATGGTCCGGCGTATTCATCGCGTAATGTGGCGGCGCTAGACGGTATTCCGTGGATAGTGCGAGGAATCCCGCTGTGGCCAGGTCTTCACTGACATTGTCCGGGCCTGCGTCGCCGGATTTGAAACCTCCGGCGTGAAGAACTAGAACGGCAGGATGTCTCCCGCCCTCGTGAGGCACGAAAGCGGTCCATCGCAACGCTACTCCGGTTGAGGTGGTCCCATATTGTTCGAGCGTTCCCCAGGGGGTGGGAGGAAAAGTTGTAAAGGAAGGATAGGGTGGTCCGGTTAGTTGTAGAACGCCGTTGACCAGAACATTTAAGTGGTAGGCGGTCTCGGGGATTAAATCGGACAGCGAAATGATTTTGGTGAAGTCACTGGGCGAGCCGGTGGCGAACGCCGCCGATACTAGATAGGTGTCGAGATTTGGATCGCTGCCATAACGAAGCGTTACGCTGGCCGCCTGGTCGGTTCGGACAAACACTTTCGCCTCCGATGCTGTGACGCCTCCGACGACAGGTCCGTGCGTCAGCACCTGCCCGAAAATGGCGCCAGCGGTCAGCATCTGCGCGAACAGCCAGCCAGTAACTAATCGCAAGGTAACCTTTTTGAGAAATCGTCTATCCGCTCGGGCGAAATTGATTCGAGCCTCGGACGGCAGGATGAGAGTCGGCGGAATCCCGCCGACAGATGCGATTAGAAACCTTTTCAGATTTTGAGACCTCCGATTAGCGGGAGCCCCTCTCGACAAGGCCGGCTCGATCAAGCCTCTGAAGCGAGTCGGGGCTATCTAATGGGACTAGGGCGAGTGCAGCTTGGATTTTACGGTAAATGATGTCAAGTCTTTACCGCAAATCGTCCTCAACAATCAGCAAAGCTGCCCAAGCAAATAAGCGGCAGCATTTAACAATCAGCGGTCACGTTTGAGCGCGTGGCGGCTTTTTGTTTGGCTCTAAATGCCAAACACGATTGGCTCACCACACTTTGAAATCGCCAGTGTGCTCGTGCGTGTCGATCACATCGCCAGCTTCGTCGTAAACGCGAATCAGGGCGTCCCAATTCGTCTTGCCAAGTGGCCAGTTTTTTCAAGACTCTGCGCATATGAAAACGACAGCTCTCCCATTAAGAAATTCAATTAACCGCTCGCCTGTGCGCGCGTTCCTTCTCATTCCGTTCGTGCTCGCCTGCTTCGCGCTTTCGCCAAGAGCGCAAGCGGTTTGCCAAGAAGGCTGTTTAACGAACAACAACACCGTCCTAGGCGACAATGCGCTTTTTTTCAACACCACCGGCAGCCAGAACACGGCCAACGGGGCTCTTGCGCTCTATCACAACACAACCGGCGGCTACAACACGGCCACCGGTTATCAAGCGCTCTATAGCAACAGAACCGGCGGCTACAACACGGCCAATGGTGCTAGTGCGCTCATACACAACACAACCGGCAGCTTCAACACGGCCACCGGTTTTGATTCACTCCGTAGCAATACAACCGGCATCGACAACACGGCCATGGGGATGAATGCCCTTCGCAGCAACACCGTCGGCATCAACAATACGGCCTGTGGTATGGATGCGCTTCTTTTCAACACCACCGGCAACGGCAACATGGCCGCCGGTGAGGGTGCGCTCGTTTTTAACACCACCGGGAACGACAACACGGCCAACGGAGCTCTTGCGCTCACTAGCAACACAACCGGGAGCTTCAACACCGCCACCGGTTGGGAGGCTCTCGTTTTTAACACCACCGGGACCAACAACCTTGCGGACGGTTTCGCTGCACTCGCTAACAACACCACCGGCAACAACAACATCGCATTGGGCTTTCAGGCCGGCGTTAATCTCACTACGGGCAATACCAATATCGATATCGGCAACCCTGGAGTTGCTAGCGAGTCCAATACCATCCGTATCGGCATAGCCGGATTACAGACGGCCACATTTCTCGCCGGCATTCATGGGGTAACGATTGCACGAGGCGTAGAAGTGATGGTAGATGCCAACGGTCAGCTCGGCACGATGCCCTCCTCGGAGCGATTCAAGGACTCGATCAAACCGATGGACAAGGCGAGCGAAGCGATCCTGGCCCTGCAACCGGTAACCTTCCGCTACAAGCCCGAGCTTGACCCCGAGGGCATTCCGCAGTTCGGCCTTGTGGCCGAGCAAGTGGAAAAGGTAAATCCAGACCTAGTGGCGCGTGACGAGCAAGGCAAGCCTTACACTGTGCGCTACGAGGCGGTGAACGCGATGTTGCTGAACGAGTTCCTTAAAGAGCATCGCACCGTGCAAGAGCTAAAATCCGCCGCTGCGAAACAGGAAGCGACTTTCGCGCAGCAGCGGGAGGAAATTAAAGCTCTTGCCGCGACGGTAAAAGAGCAGGCCGCACGAATCCAGAAGGTGAGCGCAGAGCTTGAAGCGAGCAGACGTGCACAGCAAACGGTGGTCAGCAATCAGTAAAAGGAGCGCGATTTCCAAGTGTCGCGAGCAAGGCCTTGGTTCGGCGCTTTGTCCTCTGCCTTCTATCTATCCAGTATTCGGTATCCGCTATCCACTATTCCACCTCATCAGCGTCCAATCTTCACTCGGATAAATCTTGGCCGATAACTGTCGACGTCCGCGAGCAGATCGTGGAAATCGAAGCTGTTTACGTCGTACGAAACGAGCAGACGACCCTGCGCGTCGGTGAACTCCGGGTGGACGTGGGCATCATAGGTGAACAGGCCGTGCCGGCTCTCCGGTGTCCAATACACATGCGTCCGATTCGCGAACGGCCCCGCCGGGTTGTTCGATGAATACATGACTAACTCCGCGCTGAAGGCGACCAGCGAATCCATCGTGAAAAGGACAAACCGATTCGCGACCTTTGCCACGCCAAAGCCATTGCCGACTCCTTTCCGCAAACGGGCCGACGACGCCGGGTCCGGTGACCAACCTGTGCCGGTGTAAAATTCCCAAGCGCCAAGCACGTTGCCGGACGTCGCCCTGGCAATGTGCAGGTACTTCTCAGTCCCACTTACATCCTCAGTCCCATAAATGTAGGTGTAGCCGCCCTCCTCCAGCAGGGCCGCCCCGTACATCACGCTGTTCTCACCATGGGTCGGCACCACATTCTCAAGCGTGAGATCAGGCAGAACGAACGACGCGATCGCGTTGCCGACCCATTGGAAGTCGAAGATGCCGGGTCCCGTCCGGATAAACTCCATCGCAAACACGCGGAGCCGGTCGCCTTCGACCGTCATGTCCCCCACCCAATACCACGAGTTTTGGTCGACCGGAATGATTAACGATGTCGGAGATTGGGCCGTTCCGCCGTGCAAACTCTGGACGAGCGCACCGCTGTCCTGAACAATCATCGAGTTGTTAATGAACGGCTGGCCCGGCGGCCGCGACCCGTCACTATTTACAAACCCAAGAAACGTGTCGGAGAAATCCCAAACCACGCGGCCATCCGGCAACACGACCGACAAGGCGCCATCGGCTCCCGTCCAATCATCCAGCAGCGTGTTATCGTTGCCATACGACTCGAACATCGCTTGGAACGCGTTGTCCGGGGTAACCTTCACCGCGGGCACTGGCGCCTCGGCCAGAGCAGTCGAACTAGCGGCGAGCCACGCCAGCGGGACCAGAAAGCCGCCTGGCTGAAACCAGTGCCGCGCAAGTGCATTCAAGAACGCAAATCGAGATGAGGACTTTGTCTTCACAAAAGCTAATCAAGGGAACTCGCCTCAACATTTGGATCACCGATAATGCATCTTCAAGCACTAATCACTTATGCTGCGCAGCTCTCTGTCCTGTGACCTCTATCCGGTATCGGGCTTCCGCTATCCGGTCGATCGGTAAAGCTGTGCGCCTCGTCGAGCCCACGGCCTCGCCTTGTTTTCTCTCTTCCGGCCTAACGACTTCAGCGCGGCCGCAAGCCCGCGCTTGGTCGGAAGGAGCGAGGGTTGGCAATGCGCGCTCCGCCACCGCCTGGCGGCCGTCGATGCACAACCCTCATGGCTGGCCGAGCAAAGCGAGGCGCTTGTCGGCGCACAAAAGCTTGGGCGTTGGAAATGACGATGATCTCGCTCGTCGGAGGATATACGAGGACTGGATCGTACGGCCAGGCAAAGCTATCTGGTGAGGTTACCGGCTGCGCATAAACGCCGGCGTAATAGGGGGAAGTTCCGGTGGTGACGCTATCGCCAGCATCGGCGCTGGTGTCAGGCGCCGGGGCGAGCTGCTGATCGTATTTCATCGTTCCGTACTGGAGCGTCTGAGCCTGTCGCTGCGCCGCCAACTGTTGCCTTTGCTGATCGGTAAAGTAATCGGCAGCGGAGTGCCGCGGGTTTGCCGGCCGGGGAAGCGAGGTGACGGTCGCAAACGAGCTATCAGCCGGCTCCTGCTCTTCTGCCAGCGTGGGTTGTTTGACCCGGGAGAAATTGGAGAACGCCAGCCAAGCCAGGATCACGATCAAGATTCCCAGTTCCACCGCAATAACATTCGTACCTTTCGTGTTCATTTCGTTAGTCTCCTTCCGCTGATGTGTGGGCGCAGAACACAGTCACGCCGTGAATCTCGCACGAATCTTGCCGGAAACCATCCGGGAATAGCGTTCCGGTTCAGAATAACGGGACTGCCCAAGGCGGCCCGACGGGGACGGCTTCGATCTCGCTGCGTGGTTTTGACCCTAGCGCTTCGCTGGTTCTGCTCGATGGCCGCCGTGTCGCCCCGTTTCCGTTTGGGGCACTCTCCGGCGGCGCTTTCGTCGATTTGGTTTGCCGTGGCACGTAATTACGTTGAAATCCGCCCGAATTTGCGAAAAAAGCTTCCACACGAACTATGAATTCCGTTGCAGTCTCGGTGGTAACGGCTTGAAAATAGTGGGTTCAGGGGTTCGTTTATGCTACTCGTTTGAAAATCGATGCACGATAGCTTTTATCAATCCGACCTCGATCAGCCACACCCAGAACGGGCGCGGGCGATCATCAAGGCGCATCCGGAAGTTCGACAATTGATGGTGAGAAATCCTTACACCGCTCTGCTTGCGCTTTCGACTGTGGTTCTGCAAACGTCCATTGCGTTTTGGATGGGCAAACTCGGTTTCCATTACTGGTGGCTCAGTTTGCTCGTCGCTTACGGTATTGGCGCGTTCGTGAATCATGCCAACTACGTCATCATTCACGATGCGACGCATAATCTGATTTTGCGAAGCAAGAGCTGGAACAAGATGATCGGAATTTTGGCCGATCTTCCAAATCTCACGCCCGGCGCGATGGCCTTCCGGGTTTTTCATTTGAAGCACCATTCGCATCAGGGCGATTACGAATACGACGCTGATCTGGCCAATCACTGGGAGGCGCGCTTGGTGGGCGACAAATGGTATCGCAAGGCGCTTTGGCTGATGCTCTTTCCTTTTTTCCAGTTGACTCGCCCACCGCGATTGAAAGCGATTACGATGTGGGACCGATGGTTTTTTGTGAATTTCGCGTGCGTGGCGGTTTATGACGCCGCGATTGTTTATTTCTGCGGCTCGGCCGGACTGCTTTATCTGGCGTTCTCATTTTTCTTCTCGATCGGGCTGCACCCGGTGGGTGCGCGTTGGATCCAGGAGCATTACACTTACGAGTTCGACCAGGAGACGACGAGTTACTACGGACCGATCAACCGTGTCGCCCTCAACATGGGCTATCATAACGAGCATCATGATCTGCCTTCGATCCCCTGGAACAATCTTCCCAAGTTGCGCGCGATGGCACCCGAGTTTTACGATACTTTAAAATATCACTCGTCCTGGAGCCGGTTGCTTTTTCAATTCATTTTCGACAAGCGATACACTTTGTTTTCGCGAATTGAGCGCATGAAACAAGGCGAAGAAATCGGGTCGCCCGACCGAGGGGTGATCGTCGATCCAATGAGCGGCGTTGATCTCAGCGCCAGGCCGATTAATTTTTAATTATGGCGCAACCGCATTATATCTCGAACAAGAACGAAAGCGTTCGAATGTTCAAAAGCGATTTGATGGAGCTTTTGTCGCATGTCCATCCGGCCACGCCTTTGGTGCTTTATCTGCCGGTCGTCGGTTACATGCTTTATGCAGCACTCTGGCAAAGTCGATTGTCGATCTTGGCCGTGGCGGGCTTATTCCTGCTCGGCGTCCTGGTCTGGACTCTTCTTGAATACATCATCCACAGGTATGTTTTTCATTATGAACCGAAGAGCCGTTTGGGAAAACAATTTCACTTCATCGTCCATGGCGTTCATCATGATTATCCCAACGATGCTCGACGTCTGGTCATGCCGCCAAGCGTAAGCATTCCGCTTGCGATTTTATTTTGGGCGCTCTTTGCCATTACCCTGGGCCGTTTCGCGCCGGCCGTCTCAGCCGGATTTGGATTTGGCTATATTTGCTACGATTCGATCCATTATGCGATCCATCACTTCGCCATGAAACGGGGGGTGTGGCTTTGGCTCAAGCAGTACCACTTGCGTCATCATTACAATGACGACCATGCCGGTTACGGTGTGAGTTCCCCGCTCTGGGATTACGTTTTTCGCACAACGCGAAAATAGCAGGACGGGTTGCAATTAAGCTCTTGTCCCGCGTCTTTTTGCCGGTACAATTGCAGCCCCGATACGGAACTTCCGGCATGCAGATGGCCCGAGCTCTTTAGGGCGCGGCACAATGCAGCTGTGAGCGCCTTAAGGATCTGATTTTCAATGAGCGGCAACTTGAATCGGCAACTGTCGGAGCGAGAATTCGACGCGAAACTGAGTCTGGCTGATTTCGTGGTCGGCGACAGCGACGATCCACTAGTTCCGCCATTGGCATTCACACAATGGCGCCAGGCCGGCGCGTGGGAGGCCGCGCTTTACGAGCCGGAGTTGCTGGCGACAGCAGATGCTCGGACAACGATCAATTACGGAGGCAAACCGCGGTCGGTAATTAATCTTTGCTCCTATAATTATCTTGGGCTCGCTAATCGCCCCGAAGTGATCGCTGCTGCCCGGGACGCGCTCTCCAAATATGGAATGGGCGCGTGCGGCTCTCCGTTGCTTTCCGGGATGACGGATTTACATCGACAACTCGAGCGCCGGGTCGCGGAATTTCTCGACCGCGAGGACGCGATGTTGTTTAACAGCGGTTTCGGCGGCGCGCTCGGAACCATCTCCGGTCTCTTACGCAAGACTGATGTTGCGGTCCTCGACAATCGATCGCACTTGAGTTTGCGCGACGGCGCGGTGCTGTCGCGCTCGCGGGTCGATCGTTTCAAGCACAACGATCCGGCTTCGCTCGACGCTGCGCTCTGCCGGCGAAGAGGAAAACGGCAGCTCGTAATTGTCGAGGGCATTTATTCCATGGATGGAGATTTTGCCAGCCTGGACGGTTTGCTCGACGTCGCCGAGTCGCACAACGCGAGTGTTTTTATTGATGAAGCGCACTCCATGCTTGGTTGCGGAGCAAATGGGCGCGGCGCGGCTGAACATTTCGGAGTGGAAAAACGGATACCGCTCGTCTACGGAACTTTCTCGAAGGCGTTTGCCGCGCTCGGCGGTTTTGTCACGGGCCGGGTCGAGACATTGGATTATTTGAGATATTACGCGCATTCCTACGCTTACTCCTGCGCGCTGCCGCCCGCGATCGTCGCCGCAGTTTTGCGGGCGCTCGAAATCGCCGGGCGCGAACCGGAGCTGCGCGATCGGCTCTGGTCAAATGCGAAATATTTTCGTGACCGCTTGAACGCGCTCGGGATCGATACCGGCGCATCGACAACGTACATCATGCCGCTTGTCGTTGGCGATCGCGCACGAATGTATCAATTGGGCCATGAATTACGGCGTCGCGGGCTTTTCGTCGCGCCGGTTGATTTTCCCGCCGTGCCCGAAGATCGCATCTGTTTCCGAGCCTGCGTGACCGCCAACCACACGCAGGCCGATCTCGACGAAGCTCTAAACATTGTTGCTGATACCCTTGTGCCGGCTCTACGGCAGAGTGCTTGCGTCTCCTGAGCGCGCGGGGTTGGCTTTCAGAAATGGCGATTGATCTCACGCCGGGCGCCGCCTCGTCCACAATCGAAGCAACCTACAAATCGCGCGAGCTCGAAGGTTGGATCGACATCCATTTTTACCGGAAGATTGGTTTTAGCCTGGCGATCTTCTTCGAGAAGCTGCGGATGACGCCGGCAGCAGTGAGCTTCCTCGGCTGCATCGTTGGCGTTATCGCCGGGCACCTCTACTACTATCGCGACTTGAGCGCGAATATCGCCGGCATGCTGCTGCACATCGGCGCCAACACTCTCGACAACGCCGATGGTCAGCTTGCCCGCCTCACGAATCGGAAGAGCCGGACGGGCCGCATCATTGACAGTCTGGCCGATCACCTCATCTGGGTAAGTATCTACGTCCATTTGGCGCTTCGCTACCTGGCAGAAGCCGCATCGCCCGCCGTTGTTTTCCTCGCCCTCGCCGCCGGTCTTAGCCATGCATTGCAAGGCGCCGCCGCTGATTATTACCGCAACGGTTATCTTTATTTTGTGAAAGGACGACCGCGCGCGGACTTGGATTCATTCTCCATCCTGCGAGAAGAATATCGGCGACACAGCTGGCGGCGCGAACCCTGGCATAAATTCTTGCTCGCGTTGTATCTGAATTTTACCTGGCAGCAGGAGATGCTCTCGCCCGGCTTGGAACGGTTGCACCAGGCGATCGGGCGCGATTTTCCAGGCGAAATTCCAATTTGGCTGCAGACGCGATATCATGATTCTGCCCAGCCGATGCTCAAATGGTGGAGATTGTTGATGACGAACACGCGAATGCTCTTGCTCTTTCTTCTTTTGCTCATCGGCTGGCCTGTTTGGTACTTTTGGCTCGAGCTCAGCGCGTTCAACGTCCTTCTCGTCTATCTCATTCTTCAGCAGGAAAGATTGTCGCGATCTCTGCTCGAGCTCGCGACGGCGCGGCGGGAACCCGCGTAGATTCTTTATAATCGCGTGTCTCAGATTGAAGTCTCGCCAGTCAGTTGTCGCAAGGATCGCAACGCGTTCATTAAATTTCCATGGCAGATCTACAACAACGATCCCGCCTGGGTGCCGCCGCTGATTCTCGAACGCAAAGCATTCCTCGATCGGAAGCGACATCCCTTTTATAAGCACGGCGACGCCGCGCTGTTTCTCGCCCGGTCCCGCAATCGCGGGAGCGAGATCGTCGGCCGAATCATGGCGAGTGATGATCCAAATTACAATTCGCTCCATCAAACCAACGTCGGCTGTTTCGGTCTCTTCGAGTGCATCGACAATCGCGATGTTGCTGCCGCATTGTTCGAAGCGGCCTCCAATTGGCTTCGCGCTCGCGGACGCAGCGAGATTATGGGCCCCATCGATTACTCGACCAATTACGTTTGCGGATTGCTTATCGACGGCTTCAAATATCCGCCCACTCTCCTGACCTCGCATAATCCGCGCTATTATCCGCCGCTCATCGAGTCGTGCGGTTTCAGCAAAGTGAAAGACTGGTATGCGTGGTGGTTTTCGGAATTTCCGGAAGCGGCGGAACGGCTGCGCAAAGTGGCCGTAGCCCGCGCCGGCCGGCACGGCGTTACCATTCGTCCCGTGAATTTGCGTAAGATCGAGCACGAAAGCCGGCGTCTGCGCGCGATTTACAATCAAGCATGGGAAAGAAACTGGGGCTTTGTTCCATTCACCGAGGCCGAATTCGATCACCTCGCGCACGAGATGAAGCCGCTCATCGTGCCGCAGGGAACATTACTTGCGGAAATTGACGACGAGCCGGTTGGCTTCGTCATCTCCGTGCCCGATATCAACGTCGCGCTCGGGCGTATCAACGGACGATTGACCCGCTTTGGTTTTCCCATCGGCTTAATCAAACTGCTCTATTATAAGACGAAAATCCGGACCGGTCGTCTGGTGGCGCTCGGAGTAATCGAAAAGCACCGTCGCGCGGGCATCGCCGAGATGCTGGTTCTGCAAATAATGGACGAAGCATTCAAACGCGGTTTGACCGGCGAGCTGAGCATGACCCTCGAAGACAATTTCATGATCAATCGTTTCATCGAAGCGCTCGGCGCGAAGCGATACAAAACGTTCCGGATTTACAACCAGCGCCTGGAAGACACCGCCCCGGCGCATTGAGCGTGGAGCCAAGCAAAATCTTGATTTTGGCGGATGAGTCGGCGAACTGGAAAATCGCCGGCTTGCGCCAACTCGAGCGGCTGGCTCTTGCCGTAAACGAATTTGCCGAGTCAAGGAAACTCGAATCGAAAATCGACATCGTTGCTTTCTGGAATCCGGAGATTGCGGTGGAGAAACGGTGGCTGCCCCAGGATTCGCGGTTGAGCCGATGCAAATTAAATTTTGCTCCTGAATCGGATCGGCCTCACTGCGCCGGGTTGGCGCGTGCTCTCAGCACCCGCCTGCTCGTGAATCGAGGCGCTCTGGCCAACTTCATCTCCATCGCGCCAGTCGTTGAGTGTAATACGTCGATCGTCGATGCGACGGAACATTGGAACAAGCTGGCCCGCGTTTTTGCGGATGTTTGTCGCGATTCGGGCGGGACCGGGCAAATCACCAGATGGCGTTGTGTGTCCGAACCACGCGAGATTGCACAGTGCGAGCGCTGGTTTCTCCGCGATACTGGCAAAACGCAGGATGGATTCATCTCCAGATTTCTGAATCGCCCGATCTCCCGCGCGATCAGCCGGCGTCTTCTGAAATCTTCCCTCGCGCCAGGCACGTGGACATTGGCGATCTGTTCGTTGCCATTCGCGGCGTTCCTCTTCTTACAACGCGGCGACTATCTCGGGTTCGTTATCGGTGCGGCGCTTTTCCAGGTCTACAGCATCCTCGATGGCTGCGACGGCGAAATTGCGCGCGCTAAATACTTGGAGTCGGATACCGGTCGCCGTTTCGACACACTTTGCGATGTTTTTGGCAGTCTTCTGTTCGCGATCGGTCTTGGCCTGGGCCTTTCTCAACTCCACCGATTCGGTCCGCATAACTGGTTCTATCTGGGAGAAGGAATTTTTTGCGCACTCATGATCGCCGCAAACGAGTGGCTCTTAAGAAATCCAAAAATCGAAACTGCTTTCGCGCCAAACGCGCTGACCAACACATTATATGTGCGTCATCGCGCAATGATTCAGCGTTCAGGCCTCTTGTTCCTCGGTGAAAAATTGGTTTGGTGGCTGTTTCAACTTACCAAGCGCGATGTCGCGATTCTTTTATTTCTTCTTCTCGCGATTGCCGGTTGTCCGCAATGGATCCTGCATCTGTGGACCGCAGTCACTGCTATGAGCTTACTCCTCGCTCTTGTTGCCCGGCTGCGTGCTCGCGCTGATCGATTCCATGGTTTGTCGCAGGGTTCGCGTTCGTAAATGTTGCTCCGCGCACGCCAGCATCTCGGGCGTGTCGATGTCCTGCCACCAGGCGGCGCCGATATCAATGCCACGAACCAGGCCATCCGCGGCCATCAATCGTACTCCGTCGGCCAGGCTGCAGTCGCCATTCTTCTTGGCTTTTTCCAGGTAATCGAAAAATTTCCGCGGGCAGACAAAAAAACCGGTGTCGATTGCGTCGTAATCTTTTAGATCTTTTCCGATGGTGATGAGCCGATCGCCACGCGTCCGGACTTTCATGGCGTCATTCAAATCGAAAATGGAATCGAGCTTCTTGTCGATTGCCAGGTTGAGTTCGTCCGGCTTCGCTTCTCGCAGGAGAAGATCGACAATCGATTGCTCGAAGAGATGGTCGCCCATCGTTAAAAGAAATGGCGCGGTGACGTGCGGTGCGGCGACGAGAACTGAAATGCCGTTCTGTTTTTGCCAAGCCGGATTGTCGATCCAGCAAACGTTGATGTTCGGTGGAATCAACGGGTTTACGTGCGCACGAAGTGCGTGCCTTTCAAAGCCTACTACCGCATAAATGGTTTTGATCCCGGCCTTCGCGAGCGTGTCAAGTGTGTACGAAATCAGAGGGCGCTCGAGTAAAGGCAGGAGCGGTTTCAAGCAATTTTCTCCCGCGCTGCGAAGACGCGAGCCCGATCCAGCCATCAAAATCATTGCTTCGGAGCTCGCGTTGCTCATAGCCCATAATATTTTTTCAATCCCCAGATGCGGATGCGCTGCGGGAGGAACCGGAAAATGAACGGCGCGAGCTTGGACTGAAAAGTATCACCGACGGTTACACGCGGCGGCGGATTTGCCTGATCGATCAATTTGAGGACATGCCCCGCGACCAACTCCGGTTTTGGCGCCGCCGCCATGTTGCGTTCGACCATGGCCCACGTTTTCGCGACTTCTGCTCCGTATCGTGAATCATGTTGCGCGCCTTTGTCCACCGCGTTGTTGAACTCGGTGCAGATATCGCCCGGCTGAAGATCGATAATTCGCACTCGGGAATCCGGCAGCTCGAGTTGGATCGACATGGTGAACGCGGCCATGGCTGCTTTGGCCGCGTTATATGCAGCCATAAATGGGACCGGCAATCGCGAAGCAAGTGAAGTGACATTAATGATCAGGCCGTGTTCCCGTGCGCGCATCGCCACCAGCGCGAGTTGCATCAATTGAACGTGTCCGAAAACGAGCAATTGAAATTGGTTTGCGATCGTCTCCGCGGAAAGATTTTCCGCCGGGCCAAAATGACCAGCGCCCGCGTTGTTGATCACGACATCAAAATGACCAGCTTGGGCCAGAGCGGAATTGAAGGCAGCCTCTATCGAGCGAGGATCGGACAAATCGAGTCCCACGGGATGAAGACGAGAAATATTTGGCAAACGTGAAGTGTCGCGTGAAGTGCCCCAGACTTGATGCCCTTGCTCGGTGAGAGCGGTTGCGATTGTCTTCCCGATGCCGGAACTGGCGCCAGTGAGAAAAATCTTTTTCACAATTTGGAAAGTGGTTCGGCGTTGCACTGCACGATCTCCCCGGCGGGCGTCGATACCACAACAACAAGACGATCAGATTCTTTCAAGACACGTGGAATATTTTCGATCGGCGCTAAGAATGTTGGACTCTGCGACGCAAATGATGTCTCAACCACCCGGCTCCGAACAGCAACAGGAATACTATGGCGCTGATGAGTTGAGCAGCAATGCCGCTAAAAAGCGCGCGACAAATCAGTGCGGGAACAAGCGCGATGGTTGCCATGACCAGTGGTGGACGGATGTCGCTCCACGAATCTTTCCAGCGAAACACCCATCGTAGCGTGGCGTAGCGGAGAATGCCCTGAACGACATAGGCTAGAAGAATTCCGAGGGCCGCGCCGATCGCGCCAAAGCGTGGAATGAACCAGAGCAAACCACTCGCTGCGACCGCGCACGTGATCGACGAATGCAGCAGATTCAAACGCGGCCGTTGCACCATGATCACGGTCTCCCCCAAGGCAACAAAAGCGTTAATGGCGCTAGCCAGAGCAACAATGCCCAGCCAGATGGTGCCTTGTTGGAACGCGGGACCAAAAATGAGAAGAATGAGGCCGCCCGCGAGCGCCATCACGGCCACGAGCGGCAGCAAGATCCAGAGCATCCATTGAGCGAGGTACGCGTAGGTGTGCGCGGCACGTTCATGATCGCCGGTGGCGGTCATTCCGGCGACGACCGGTGCAAATATGGGATTAAAAGCTTGATTGACCTTTCGCAGCCCGTTCGCGGTGTCGACGACTGCCGCGTAGATGCCGACAGTCGCAAGCGTTACGCCGGGCGCGCGTCCAATGAAATATCCGAGGAGGATCACATCCAGTCGCGAAACGAACGTATTGATTAACTGATAGATGCTAATGGGAGCGGCGTAACCGACTAATCGCCGCGCTTCAGCAACGTGCGAAACGACCTGTCGATCTTCGGGAGTGCGCCGGAAAAGTTTTGCGGCGAGCACGAGCGCAACAATTCCGGATGCGGCTGTTCCGAGAATTGCAGCTATCTCCGGGGCAAATTTGTTGAACCCGATCGCAACTGCCACCAGCAGGGCAAGTGTGGTGGCAATCGGCTCCGTCATTCCCCGCGAGTAGATGTCGTGCTGCATCACTTTCATACCGCGCGAAACGGAAGTGCTGATGCGATACAGCGCCACGCCCGGCATGGCGCAAAGAAGGACCGCGAGGGCGGAAACCATCTCGGGCGGGAGATGCAGACGATCGTGAAACAGATGAATTGCAGCGACGACAATCGTAGCCGTCACCGCGGATTGCGCGATCCCCAGAACCACCGCGATGCGGAAGAGCGTACGGCTGCGTGCGCGGTCTCCGACGGCCTCCGAACGCGCGATGAATGTGATGATCGCGTTGTCGAGCCCAAAAACACCTATCTTGCTGAAAATGTCAGTGGTCGACCAGCCAACCGAGAATATTCCCAAAGCGGCCGGCCCGAGCAATCGGGCCACGAGAAATGTGAAAATGCCGCGAAAATTCGAGGCCAACATCGCGATCGTGTTGAGAAACGCACCGCGTTTTAATTCGACGCCCGTTTCTCGCACGCGCGCCGGTGCATCCACGGCCGGTGGCGCGATGCCCGGCGGATTCTCGGTTGTGCTCACTGACTTGGGCTGTTACCGCTTTCCAGTGAATTGGTTTGACGCGAATGCATCGACCCAATCCCTCTGTCCTGCATCTCGCGAATCCGGTCACAGACTTGGGCGATTTCTATATTATATGTCATGGGAAAGAGCGCCTCGATTCATTTTTCGCCGAAATATGCTCGATGTAATGGAGCTTAAAACTAACATTCGCGCTCATATTGTCTCGGGCTACAATCGAGTGCTCGGGGCCGCCAAAATTTTTTCGCAAACTGTTTTGGTTATGCATACCTAAGCGCTCGAGCGTGCGTCTGAGGTGATGCGAACGGACGGAAGACACTTTGAACAGTGTCCCGCTTTCCTTCGCGCAATGTTTGCAGTAGTGGCGGTTCTTGCATCGGCAACGTCGCCGCGAGCGCCAGCCGTGTTCATATCCCCGGATTCACCCAATCGTTGCGCGTGATGCCAGCTATGGAAGCAGGGGTTAGCGATTATGTATGGACACTGGACGAATTGATCGCTTTGCTCGATTAAAGCCTTTGAAAGGAGCAAAGACATCGCTCGCTCGTTCAAGCGTGAACTGATCGTGTATCAGCACGTTTTGCGAGATGAAAGCACCCCGTTTCCCGCGAAGTTGTTTCTCGGTTTAGCCATCGGTTACTTGTGTATGCCGTTTGATTTGATTCCGGACTTCATCCCCGTAATTGGCCTCGACGATGCGGTCGTTATACCCGCATTAGTTTTCGGGGCGCTTTGTTTCGTGCCGCGCGAGATCGTTTCAGAGCACCGCGAGCAGGTCATCCGCGAACAGGCCGCCACCAGTGGCAAGGATTAAACTGCGCCACTACCAGGCAGTTTGATCTTTCGAAGGCGTCGAAGTCGATTGCAAATCGCTTTTGATCAGTGTCGATCAGCTTTGCAGCAGCTCGGCTTTGATTACATCGACATCTTCTATGCGCACCGGGCGCATCCACCAGCGTTCTCATCGGCGCTTTGATTTCGTTCAGATCGAGGGAAATATGCTCGCTCTCGAAAACCTGAAATTTTCGCAAGAGGAGTTAGCTGAAATCGACAAGACCTGCGCAACCAAATAGGTGGGTTGCGGCGGCAGCCTTTATTGCGTCGAGAGGAGATTGTCGTTACGCTAAAGTGTGTCCCGTCCAAACTGCATGAAGATTCTCAAAAACATTGGCCGCGAATTTTCCGGCTATAACATTTTGGAATCGGGTAAGCGTCTCCTCGACCGCAAACCGCTGCAATGCAGTCTTTACGTGACAGATCGTTGCAATCTCGATTGTGCCTATTGCACCGAGTACGATAACAGCCGGCCGCATCCGAGCCTCGACAATTTGAAAAAATGGATACGGAAAATTCGCGAGCTTGGCACTATGCGCATTGCTCTCGTCGGCGGTGAGCCGCTCGTGCATCCGAATATTGTCGAACTCGTTCGCTACTGCCGCGAACTCGGCTTTGCCACCAGCCTGACCACCAACGGTTTCCTCCTCACACGTAAACTCGTCGCGCAACTGGAAGATGCCGGCTTGCAGGTTATGCAGATCAGCGTTGACCGGATGACACCGAGTCCAATCACAAAAAAGTCGTTCAAGACGATCTTGCCAAAGCTTGATTATTTTCGTGATTCAAAAATCAGTCTGCATATCACCGGAGTGATTTGTGCCGCTACCTTGCCCGAATCGCGAGCAGTGCTCGAGACCGGTTTGTCGCGTGGAATTCCAACGGAAGTTCGCCTCGTGCATGCGGACCCATTGCATCGGTTTCGCGTCGATCGCGGGCCGCGTGAAGAACTCGAACGTTTCATCGATTCGATGATCGAACAAAAACGCCGCGGGGAGAAGATTCACACCAGCGAGGCGATCCTCAATTACCAACGCAGTCTCCTCCGGGGCGAGCACGTCGAGTGGACGTGTATGGCCGGCTACAAATTATTCTTCGTCTCCGCCCAGGGAAAATTTTGGATTTGCAGCATGGTGCACACGAATAAGGACATCATGGACGTAACGCTGGACGACCTCTACGCGAACTATCGCAAGAAGTCGTGCCAGGAGGGCTGTGGCGTCTATTGTGCTGTGAATGCTTCGCTTCTCGCGGAAAAGCCGGTTCGCGTTCTTGGCAAGGAAATTGTCGCGCGCGCCAAGCGCATTCCATCCATGTTTCGTCGTTCCTTAACTCCGGATGCGGGCAAAGCGACGCACAGCGCTATCACAAATCCAGATGGAACGCACGAGATGAACGGCAGCGCTAAAGGCGCCCCATCTGCAGATGATCGCGTAAGTTTGCGGAAAAGCGTCTAACAAAAAACCACACGCCAGCATCCAAACGTAAACGTTTCTTCGAGCCGCGATCAGCCGGAAAGCACGGTCGAACGGCGTAACGTCATCCAGCAGGCGGCCTTTCGCCATCTTCGCCCGGCGTTTCGCGAATTCATCCAATAAGTACGATCCGATGAGCAAAGCGAAAAAATAGAACACGTTCGGAAATTGGCCGCTTCGCCACAACTGAAAAGCGATAG
>Ga0137366_10001247_pt1 | contig 18639 bp, 19 predicted proteins | sample SagtaG_8_FD_104938 | JGI IMG/M metagenome (GOLD analysis project Ga0137366, IMG submission 104938) | Vadose zone soil microbial communities from Sagehorn Ranch, Mendocino, California, USA - Sage1_L_60_16 metaG | ecosystem: Environmental > Terrestrial > Soil > Vadose zone | place: USA...
CCTTCCGGCCCGCATTTTAGCGACGTACCCCACACCCACGCGGAGAGCTTCCTGCACTACATCGGGACAGGATCCTTGGCTCAGGAAGAGTATTTTGGATTCAGGGGAGAGTTTGCGGATTCGTCGAGCCGCTTCCATTCCATTCAGGGTTGGAAGCCCGAGGTCGAGCACAATCAAGTCCGGTTGCAATTCTTCGGCTTTTTGCACCGCTTCCAATCCATCCGACGCTTCGCCGATGACCTGCAATCCCGGCATTTGGTGCAGCGTCGAAGAGATGAATCGGCGAAACGGTTCGTAGTCCTCCACCACGAGAATCCGGACTGATGGCGTTTCCAAGCAATCTCCCGCTGGAAGTGTAAACCCAACTCTCCGAGTTTAGTTGTCTTTTCCACGTAAGAATTCCCATTTAGGAATTCCCAGGAGGCGCTGGTTCAGTCGTTTGCAAACGCAAAGTTCGATGGGTGGCTGACCGGGAGGCTTCGACAACACGGGGGAGCAGGCTGCTCAACAGCCAGTTGATTGTGGCGCAGGCGGTTGGGAGGCCTGTGCGTCTGTCGCGCCGGTCGAATCGTGGAGCAACAATCCGCCACTGACAAAGTGCCTGCCCTGAAGAACCGCCTCCAAACCGGCCAACAGTTCGCTTCCGGCACGCATTTTAACGACGTACCCCAGACCCACGCTGAGAGCTTCTTGCACAATATCGGCAGAGGATTCTTGACTCACGAAAAGTATTTTGGACTTAGGAGAGACATTGCGGATTCGTCGAGCCGCTTCCATTCCATTCAGGGTTGGAAGCCCGACATGAAGCAGAATCAAGTCTGGCCGCAGTTCTTCGCCCTGCTGAACCCCTTCCAATCCGTCTGGCGCCTCACCGACGATGTGCAGTTCTGACCTTTTTTCCAGCATCGAAGAGATGTATCGGCGAAACGGTTCGTAGTCCTCTACCACGAGCACTCGAATTGATAACGCTCTCGTACTGTCCTCAGTGCGAGAAATGGTCGCCATCGCGCTTCCATATTCTACCATCGTGATTCTAATAAAGCGCTACCCATCTGTCTGTACGCTGAGCTACACGCGAGTGTACTTTGCCGCACGGGAACTACTCCGAATCGTCGCGCCATTTCTCGATCTGCCGCTGCATGATTGTGTAGCCTTAGCAGGCCGTTTCTTCCAGTTCATCTTGTCAGCAAGGCTGAATGATGTCAGCGCTGAGAAATTGGGGAGTGTCCGTTACCGCACAGAAACAACGATGGGCTTGACCTCGCCCCTCCAACGTGGTATCCAAACATACCAAGATCCATCGTATCAATCGATGCTTCTACCAAAATCGCACGAAACCGCAGCCGTACATCAGTGTTCGGGTAGATTCAAGCCACCCTGTGAGTCGTTGTGTGCATCGAATGTCGTTCAGTTTATAAACGGTGGACGCCTGCGCGCAGAAAATTGCGTTTCTGGGATGTTGTTAAAGAGGTTCAGTCGGTCACGGGAGGCAAGTCCCCATGTTTGAAAATGTAGCTTTAAAGCTGAGGCGTAGGATCTCGCTGAGAAGGCGCCTGGCGCTGCACAAACTATTATTGTTCTTGCTCGTGACTAGTTTGGCTGGCAGTGGGGAAGACAAAATTCCGAGATTTAGAGCGAGCACAGAACTCGTTCAGGTGTCGGTTGTTGCTTTAGATCAAGAAGGACGAGTGGCAACTAGCCTAACAAAGCGAGACTTTGAAGTTTTTGAAGATGGCGTCAAACAAGACATCGTAGAATGCATGAGTGAAGCCTCTCCCCTCTCCGTTGCCCTCGTTCTCGACAAGAGCCGGAGCATGAAAACCAACTTACCCCTCGTCATACAGGGGGCGTTCAGCATGGTTGACACGCACATTAATAGCGATGACGAGTTTTTGCTGGTCGCTTTTGACAAAACGCCGAGACTCCTCCTTCCGCAGTTCACAGGCGATGCCGAGACAGTCAAGCATGTTATCTCAAGCGATGTTGCAGAGGCCAAGGGAGTCACATCACTTTTTGATGCCCTCTACCTCGCGGTCAGCAACGTAAAACAAAAAGCGAAGAACGTTCAGCGCGCCGTGGTTGTCATCACCGACGGAGGTGATACCGATAGCCGCTATACAAAAAAGGAGATCCTCGAATACATCCAGGAAGCTGACGTTCCGGTGTTCGCGGTGAATGCCAGTGAACCAAATATCTTCCGGACTTGGATCGTCGGAAAAAATGGGAAGCCTGAGCTCTTGACCGAAGATGATGCCATCGGTCCGGCCGAGCGCGGCGGGCCGAAGGTCCTCAAGGAACTCACTAGCGCAACAGGGGGAGCAGTATTTACAGCTCACGAACCCGGAGATATTCCTCGGATCATGAGTGCAGTCTACGACTTGATTGGCCATCAGTACACGATTTCGTACAAGCCGTCGCGTACCACCGGGGCATTTAGAATTGGCAGCAGCCACAAGATTAACCTGAAGTTAACCGCAGGAGACAATCGATTTGAAGGTTACCATTTAACTTACAAGCACCAGTACTATCGGCCCAGTGACCACGAGCGCGAGACAAACACTCTCGCCGCTTCTCCTCGTCTTTAAGAAGTTCGTGAAATTCTCCAGACGACCGGAGCAGAAAACCATCTGACGTCGCCATCAAATCCGATCTCGTCATCAGATCCAACGTTGATTCAGCCGAGCTTGTACCAGATTGCCTACTGAATCAGAGGAATATTAGCGGACAGCTGCAAGTTGATGATCAGGCTGAGCCGGCTATCCACCTGGTAAAACTTTGCCGCTCGTTTCGCTCCCAATGCGTTCATGAACTTCGGCCAATAGTCCTCTCGCAGGTTCAAAGTTTCGTCCTCGATGTTGATCATCCGCTGCACCATGTCCTTCGCCTTCGGATCGTCCATGCTGTCATAGTTCTTCGCATAATCTTTGATTAGGGTAAAGCGATTGTCACCGATCACCTGCTGGTCGCGGGCGTAGTCGCGATACACGGGCCAGAACGCTGCGGATTCTGTATCGGTGAACTGCATCGTGTCCGCAATGATCTGGTTTTTGCCCGCCTGGACATCCGAGCGCAGCAACTGGATGTCGGAGTCGGTCAAGCGCTTGCCAGTGACTTCAGCAGTCTGAGCGGAAATAACAGCGCTGAGCAGGACCAACGAGGAACATATAGCAAGAAGCATTCGCATAAATTTCTCCTGTCGATCTTAAATTTGAGCTCACGTACTCGTTTTTCGCTTGGAAGGTAGCGCCCAGGTGAACTGCACCCGGTTCAGAAAAGTTAGTTACACTCAACCAACGACGGCATCACTGAACGGAATATCCGCGCGCATCCATGCATGCAGAAAACGCTCTTTTGAATGTATTCATGCCCGCCTCGTAGCGGGCCTGCGTCTGGGCCTGAGCTTGTTGTTGGGTTTGGGCTGTCTGCTGAGCTGCTTGTTCCTTCGCTTGGTTGTCCTTTTCCCTCTGTTTACGTCTGCCGGCCACCGCGCCCACAGTGGCGCCGATAGCTGCTCCTTTTCCCGCATCGCCGGCCATCGCGCCGATAGCGGCGCCTCCGGCGGCACCTCCGGCAGCACCCTTCACGGCCCCGCCTTTGCTGACAGCCTGCCCGGCTTGCTGCGCCGCCTGCTGCTGGGCGGCTTGCTGTTGCTGGGCGCTCGGCCCTGTAGGTGGCGGAGTCTGGGGGTTGACGCCACTGTTCTGCATCGCCGAACCATAGCAATCGCTCTCGTCCTTGAGCTGCTGGTCAGAATTCTGGTTGTTCTTGGGATAGGCAAACATTCCAATGCTCTTCGCTGGCGACCATGCAGCTGGCGCACTATTTTGTGCGGTGACAATGGGAATCGTCCACGGGATCAGCAGAACGATCAACAGCAGTTTCATGTCACTTCTCCTCTCCACGGGAAGCCTTCCTGTAACGCGACACGAAGAGGAGTTGCCTGTTTGGTTGAACCGGCAACTCCTTTGCGAGGCGTTCAATTAACTCGAGCCTTGGGTAAACCATTAGAGACTCCGAGCCATTCGCACGCCCAGCGAAGACGCCAACGATAGAAGACCCAACAGTCCGACTAAAGGCAGCTCGCTTCCTGTCTTGGGGAGCTCCGGCGCCGGTGCCTCAGCCACTTGCACTGGGGCAGCCGGTTCTTTCGCGACCACCAGAACCAGAATCGGGACATCAGGCGGCGGTGGAGGTGGCGGCGGCAGCTCGCCGGTCACGGTCCTACTCTGGGTAACCTCAGTGACGGGGGTCTCGACGACTTTGGTGGCGGAGATTTTCATCCCTGTCTTGAGGCCCCATGCATCGACCACTTGGCCATCAACGTTGAACTTCTGATTTTTGGGAATCTTGAATTGCTGGTTCTTTCCGTCCGCCAGTCTCAGGATTACAGAATTTGGCGGGCTCACGAACCACACCGTTCCCGTAACACTCTGTACCGTTGTAATGGTCTGGGGGGTTGAGGTGGTGATGATGGTGCGTTGAAGTTTCATTCCCGGTTTCAGATCGTGAATCCCTAGTTGCTGGCCATCAACTGTGACTTTGGCGCTTTCCGGCACGTTGGCCAAATGCCGGATGGAGCCATCTGCCATCTTGACAACCAAGTCGTTGCCTGAGACGGTCACGACTTCACCGCTCTCGACTTGGGTTTGGACTGTGGCTGTGTCACTGGTTGTCGCCGTTTTTGTTTGCACTTGCGCGCTCATGCCCAGGGTAAAGGCCAGGCAAACGGCCCCCACTCCAAGCACCAGCCATGTCTGTGCCCAACCTTTTTTTGAGTTCATTTCCTTTTCTCCTTATCAGTTTCCGGATCATTTTTTCAGACCGATCAACTTCATCTATTCGAAAACATTTCATCTCGCGAACGTTGCTCGATTAACAGCTCCTGGTTCGGGTTCCGACGCGCCGCGAACATGAACTTTGGCCGGAACAGAGCCGGCGATAGCTGCCTGGACGATGTACCGCTTCGGGGCGCTGCCGATGAAATAAAATGGGTAACACGTAATCAGGGTCAACGACGAACGTGCCCTCGGCTGCAGCACCGAAACATCGCTGCGCTCAACGATGATGATGCGATCGATGACGTAGGTCTCCGTCCCCTGCGGTGTCTCCATTTCGACCTTGTCGCCGAGACCCATGTCCTTCAACCCGCGAAAGAATCCGTCTCGATGTCCCGCAATCGCCATATTTCCGTTCCCTCCGGGATAGGCTGTGCTTGCCACGTGTCCGACTCCCCGGTTCAGGCTCAGGTCGTCTGTTCCTTCCAGGACAGGAACTTCGACGTGAATCTTAGGTATGCGGAGGATTGCGATGGCAGGCGCGAAATGGGCCGCCAAACTCACCTGGTAATCCTTGATACGATGTTCCGACCACAAATTGAAGTCCGGAGTTCGGGTGGTCAGCGCCGCGGGTTGAGGTTCATTCGCCGAAGCTGATTGCTGTGACATAAACCTCTGCAATTCCGCATGGGACAGAACGGCCTGGTGGATATGGCCTGCCATATAAAGGACGAGCATTAGCACACCGAAGATCAGTAGCAGTCGTTCAAGTCTGTGTAACCAACCCATTCCGCTTTACCTGTCGTGTCCAGAGGAGCTCTGAACGCACAAAAGCTTCCGATTCGCCGGCGGTGCGTTCAGAGCCGGGCAGCACTTCCTGTGTTGAAGAGTAGGGGGAACCAAACAATGGCATAACTGTCATTACTGACAGTCAGTTCTGAATTGCTTCAGTTAACTACCTCAGGGGTTGCATGAAGGCGCCCTAGCTGGTCTCATTTAACAAGCTCGCGGACACAAAGAGCTTATTGGAAAGCACCGCCTTGATAGCGGAGCGCAGATCAAGACTCAAGCGTGATTTAACGACGTAGGCCGATCCACCTGCGCCCATGGCGGCGTTTATATAGTCAGTGTCTTCGTGGACGGTGAGAAAGATGATCTTGGCTCTACATCCCGAATCTCGCAACTCCCGGGCAACATCGATCCCACTCAGTTCCCCCATGGAAATGTCGAGAATAATGACATCGGATCTGAGCCGGAGGCATTCGCGGACTACGGTTGCCCCGTCGGAAATTGCGGCGATAACCTCGTAGTCTTTCTCTTTTCCCAACATCTTGCCGACATGGGCGAGAACGACAGAGTTGTCATCGGCGAGGACTATGGTCGTTCTCGACACAAGGTTCCTTCGGGGGCCGGCGCATCGGAATTGTGGTCGGACTGCTGTCGTTGTCACCGGCGCCAAGACCGCGAGCACTGCAAACTAACGTTCGCAGTTACCGTAACCTGCCTCAATGGTCAGTTCTACTGTCAGAATTGACGGGAAGACCGGCGGGCTTGGCGGGTTTTTACGCAGCTCCGTTTTCCGCTGACTTGTGAACCACTGTCGTAGTAGCCGGAACACTCCCTTGCACCTGTGTACCAAGGGATGGCCTCGACCAGATCGAGAACGCGCCGCCCACCGACCGCAGACGCTCGCGCATGCTGATTAGTCCAAGACCGTTGATACTTCGTGGTTCGTCCGGGTTGAATCCAACTCCATCGTCGGAAACGCGCAACCGAACCCTACTCGAGTGACAAGTCAATTCCACTTTCACATGCTTCGCATGGCTGTGTTTGGCCACATTGCGCAACGATTCTTGCACCGTACGGAACAGATTGAGAGAGACGGTTTCGTTGAAGTCACCGGGCAGGTCCTTGGCTACGCATTCGACCTCAATCTTGTGTTGTTGAGCGAATTCCTTGCAGAGATCACGCACGGTGGCTGCTAGTCCGAGGTAGTGCAGCTTGGATGGATGTAATTGATGCGACATGTGCTGGATGTCGGTCGCGATTTCATTGGTAAGTTGCCAAAGGTCCCGCAGTCCTTGCTTTTGCAGCGGAGGCTTATTCCCTGATGCCGCCCGCTCCGCATCCTGAAGTCCGTTCGCCAAAAGCGCGAGTCGCTGGTTGATGTCGTCGTGCAGCTCGCGCGCGATCCGGGCTCGCTCCTCTTCACCCGCTCGCATGAGCCGGCTACTAAATTCCAGAACGGTGGCTCTTGCTTGCTTCAGATCACTGATGTCCATGCAACAGCCCACGTATCCGGCAAAGGAACCGTCGCTATTAAGTCTGGGCACGCCTATGTCCAAGACCCACCGGTATTCTCCGTCGTGGCGGCGAAGCCGATATTCCATCCTGAATTGCTCTCGGCGATCAAAATATTTCGTGTATGTATCGAGACATTTTCGCAAGTCTTCTTCGTGCACCCCTTCCGCCCAGCCGTTGCCAAGTTCCTCCTCTAGTCTCCGGCCCGTAAATTCGAGCCAGGGCTGATTGAAATAGTTGCGTAACGTATCCGGACCGGACATCCAGATCAGCACGGGGGCGGTATTGGCAATCAAACGAAAGCGCGCCTCGCTCTCCGCTGCCGCTTCTTCCGCGCGACGACGCTCAGTGACGTCCCTCATGATGACCGTGAACAGTTTCTTACCCCCATCTTCAACATGCGAGATAGAGGCTTCAATAGGAAATTCCTCGCCGTTGGACCGCACGGCCCAGAGCAGGCCATGCGTACCCATGGCCCGGTTGGTCGTTCCAGTCTCGCCGAAGTGGCGAAGGTGAGCGATGTGCCGGGAACGAAAACGTTGCGGGATGAACCGCTCAATTGAACTCCCGATGGCGTCGTGAGCTGGGCAACCAAACATCTTCTCGGCAGACGGGTTGAACAGCAGGACAACTTGCTTGTTGTCAACAACGATAATTGCGTCCATTGCCGAGTCAACAATGGCTGTTAGCCGGTCCTGGCTATCGTGCAGTCTTGCCTCGAACTTCTTGCGATCGGTTATGTCCAGAGCCGTACCGCGAAGATAGGTAACTCGGCCTGTGGCATCGTGTACGGCTTCGCCGCAGGCGCTAACCCACCTGGTGCTGCCGTCCGGGCGTACTACTTCCAACTCGATCTCCGGAATTGAACCTGTCCGCAAAGCTTCATCCATCGCGGCAGTCAATCGGCCCACACTTTCGGAAGTGAAGATGTGTTCTAATTCCTCGAACTTGGGCGCAGGCAAGGTGGGATCAAGTCCGTGGATGCGATAAAGCTCTTTCGACCAGGTAAAGGCCCGGTTCTTGGGCTCCCACAACCAATTGCCCACTTGCGCAAGCCGCTGCGCTTCTGCCAGTTCTTTCTCTCCTTGACTCAGCGCTTCTTGCGCATGCTTGCGCCTGGCGATATTACGAAGTAGCAAAACGATCAGCAGTGTCTCGATCAACAGAACTGCGGAAAGGCCCAGGATTCTCCACCTGTAGAGCTCCCAGGGGGAGTATTCCCAGAAAAGCACTACGCTACCGGGCGGTACTTGATTTTCGGAAATGCCCCAGTGGTGCAGTTGACGCCAGTCGATCACATAATGCTGGAAATCGCCGGTGGTAACTGGGATGCTGCCCGGCTTCTCTCCCTTCAAAATGCGTACCGCATCGTGTCCCAGGACACGCCCGACCTCGCCGAGGTCAGCTACGCTGCCTCCCACCACCCCACCGCCGACGAAGGAGGGGAAGGTCCCGTAGATAGGGCGGTTGGCCATCTTGCCGATGACCGGCAGAATGCGTCTCGGGATGAACTGTCCACCACTCACGTCGGTTTCGAAATCGAGGAATATGACGATACTGTTTGGCTGGAGATGTGCCAGCCTGGGTGACAATTCTGTGAACGGTAGATCCGACAAGTATTGAAATTCCAGAGTTGACGAGTACGCACGAAACTGCTCGCGGGCTGTCCTCATCTCGAGTTTCTCGAACTCCGAGGAGCCCGAAACCACGATTACCCGGGAGGTGCCAGGATTTTGCTGCAATGCCAACTGGAGCGTGGGCAGGTAATTCAACTTCTGGATGACGCCCGTTCTGCCCGGCTTTTGACCAAGCAAACGTGAAGCATCATCGGAATTGACCACGAAAAACAGCAGAGCCGCATCAGGGAATAATTTCGCCCGATTTTCTTCAGCAAAAGCCAATGTTTCTGGGCCGATCGTGATTACCAGGGGGAAGGTCTGCCCGCGGTACTTCTCACGCAGATAGGAAGCCGTTACCCGCTTGCCAGACGGGTCCGCAAAAGATGAAGAAAAAGGGAGGTACTCTGAGCTAAAGTGAACGGGGGTGGTGCTGTCCTCAAGAATGTCGGTCTGTGCCTGCTGGATCATGTCGGCGACGTCGGGCAAATCCGGATCTGAAGAGGACAGGAAAAGCACGTCGATTTGCGGTCGAGTGGGAAGTGGATCGGGGGCCGCCTGTGCGGACGCGCTGCGTGGAACCGTGGCCAGGCAAAGGACGCAGATCAGCCCGTACTGGAACGTTGCCAACCACGGCATCAGACGAGCTCTGGTTCCGCGCAGTGGATCCACCACAATGCACTTTCTTTTCGATCAAGATTGACAAAACCCAGGGAACCCGCATGACGGAACAATCCCGCAGATTTGCTTTCGACCTTCCAGCACTGACGGGCCCTGATCTCGCTTCACATTGCGTCGAGGTCCCTCTCGCGCGATAGAAAGACGAACCGAATACTAGGTTGGCATCCGACTTTGCCACTACTGTCAGTGTTGACAGGTGTGCATGGCAGACGCACACAACTAGCATTCGCTTTCGGACAAAAGGAAAATGTTACAGAGGGATTCCTGCAACAAAGACGAATAACGACCGGCGGGTTATCGGCCTTGGGTATGGCAGTTATCCTTTCAGCGGCCGCAGAAGTTTAGCCACCAGGAAGATTGCACTATTACCGGCACAGACCCGCAGCGCTTGGGATGTCTGATGTCTAATGAATCGATTGTGACTGATGTTTCGCCATAAGCATCCAGACATAGCAAACTTTCGCGCTGACTATGCGCAGCTAGCTGACTTCTGCGAGGTGCTTCGAAAAGACATGAAGCCTTTCTACCTTCTTGCCTTTTTGCTGACAGCAAATCACAAAAACGCTGAACAGTGTTTTGCTTCCACGGTCGAGAAAGGTTGCAAAGAGAACCGCGTCTTCAAACCGTGGGTGCGATCTTGGATAAGGCGCTGTCTGATCGAGGAAGCAATTCATACCGTCTTTTCTTGTTCCGGCCGAACCGGCGAACAGCAGCGTGAAGTGCGAGGAGACCCACGTGTAAGCAATGTGGTTAATGCAGTGACTGCCCTGCCGGCGTTGGAACGTTTTGTATTTGTCATGTCAGTTCTGGAAGGTTATTCTTCGCGGGAGTGTTCACTCCTACTGAAGTGCGCAATGAACACGGTTATCGAGTTGCGAGTTCGAGCATTGTGCAGACTTGCAGCATCCGAGCCGTTCTCTACTGGGAGCCCTGCGGGCCCAGTAGGTCGGCGGGAGTCAGCGTGAGCCCGCCAAAATCCCCCGCAGGGTAGCTTCTAACTTGTGGAGCCCTTCCTCACTATGTATTTGTCAAGACTGGCAGCTTTCCGATTCAGGGAATAACCTCGGTCCTTGCTTTCGACGGCAAGGGAGCTGCCGCACTTCAAGTCGAACAAACAAGACTGCTGACCAATTGTCCACATCTCCCCCTGCTCGGCGACACCAAGCCGCAAGAGCATTTCACGTAATGGAGCGTGGCTTACTTTGACTTTGGTGGGAAGTCCTTGAGAAGTTTCGCCACCGCCTTGTTCAATCGCTCCTGGTTCTTCTGCGGATCCTTGCTCGGGTTCAAAGTCTTCGTTGCCTGGCCTCGCCACACAAGTTGTTTGGCCGCCGAGTCGTAAAAATCGAGGCCTAGGGTGCCAATCTGGATTGTGGAGCTCGTGGCTGTTCCCATGCCGCCCCCCCACCGGAGTCCGCCTCCCCCATAAGCATTCCACTGCTTTTGCTGAGTGATGGAGACTTGGGTGCCCACAGATAGGTCGGCCTTGTCATCGTCGGTTTTAGTCATTCCCTTGGAGGCCAGTTGGGCATCAACGGCCTGCTTGATCTGCTGCTCCAAGATTTGGTCGGGTTGCTCGCTGCCCTCGACGTTGACCCACTTGTAGGTCTTGTATTTTGAGAAGTCGGCACCTGGCATGGAATTTGTCGTAACGTCCTGTGCGGCCATGAATCCGCACATTAGCAGGACAAGCCCCATTCCTAGAGCGATCCGAACCACTTCACCTTTCAGTCTGCAATGCATCACATCCTCCTTGTATGTCTGCTATCGTTAGCGGCCATTGCCGATCTCTTTTGAGGGGCGGCACAAAACAATCACTTCTACTTTACTGCCGGGCGCCTGGACGTAGTGCTCAACGTCAACTGACCAGCCTTGATGAACTTGACCTTGCCGGCGCCATATAAGAGGCCCCGCCTTCATCCTTATCGTTCACGTTCAACACCAGGAGCCAAAGTCATAGGCTCGTGCAGGTGCGAACATTTCTCTGGCAGGCTAGGGGTCGTGAGAACAGAGGACAACTGTTAAAACTGCCAGTTCAAATGAAACTCTTGGAAACGACCCTGCTCGCGGCGACTGGTAACAACTCCATCTACTTAATCGACCCCGGGGGCCGGGACGAGCAGTCCGATCTGCGGGTGGACTCCCCCTATCGCGGTCATTGAGGATTTAGACCGAAGCCAGTGCCGTATAGTTATTGGGTGATTACCAACCTAACGATGTTAGAAGTGACCGTTCCGTTCAGGCCGGGATAGGTCGCCGTGACATCGAGGAGCAAGTTCGGCGGCTGCTGCGGAGCGTACGGAGTCTGCGCCGTAAACTGTTCACCCGGGCCCGTGCCACACGTGGCCAGGGTAATGCCCGACGTCTCCGGAATGGTCGTGCCCACAACGTTGATGTTCCAGGTGGCAGTCTGGCTGATGTCCAAGGGTTGTTGCTGACCTGACGCAACGGCTAGAGCCCGGAAACAGATCGAGTCGCCAGTCTGAATAGATTGCGAGGAAGGAGTCACCGTGATGCTGGTTACATTCGCCAGGGTTACCGTCGCAGATGTCGAGCCGCTGACGATGGCCTGACTGGCGGTAATGGTGGTCGTTCCGGCGTTGACGGCGGTCATCAGGCCGCCCGAACTAACCGTCACGACGTTGCTCGCTCCCGTCGACCAAGTTACCTTCCCTGTAAGGTTCTTATTGCTGCCGTCGTCATAAATGCCTGTCGCGGTCAGTTGCAGCGCCTGAGTAGCCGGCACAGACGGAGTGGGCGGCGTTATAACTATTGTCTGCAGATTCGGATTTACGAAAAACCCGTTGCAGCCAACTGCAAACGCCATGAACCAGAGAACTGCGAAGGCAGCAGAGAACGGGGGCTTACGCTGATCGGTTTTCATACATAATCCTGTTTGCCCCTCGGGCGCCGTCTCGACAGTCTCAGGCTTGGCAGCGATGGTCCTAGAAGTCACTTCATTCCGGCGACATCCACCGTGGCGCTGCTGTAGCGAATGGCGCGATTGCCCAATCGGTTGATAAAATCGGCCGTGAGCAACTTGTCAAATGCGAGAACCACAACTCCTTTGGCAAACTGTGGTGGATCCCACTTTTTCAACCAGATCTCGTCTTCGCCTTTTGTCGCTGGACGTACGTGAACCTCATTGTTGTTTGCACCGATGATGACCATAAAGTGCGGATGCAATTCGCCGGCGTCGCTCTGAAAATCATGCTGCACTACCGCGCACGCGCTTTTGTAGAGACTTTCTGCCTCGCGCATCTGGGCCGGATTGAGAGAAAAGTTCGCGTGCTTGGCATGACGCACCGAAAACGATCCGTCAGAAGAGGATTGTGCTAGACCCACCGAAGCGAGAACGAGAAGAGTAAACACTACTTTCAACATTTGCAGCCTGCTTCATAGCGTGCTACGTAACGTCCACTACCTACCCAACGAGCACAACCTAATGGACGACATCGTCGCCGAAAACTGTCAAAACAGACAGTGTCTGCTCTGTGATCTGGCTCCGCCTGTTCCGCGAACAACTGCCTTGTCGATGAGAGCTGTATTAAGAAGCTTAGAGCGCTCTGCCGTAGCTGTTTTGACATCGACACCGGGATGGGAGGATTTTGCGAACAGAATCCCGCTCGACTAGTGTGAATGCAGGCTGTAAGAGAGGGCTACCAGGTTTTGCGGCTGCACCCGAATCAGGCCGTGACGCGGGCTATCAATGTCCGCTATGAGAAAGAAGGAGACGGACACAGCCAGAGGTATGACGATGAGCAGGCTACTGGTTCGCTGTGCGCCATAGCCGATCAACAGATTGCAGCCGCTGGCGATCGCCGCTAACAAGAACCAGGCCTGTAATGGAATGCGGTTCCACCACGCGGCCTGAGTGTATCCCTGCGAGTTCAACACATCGTTCATGCCCGAAGCGGCGAGTGCGGTCACGGGCGTCGGCTGGGCCACGGCGTGAACCTGAACAGCAGACCAGAGTTCGTTCTGCAGTTGAGCAGTATTGCTGTCGATCTGCCGAAGCTGCTGCCGATCACTGGTGGTGTAGAACAGCACACGCTGGTCGAGATAGTTCTTCAGGAGCTCTCGCACCCTTGCCGCATCTACGGCAGGCAGCAGACCGGCGCGGGCGTACTCCGTCCCGATCGCGTTAGCCTCAGCCTCCTCGTAGTTTTTGCGCTGTTCGTACCGGTTGGTGGCCATCGAAAAAGTGAACCCGATGAGGAGGCCCAGTAGTGTGAGAACAGCGGCTTGGACAACACCGAAGTCTTCCCGCTGATCTTTTTCCAACGGTCCCAGCCGTTTGCGACAGAAGGCGCCGACAAGGGCCGCGAGCCAAAGTGCGAAGAAAGAGATCGCGAAAACGAGACGCGGGAAGTACATGATGTTCATATGGACAGCCGCCGGCAGCCTCAGGCAGAGAAATGGGATGCGGGACGCTTTGCTTGCAATCCCTTGTAGGTTGTCGTCTTCTGCATGACGGGCGACTCGACTGTCGCCTCATCTGGCCAGCTACTACGAACACTCATGGCAACGCCAGAATCGGACGGAACCTGTCATTCCTGAACTAGGTTCCAACCGGCATCGGGATCGAACTCAGTCATTGCAGTTGCGGCTTCGGTTGTGGTCTTTCCCAAATCCTTCTGGAGCAGCAAGCCATCCTGGTTGACGAGGAATGTCATCACCCCCGAGTTACGGTATTCAGCTGGATACGCAACGAAGGCAAACCCACCAACCATCTTCCCATCGACCACATAGTCCTTCACGCCACCTCGCGCGTGACTGCCTTGCCGTGTCAGCATACGGAAGTTGTAGCCATGAAAAGGTGCGTGCGCGTTCGACTTTACGCTATATCCTTCGTCGGATGCGAGTGCCGCCAATGGTCCGAGCGGACTTTGGGGCTGGCCTTCTCGCGACTCCCAGTACAAACCGTTCTGCTTCCCAGCGTCGCCGATGAACTTCAAAGCGTAGTGCTTCGTGCTTCCGTCATCGTGACGCTGCGAGAAATATTCGGCCTGCGCATCGACCAGCGCTCCACAGACGTCGATGACTGCCAGTTCATTCCGGCCGATACGGCGCGCCAGAATCTCATCCCTTCCGGCAGCCGAGTCGAAAGACCACTGCCCGGCACGATTCTTCTTCAGTGGGATGGGAAAGGCAAAATTGTCCGCTCCAACTAGCAGGATTTGGGCGTCATCCGGCATCTTGCGCCAGCGGTGCATTACTCCATACGCTGCCACAAATGCGTTGACCGTGGTTTTGTCCTGCACGGCATCGCCAGAGAAGATAATCTCCTTCGATTCTGTACCAAAAATTGCCAGCACCGCGTTTTGATCGCCTGACTTTGCTGCTTCCAGCAACCTATTACCCGCATCGTCGGGTGATGCAAACACCCTCAACGAAGGTTTCTCCGACTTGCTGCAGGCGGCAAGGGGAATGATGAGTGCCAGAAGTATTATCCGATTCGTAACACCGATTTTGCAGGTCTTGAGCGACATAACTATCCTCCAACTCGACTGTAAGACACTTCACCAACGCAGCACACCAACCTTGACCTAGTTTGCAGCTGAACTGTTGGTTTCATCTGCGGCCACCGCCACTACGACCACCACCGCCCCCCCAGCCACCACCACCACCGCCCGTGCTTGCTGAACCACGAGCGCTCGACGACCTGGAGTCCCAGCCGCTGCTGCCCCCGCCGAAGGCTGATGACCCGCTGCTCTTTTCCTGTCCTCCCCACCCGCTGGATGCAGACTTGCTCCCCGATGCGCTTTGGCCAGAGTAACTGGAGCTCCCAGATTTTTGAGTATTGTTCGAATTTCCGCTCCAACCATTCCCGGTGTTGCTGTAGGTATTGCCATTTGCCGTCGCATACTTGTTCCCACTTGCGGTCTGACCCACGGCAGCGCTGTTGTACTTACCCGACGCGCCATAAGCCGAACCGCCCTTCGAAGTTTGTACCGACCCCGTAGTTCCTTGAGAGGTCGTTTGATGCTGGCTGTACGCCGTGTTGCCATTTTTCGAAACCGTCGAGCTTCCCCAGCTCCCGTTGGCATTGGATCCTTGCTGCGTTTGTCCGTATGCCCCGGTCCTTGGGTTGTATGCTTGACCGACGCTTTGACTACCGTAGCCATTCGAAACTGTGGCGCCACGTGCGTAAGTCCCGGTGGACGGGTTATAGCCAGAGCTGTAGTGGGCGGCACCCTTGGCACCATAGTAAGAGCCGCTCGAACCATAATAGCCGCCGTGCCAGGCGCTGTTACCGTAATACGCACCGCCGCGATACACCACCGTGGTGCTGTGCCAGTTACAGTTCCAGTAGCTATAACCCCAAGAAGAACTCGCCATCATCGCGCCCACCGCGACGCCAACTCCAAACGCAACCACGGCGGTCGTCGCTGGAGCGACAGTGTATCCGGGAACAACATATGGATAGCCATAAACCACGGTAGGGTTGTAAACCGGGACGTAGACTACTTGCGGATTCGCAGGTTGAATCACGATGGTTTGCGGCGACTGTTGAACGACCGTAAGCTGTGACCCTGATTTCAGGTTGCCGGCAGCTAATGCTTTCGCACGCAGTACTTGGATGGCCGTCATGATGTCGGCGGTCTGGGTGTGATACGCCTCTCCTAACGCGGACGTCCAACTCAGGTTCGCCGCCAGGTTGCCGAGCACGGAGGGAAATTGCGTCAGCGCTTTTACACTAGGATCCCAACTCTCTGCATCAACCGCTTGCACCAGAGTTTTGCCCGTGAGTTTGCTGTTCTGCTGAAGCCAGCTGGCGGCAGAGGCGACCTGGTCAGGGAAGGTCGCAGCTGCAAGCGCCTGCGCGACCAAAGCGTCGGGGTACAGTGCGATGGGCGCGACCAGTTGTTGCAACTCCGCTGCAGACAGCGGTTCACCTTGTACCGAATAGCCGATTTCCCCCGTGGACGCCGCTTGCTGAGCTCCGGCTTCAAATGACGTAGCCGTACAGACCAGAAGGAAAGATAGCGTTGTAGACAAAAGCTGTCTAGCGATGGTTCGGATCATTTTGTTCTCTCCACTTCTGCTCTCGACGCACGAGAGCCGATCAACCTTGGCTGTCAGTTGGCTGTCAGATTGAGCTACGGCGGGCTCGAATGCGTAATCACTAAACAAGCTGACTAATAATTAGCCACTACTCGTCCCCGCATCGGCCAGCCTTCGACAAACGGTCCGCCGTAGTAGCAGAAGACAGTCGCCTCGGTACTATGCTCGGCGGGAGGTCGGGTTCTGACAACTGTCAGTTTTGACAGAGTCGGGTCGACTCTCTTTTTTCTCCCGCCGCAAGCCCAGGCAGAGCAATAGCGGAGGCTTAATGACGGCGGAGCGAAGAACGCTCACGACATGACCACAACCATCACCGAACCCAAACTGGAACGTCGAGTCTTGCGACAGCCGCTCCGCAGCGGTCACATCGTTATATGCCCGAGTGACTGCAGATGGACTGTCGAGCAGATCGGGAAGTGGCAAGGAGTTTTCGTGCCGCCGACGGTCGTTCCTGATGGTTTCCGCGATACCCTCAGCGACTACTTCTTGCTACGATCGAGAACGTCCACGAGTTTCCAGGGATTTTGATAGTTTTCAATTCCCAGCTCGCTCGTCTTCTTGTCGATCTTGAGTTGGCAAGCAGGGAGTAGTACGCCTGTGCTCTTGCCCTTCTCATTGATAAGGTCCAGCTCGACGGCAGAAAGGTTGTAGTCCATGGATCGACTATCAGTCCAAGCCTCGCCGAACGTGATCGGCCGATTGGTGAGTACGCGGAGTTTGACACCGCCCTCGGTTGGTAGCCTTCGAATAAAGCTGATGTCGTAACCCAATGTACCTGTGACCGCGATACGTCCCTTCGACTTTACCTTGTTCAACGCGTTGAACAGTCCCTGCGAGCCGGCTTTAGTGAACGCGTCGACCAAAACTTGCCGTTCTTCTGGCGTCGAGTATTCCTCGATGTGGATGGTTACATTGAAAGTCTGCCCCAGCTGCGTGCCTTGACCCATCGCTTGAGCCTGATACTCTTCGCGTAACGGTTGGTCTTGAGCAACGCTTTGGAGCCCCCCCAGCATTAGCAGGCAGACAATAGCGACAGCGGTTGATGTGAACTCGACTCTTGCCAGTTTTTGCATTTCCTCTCCTCCCGGGGGAGTATGAATATCTACTACACCGAATTTGCTTTTTTGACTTCACGACAATGCTAAGGCGTCGCAGCCTTGGCAGTACGTAGAATCTTTGCCTGCGCCTCTTTACCTGTCACCTGCTTCACGTACATCGTCTTACCTTTGATCCTGACCTGCCCCTCCTTGCCCTTTGTCCAAGAGAGGTCTTGATCGCTGTGTGAGGAGTAGTGACAGACGTAAACCGCGTCGCCCACCTGGATCGAGATTTCATATTCGTCGACTTGGGACGCCATCGGTGCGTCCGTGCCGCCAGCGCTAGGAGGCGCGGGTAGTTTTGTGACTTGAATGATCTTTCCATCTTGATACTGCGTAGTCTGCGATTGGGCGCCCGCCATCAGACAAGCAGCGCAGACAAGTGCAATCATGAGCGACAATTTCTTCATAAAGTTCTCCAAACAGTATTTGCTTGCCAAACTCTTGCGACGCGTCTTAGCGTTCGAATTGTATGGTACGGGTAAACGGCCGAACTCACGAACTGGCAGAATTACCAGTGATCGAGGGGCGCCGTATCAAACGAACTGAAAACGTGTTGACAATGGTCTTTGGAGGGGGCGCGGTCGCGGGAGTTGTTTGGTAGTTCTGCCAGTTTTTCTGAATTGCCCCAGTGTAGACACTGGTAGAGCTAGCCTTCGACTTGACAGCTCTAGGTTTCTTCCAGATATGAGGCCGGTACCGTCATGAAGATAGAAGTCGTTCGTGTTCCGTTTCTACGCGGAAGCACTGCGTTGATTGTGATGCTCATGGTGTTGACCTGTCCCGCATTCGGCAAGCGAAAGGATGACGTAGTTGTAATGAAGAACGGTGATCGCTTCACGGGGGAGGTCAAGGGCCTTCAGCATGGGGAGCTGATTTTCAAAGCCGCCTACATGATCGACCCAGTTCATCTGGACTGGAAGCGCGTGGACCGACTGGAGACCAAGGATACCTATATCGTCGGGCTGAGTAGCGGTGCCCGTGTCACGGGAACCATTGGGAGGGTGGCCGGTGATTCCGGTGGGGAAGTTCAGATAGTTGCGACGAACTCAACAATCGGAGTTAAACCGGCCGAAGTGATCGCGATCCAGCAGCACGAAG
>Ga0137366_10001251_pt1 | contig 18632 bp, 15 predicted proteins | sample SagtaG_8_FD_104938 | JGI IMG/M metagenome (GOLD analysis project Ga0137366, IMG submission 104938) | Vadose zone soil microbial communities from Sagehorn Ranch, Mendocino, California, USA - Sage1_L_60_16 metaG | ecosystem: Environmental > Terrestrial > Soil > Vadose zone | place: USA...
AGCGGGGGGCGGGCTGGCACTCGACGCCGCCCTGGTTGCCCCCGGCCGGGTCGCGGGCCTGGTGCTGATGGGCACCGCGGTGAGCGGCGCCCCCGAACCCGAACTCGACGCCGCTGCTAGGCGGTTCGAGCCGCTGCTGGACAAGGCCTACGCGGCCCGGGACGCCGGCGAGATCAACCGGCTGGAGACCTGGCTGTGGCTGGACGGCCCCGGCCAGCCAGAAGGGCGAGTGGGCGGCGCCGCGCGGAAGCTGGCGCTCGACATGAACGCGATCATCATCGGCAACGACGTGCCGGAAACCGCCGGAGCCACCGGCGTGGACGCCTGGCACCGCCTCGCCGAGATCAAGGTCCCGGTCACCGTCGCGTGCGGCGATCTCGACGTGCCCTTCCTGGTCGACCGCTGCCGCCAGCTGGCGGACCGGCTCCCCGCCGCCCGGCACCACGTGCTGCCCGGCATGGCACACCAGCCCTACCTGGAATCAGCCAGCACGGTAGCGCAGCTGATCCGCTCCGCGGTAACCGAGGGCTAGCACGCCCCGCGACGCGAACACCGCCCCGGCGCGCCCTGACCACACGGTCCCAGATCGCGAACCGCCCTGGCGCCGACAACGGCACGTAACCATCTGCCGGGCCCTCCCTGCGCTAGATCGCCGAGTATGCACGGACCAACGATGCGCCTACCGAGCCCACGGCTGCACGCAGATTGCCCGGTTCTGGCATCGTGACTCACGCGCCCGGTGCTTCGATGAACCCAGATAGTACTTCGATGCCGAGATTAGTCTGCATTGTGTAATCTTCCGGGCCCCCATCGGCTGAGTTATGCTCACAGGCAGGGATTCGATATGGAACGTATTGTGGACGGTCAGCTATATGCGTATAGACGAATACAGGTTGCGGCGATACGTTTATTACCCGCAGCACATAGAGTCTGCCAGGGATCAAGGAGATGGGTTTATGGAAAAAATTTCCGAAATCCTTATTATTGGTAGATCCGTCATACCGGCCGTTGATCGTACCCACGATTCTGTTGTCGAGCGTACTGATCTGAAAGACGATAGCAAGTGGTTGACTAGGTGTTTCGTGAGTACTGATAATCGCCGACACCTCGCCTATCTGGTTTCGTGTTGCCAAGAAGACCTGCTGTATCCAGCCGTTGCCGTTGCCGTTGCCATAGATCTCGTGCGCGATCGCCGTACCGTCACCGGTTTTTGTTTCGGTTGAAACAACCTTGTACAGCAATGGATCGCGAGCCTGCACACGGCTGACTGCCGCCGGCTTCGGCAGAGTAGCGAAATTGCAGGAACTTGGGCCCGCGTTGGCGGCCGATGCTGAGGATGATGGGGGAGGCGGAAACGCTTCTGAGAAGAGCCTCTGGCCAAAGCCAGTCCCGAAGGCGGTCGCGATGGCAAGGACGCCGGCAGCAACGATGCTCCAAAGCCAGAGGACAGGGCGGTTCCACCACGATGTCCTCACCGGCCGCCGAGGCTGCTGCGGCCGCTTCTTCTGAGGGGCGCGGCGCTTACGAGCCATATCCAGCTGTGATCACAATGAGCGTCCCTCCCAGGTTCACCGCTCTCTGTGGGCAACATGATGACGCGGCAAGGATGTAGCCGGTTGACCGAGAACGGTGAGTGTAGCCACCGGGACACGGTGACCTTACTGCCGCGGGAGGAGCCCCCCGAGTGGTACACCCCGAACCCGCTGATTAACTCATCAGAGGTGGGCCAGAACTTGCTGAATTGGCTTGAACGCTGCGGCGTCTTCTTCTCCGCGCCACTGGATCTCGACTTCTCCATGCTCAGCGCCTACCCCGACGCCTACCACCTCAACGACGGCAATGTCGCTGCGCCCACAGACGATATCCTCACCGCCGTGCTCGGCAAGGCCCGGAAACTGGAGGCCGAGCAGTACCGCCCGGAGCAGAGCGCGCTGTTCGCCGAATATCACCGCATGTTCAATAACGGCAGCAAGCCGGTCCAGCACCTCACCGCGCTTTCGAACCTGTCGAATGAGGAACTGCTCGTCGGCCTCCCTCCAGTCATGTCCCGCCTGATCAGCGTCGTGAAATCCCAGCTAGCCGAGTTGCCCGAGTGAAACCCGAGCAGTGGATGCCGGGCGGCGGCATCACCCTGGAACCGAACGCCGAGATCGCCTGCCGCGAGCAGTGCCGCAGCGTCGCGGTTACTGCGGGACCAGGCGCGGGCAAGACCGAACTTCTCGCCCAGCGTGCCGATTTCCTGCTCCGCATTAACGCCTGCCCCTACCCGCGGCGCATCCTGGCGATCTCCTTCAAGGTCGACGCCGCGGCGAACCTCGGCGCTCGAGTCCGCGAACGTGTACCGCCGGATCTGGCGAGCCGCCTGGACAGCCAGACCTTTCACGGGTTCGCCTACCGGCTGATCAGGCGGTTCCGCCCCGTCCTAACCGGCCAGAGCCAGCTAGACCCCGACTTCACGGTTGACAGCACCCAGCGAGTCTCCCGCACCCAGATCACCTTCGATGATTTCGTTCCGCTCGCGACCGAGATCCTCGAGCAGAGCCCGCTGGTCCTGGCAGGATTGCGCGCTACCTACAGCCACGTGTTCCTTGACGAATTCCAGGACTGCACAGCAAATCAGTACGCGCTGGTCCGCCAGGCATTCCTCGGCACCGACATCACCCTGACTGCAGTCGGCGATACCAAGCAGCGGATCATGGGCTGGGCCGGCGCACTGGGAGGAATCTTCCAGACCTTCGCCGACGACTTCGGCGCGCTGCTACTCAACCTCTACCAGAACCGCCTGATTGAGCGTCTCTTGGCCATTGAAGCTCGACGATTCTTTCGGAGCAGATCAGGCCAATCGGTGCCTCCCGTGCGGGCCTCAGCACACCATATTCTCGCTGTCGGTGTGGGAATGGTCAGTCGCGACATGTTCAACTACGCTCGCCTGCCCGAGCTGGGCCGACCCAGCCGGGCTCCGGGCGCCTTGTCCGTCTTCCGCTGCGGCTGTGGTCGGCGGCGCCCATGGCTCAAAGCGGACGAGGTGATCGAGGACGGGCTCCAGTTTCGGGGTGCTGTCCAGCAGCGCGCACATCCCGTCCACGTCGTGCATGTTCGGATCCCACGCCAGTATTTTCGCGCGCAGTTCCTCATCGTGCAGTGATTCAAGCTCCCGTATGTCTTGCGGATGAATGGTCAGCTTCATGGCTAGCTCGGGCCACCGTTCGGTCAGTACGACCCACTTCCCAACATGCTGGGGCTTCAGCAGGGAACCGCTGTCAAACATTCGCCGTCTCCCCGCCACGGCCAGCGCCACGCGTAGCTGATTGATGGTGCGCTTGGCTCCCCTGGGCAGTGCGGGTGCGAACATGGCTACTGTCGCCTCCGCCTCGTGCCGGATATTGGACTCATCGACCAGGTAGCTCTGAAGGCGCTGATCGACGAGGTCTGCGGGAACGTTGCGCGCTGCTGGCGACCGCTGGACGGCTGCACGGAGTTCCTCGATGCTGCTGGCTTCTCCGGATATCTCCCTGATGTATCTGTCAATCTCATCTGGGTCTTGCCCTGTCATGCGCTCAAGCTTGCCGTCGGTGTGCCCGCCGGCCATGGCAACCCCGAGTGCAGCACCTATCCCGCTGAGGAATGCCTTCCACCCCGCCATGCTGGTCAGTACGAGCGAGATCGTCCAGACGCCAAAGAAGCTGACAACCATCAAGTAATTCATCAGGTCTCTGATTCTCTTCAGCCTTCTGACCTGCCGCACGAACTGGGACATCTCCGGCTTCTGCCAGGTCATTCCCTTAAGCTTGCTCTGGATGCCCGCGTCGACCCAGGCAACCCCGAGTGAAGCGGCCAGCCCGCTGAGGAATGCCTCCCACCCCGCTATGCGGGTCAGCACGAGCAAGATCGCCCAGACACTCAACAGGCTGACACCCATCAAGTACCCCAGCACGTCGTTCATCCTGTTCAGCCTGGTGAGCCTCCGCACGAACTGGCGTGTCGAGTCTGTGTCGGCGCCACCTTCACCTGCGGGGCTCCCTGCCACGACGTCAGCCGGGCTAGCGGGCCCTGGGCTTGCCGGGTTCGCAGCCGCTGAGTGCGCCAGAACCGTGCCTGCATCCAGATCCTCAGCCAGCGGGTCCGGCGTGGCCCCGTCCCGGTTGGCCGACTGCTCTTGCCCTGCGTACTCAGGATCTGTCTCCGGCAGAGACACCCCGGCTTGCTGTTCGTGCATATCCGCGTCGCCAGCGCTCTGGGCCCCGATCGATGCGAGCATTTGCCGCATGGCCGCGGGTCCTGAAACGGGAACGCTGAACTGTATCTGAATCATTTTCTCCAGGTACGCGTGCCCGTACGCGAACGGGCTCATAGTGCCTATGGGCGAGCCCTCCTTTTTAGCCGGGCTGTCGTCGAGGCCGTTCGGCAGGTACTTCATCGCCGCCGAGGTCGCGATCACCTGCATATCGCCGATCATGACGGTGACCACGCCAGCAACAGACAGCAGTTGATTGGCAATCTCGCAGACATCGACCGCCCGCGGCGGCCTGCATCGCTCAAGGTCATCGACAAAGATGACCAAGCGCGACGCAGAGATGCCCTTGCGCCAGAAGCGCCACTGGCGCCGCCCTGCGGCCTGCCTGATCAGGCCAGCAAGCTGGTCGTGGACGGACTGCATGGAGCCCTTGGCAGCCTCGGACTGAGGATTGTCAACGAACCGTGCCGCGGCCTGCGCCGCAGCGAATACTCGTCGCGAGGCGAAGATGATGGCGACGATGAGAATGGCGGCCGACGCCCACCTCTCGGAGAGCGAGCGGTTGACCTGACCAGTGAGCGCGGAGCCTGAGAGCATCTCGCGCAAGAGCATTCGCAGGCTTGGCACCAGCGCAGCCAGCGCTACCACCATGACGGACACGAGCGCCATCACGATCCGGTGCCGCCATCGCTCCTGCGGTGAGTAGAAGGCGGCCGGCAGCGGAGAAACCATCCGGCGCCAGGCAGGCCTGTAGCCATTGATGTCCCTGGCGACCATGGCCGCAAACGCTGTGCCCAGGTTCGGCGCATCGTCGTTCATCCACGCGTTAAACCAGCATGTGATGATCTGCCGCCGCGGGAACACGGCCTCGTCCTGCAGCCTGGCCTCGATCATCTTTGCCAAGGACGTCTTGCCAGCTCCCCATGCAGCGCTGATGGCGATGGTCAGCGGAGTGTCTGTGGTCGCATCCCCTATGATGCCCGCCAGGGCATCGGCATAGGCCGCGTAGCCCAGCCTGTCGCTGTCGGCGGCTGCAAGCGGCCGGTCGGACAGAAGCATTCCCGATGACGGTGCCGCGCCTGGAGGGAATGTGCTCCGCCGCTGGTTCGGGTCGAGCACTGTCCTCCAGCCTTTCCTGAGCAATAGTCGTGAGCAGGAGACTTAACTCTGCGTGCTCGCACTGCGATCAATAGTGGCGTGCCGATGCAATTGACGCAAGGCATACCGAGTCGGTCCCCGGCACGTGACAGCAGATCGCGCCGTGGGGCCTCCCACCAGCCACCATCGGGAAGGTCGATCTCGATCCCTTCGTCGCGGGCTTCTACCGGCGCGCCGCAGAGGACCAGTTCCTCAACTCCCCGGCCGCGCACTGTCACCAGCCGCCTGTACCCCCGGCTGCCCGACGACGTCGACCCGGCCCACCCGCTGGCAGCACTCGCGCCGGACAAGCTGTATACGCTGCCGGACAGCCCGCACGCCGCCCGGCTGCGTGAGCTCGCCGATCAGGAGGTTACTCAGCTGTTGCGGCGTGTCGGCGATGACCTAGCTCTCGACGTGCTCGGCATGCTCACCGCGGCCCGCGGCGGTCCGCTCGCTGACGCGGACCTCGTCACGCTGACCGGCGGCCGACCGTGGAAGGTGCGCGCGATCCTCGACGGGGAGGCTGCGCGGACTTTGCAGCAGGTCGGACCGGCAGACATGCCGCGCTACACCTTTGCTCATGAGACGCTGCTCGCCCGCTGCCAGCAATATGGCGTCGACGATCCCGGCCATGCCTGCCGCATCGAGGAGTGGGCGGCGACCTGGCGGGACCGCGGCTGGCCGACAGCACACGACGGCAAGCAGGGAACCCCGCTATACCTGCTCGACAGGTACCCGCGGACAATATACGGTGATCCGCTGCGGCTGGCCGCACTGGCCTGCGATGCCGGCTGGGTCACCGCCGCCATCCGAACCCTTGGTGTCGACGCTGTGCTGGCCGAGCTGAAAACGGCTGGCGCCGCTGCCCCCGGCGAACCGCGGCTGGCGGCCATGCACGCCGTGGTGCGGGGTCAGGCCCACCACCTACGCGGCCGGGAAGCGGCCGACGATCCGGGATTCGTGCCGCGCCAGCTGTGCCTGCAGGCGACCGAACTCGGCGAAACCCTCCTCGCCGCCGACTGTCAGACCCGGCAGCTTGCCTCCAACGATCCTGGCCCGGTCCTACAGTGGACCACGCGGCGGGCAAGCCCGGCCCTGATTCTTGAGCTCGGCTGCGACGAGGACGGGTTGGAGGCGATGGGGGTGCTGCCGGACGGGCGTGTGATCACCGGCGGCCGCGGCGGCTACGGTTACGGCGGGCGGGTGCTGGTGTGGGACCCAGCGGAGCCGGCCGCCGACCCGGTCGAGCTCGGCCGCGACAAAGACGGGGTGGGGGCAGCGGCGGTACTGCCGGACGGGCGGGTGGTCACCGGCGGCGGCCGCGGCTCCGACCACGGCGGGCGGGTGCTGGTGTGGGACCCGGCAGAGCGCAGCGCCGACCCGCTCGAGCTCGGCCGCGACGAGGGCGTGGTGTTCGCGGTGGCGGTGCTGCCGGACGGGCGGGTGGTCACCGGCGGCGGCAGCATCCGGGGTGGCGGCGGCCGGGTACTGGTGTGGGACCCAGCGGAGCCGGCCGCCGACCCGGTCGAGCTCGGCCACCGCGAGGGCCCGGTGTACGCGGTGGCGGTGCTGCCGGACGGGCGGGTGGTCACCGGCGGCGGCCGCAGCTTCGGCGACGGGCGGGTGCTGGTGTGGGACCCGGGTGCGGCGCATCGCGGCCCGGTCGAGCTTGGCCGCGACGAGGACGGGGTGGGGGCAGCGGCGGTGCTGCCGGACGGGCGGGTGGTCACCAGCGGCGGCGGCGGGGTGCGGCTGCGGAATGTGCAGAGCAGCTCACCCGGCACTCTACTCACATGCTCCGCGTACGCGCTCGCTACTTCCCTCTCGACATCTGGAGCCCGCCTCTTCATCGGTCACGCAGCGGGCGGAATTTCATGCTGGGAGGTACGCCCAGCGGCCCAGAACACGCCTGGAGCGCGGCAACGTGCCGACAACGCGATGCATCAACAGACGTGAGTGTCCCCATGGTCTGGGGTGAATCACGCACTTGTTTCGGGCATGCTGGCTTGCGGCTGTTTCATGCCTCGGCTCAGCAGCTTAGCGGACTTGCGTTCCATGGCTACCAAATCGAGACGGGCCGACGCCGCCAGCCAGCTGGCCGGACATGTGCGCAAAGTCACATATTGTTATCTGGTGGCCAATATCGTCCGCCGGACCCCGGCAACCACTGCCAGTGCCGCCGACGTGATTTCCGACCTGGAACGGTTCCAGGACACCATTCTGCAGCAACTCGCCACGGTGGGGCTGCCCACCGATGGGGTGGTTGTCGACCTCGGGGAGCGCGAGACACTGCTGACCAGCCTTGGCGCGGCGCTGCGCCGCCTGCCAGAACAGGACCGGGGCCGGTCGCTTTACGTGAGCAAGATGATCGTCGCTGCCGCTGTCGGCCTGTTCGACGCGGCGCTGAACTACCTGTGGGATGAGACGGTCAACGAGCTCCGCCGCCGGGTGATCGGCTATGACCTCGCCTACTTTTACGACATCGCCATCTCCGGGGACATGCGCAGGCACTTCACCGGCCCGGATGACCTGCCGCAGGTGCAGGATGCGGACCTCCTGCGGGCATGCCGGGAGATCGGCTTGCTCTCCGATGTCGGCTTCACCCAGGTCGATCACGTGCGTTATATGCGCAATTACGCCAGTGCCGCGCATCCCAACCAGGTTGACCTCACCGGCCTGCAGTTGGCGAACTGGCTAGAGACCTGCATCCGCCAGGTCATCACCCTGCCCCAGGATCCCATTACGGCGAACACAGGCCGACTGCTGCGCAACATCAAGGCCGACCGGCTCAGCGCCGCGGACATCGCAGCCACGGCCAGCTTCTTCGAGGAATTGCCCGGAGACCGCGCTGACACTCTCGCCGCTGGGCTGTTCGGCCTGTATACCGACGCCAGGCGCACCGCAGTCGTGGCGGACAACGTCCGCCAGCTATGGCCCGAGCTGTGGGACTTCGTCAGCGAGGAAGCCAGGTACGCGTTCGGCACCAGGTACGGCCGGTTCCAGGCCAGCGCCGAGATGGGGCAGGCCAGCGCTGCCCGTGAGCTCCTCGATCTCGTCGATGCTGCGGCATACTTCCCCGAGCCGATCCGGGTCGTGGCAATCGACACCGCGATCGATGCGCTGATGGCGGCGCACAACGGATTCGACAACTTCTATAACGAGCCAGCGCCCGCGCGGGCGCTGGAAGCGCTCGTGGGCCCTGACGGCAACATCCCCGAGGCGGTGAGCCCAAAGTATGTGCGCGCCGTCGTCACCCCGTTCCTTGGCAACGGCTACGGCGTGTCGCATGCGGCCATCCCGCCATACACCCGCATGATCGGAAGCTTCGGCCCGAGGGAAGCGGGCAGGGCATTGCGTGCCTTCACCGACCCAGGCATCGCCAGCAAGCTATGGTCTTCCACGGGGCACAAGCAATGGCTGGAACTGCTCGACTTGCTTGAACCCAAGCTCACCCGTCCAGCCGACAGGGCACTGTACGACGCCGTCCGGGCTTTCGCCGGCCCGCCTGACCGCCTCGCCTCCGACACGTCGATCGCACGCCTGGTGACGGCCGGGCGAACCGTCCGCCGCCGCGGGGCCGCGAGCCAGCCGATGCGCTGAGCGGCCGACGCGCTCCGGCGTCCTCGTGCGTAAACGTCTACGAAATCGCCTTCGGAAGGCAAGACCTAACGTTGGTTTGTTGGCACACTGCTACCGTATGACCGGCTTGGAAGGCCGCTGACACACTCGGGTCAACCACCCCAGCTAGTGGATGCGACGAGGGCATATGACGTCTTAGCTCCGTTGCGTTGCGTCTCTAGGTAGATAGGGCTGTCGGCAGAGCGTGACGCCGCACACTTCTGTAGCGCCCACAATCCGGAGCGCCCGAGCGACCTCGTTCAGCGTCAGACCATCAGTGAGCACGTCGTCGTAGACGAGCACGCGCTTCCCGCGGACGTCTTGAACTCGGGTAACCCGCAGGGCGTCGCGCAACGGGCCTTCGGCGATGCGCTGGCGACCCCGGTACCCGTTCCCCACCATCCGCGGCGTCGGCCCTGCCTTCACGATGAGGGGCTCCCCCGCAATATCAAACGGCCATACCGCACCCGGCGACACTTCGGCAGCCGCCTGCTCCAGCACCCTGCGCGTGTGGTCGAAGCTGCGCCCGTCCGGCCCTACATAGGTGGGGCTCGCGGTGATGATATCGAACTGGCGGAAGAGGGCGGCTTGCTCCTCGAGGAACCCGGCCATTACCCGGCCGAATATAAGGGCCCACCCCCACCGTCCTTCGTACTTGTACCGGTTGATCGCTTCTCTGAGCTCTCCCGTCCGCATCGAGATGGCGAAGTTCCGGGTGAACCAGCGGTCGTCCCGATTGCACAGCGGGTTGCCGCACGTGCTCTCGCCTGGCGCGTAGGGCCGGTCGCACACGGGGCACCGGCTCGTCGCGAGCGGCTCTATAGTGCGCTGCGCGCACGCATAGCACAGCTCGGTAGGTCCGGACGTGTTGAACAGGCACCTGCCGCACTGCCCGAAGCCAGGTACCTGCTCGAGGCGCTCGTCCACCGTCAGAAGAGCGTCAGCGGGAGCTGGACCCGCTCCATCGCACGTTCGCGCTGCTCCGTCACCGGACGCAGTAGCCGCAGAATGTCACCGATGTCGCTCACCTCGTGCACGCGCGGCCGCTCCAGGTAACGGCGCGCCCACTCTCGCTCGGTGATGAGACTGTGCAGCAGGAAGACCTGCTTGCCGTGCTCGATTGCCAAACGCGCCTGCATCTTGGCTCCCGATGTCGCCGATGCCTCGATGACCACCGTGCCCTGGCTCATTCCGGACGTCACCACGTTCCGCCACGGGAACGTGTACGACGTCGGGTGGGCGTCGGGCCAGAACTGGGAGACGACGGCGCCATGCTCCGCGATCTGCTCGGCTAGACCTTGGTTCTCGGGTGGGTAGAGGCGACGGATACCCGAGCCTAGGACGGCGATAGTACGGCCGTCGGCATCTAGGCAGGCCCGGTGCGCCGCCGTGTCGATACCGCGTGCCAGGCCCGACAGCACAGTCACGCCGGCGCCGACGAGGAGGCGCGCCATCCACGTGGCCCGGCTGAGACCGTCCGCGGTTGGTTGCCGTGTCCCGACGACCGCCACGGAGAACGCATCATCGGAGCGCAGCGTCCCCCGGTAAAACAGAAACGGGGGAAGGTTGTAAATCGTACGCAGGTTGACTGGGTAGTCCTCGTCGAGGACAGTCGTGACCTGGACGCCCTCGGCTACGGCAGCTTCGACCATCGCCTCGACGGTACGCTGCCGCTCGCCGAGGTCTTCGCGCGCGCTGGCCAGCGCCGCGAGGCTTTTCGCAGCGTCGCGGCTCTCCTCCATCGCGAGCCCCGCGCGGAGTCGCTCCATGCCCTCCGGCCGCTGAGCCTCGCGGGCAAGGAAATGCCACGAGACTCCTGGAACCCGGCACATGGCAAGAAGGTCAACTTGGTCCATCGTCGCTCCTACTCGAACCCATGTTCGGATCGACAAGTCCAGCATAACGGATGATCACGCCAGGCACCATGCAGTCGTGACGTGTGTCTCGCGCTCGCCCGACCCGCGGTGAACTTATGGCGCGAAACTGGGCACTGGCCAGCGTCCGTCATCAGCTTGCTCTCGTATCCTCAGCAACCTGGCGAGCCAGGGTTCGGTTCACCAGCCGAGCAACTCCGAGGAACAGCACACGCAAGATGTACGGCCGCAGCTGCACAGTGCCTGCACGTGCCTACTCGGTCCTGTGCGGCTGATGTTCGGATGGTGGATGGCGAGTGTACCTGGCTCAGATGCCGTCAGTGTTGCGAGCAGTTCTTGGCAGGTACCCTCCGGGGAGACTGTCGGCCAGGTGCCGGATAAGTTGAGCAGGTCGCCCTGAACGGAGGCGTAACGGTATGTGCAACACCAGGGGCACAAGCGCGCGGCGACGTCGATGTGTCGCGTCCATCGTGACTTACCGCGCGCCACAGGCACTGCTAGCAGGCTACTGTGCCAGACTGGAACATCGGGTAAGTGCACGTCACGGAACTCATCCGTGACATTCTGTATAGATGGCAGGAGTGGCATGACGCGGAATCCTCTCAGCGACTTGGATCCAGCGTTGCGCGTTCTCGCTGAGAATGCGCATGTTGTTCCTGCCACAGGTCAGGCCATGGCCGACCTTATGGTGCCAGATGCAGACGAGTTGTATGATCGCGTTCATCTTGGTGAGGCGGCGTCGCAGGTCATTTCTTCAGTAGCTGAAGACTCTAACCGGCAAGTACATCGACAGGTGAGGGAGCTGCACCGTCAGGAACGGCATATCTTCCGATATTTTCTCGACGGGTCTGCTAACACTCATTACCTTGGTAACGTGCTTGAGCATGAGCGGCAGAGTCCAGTCCATCTGGCTCAAGTCGGAGCTGTCGCCATTCGTCGTGCGGATGATGGTAGGGTGCGTATCGCTGCGGCTGACAGACGGTTCCTTCTCATGCTTGATCAGAGTGCTCTGTCAGACGACCTGTACGAGGCGGTCCGCCGCGTACTATCAATAACGGATACCTGCGAATTGGTCAACTCTGCCGGGAATGATGACCCATTTGCCGATGGCGTGCAGGCGGCGCGTGAGCCCCGTTCTCGTGCGGCGCATCGAGCCAATTGGCGTATGCGTCTACGTGAAAAAGCTATAGCAGAACAGATGGCAGATGAGATGGGGACCGACACAGATCAGCGGCTTGTCCTGGACGGCAGCCTTGGCTCTGAATATGTCGAGGACTGGCAGCTGGCACACTCCCCGCACGTTGGTGTCGTCAAGTCGACTTGGAAAGGGATGCGGTTCGAAATCGGCCGAGAGCGTCGGCGTGTTAATCTCTTCCAGCTTCTCGCCGATCTGCCTGCCGGTCATCGTACTGTAGCTTTCTCGCTCCGAGAAGGTAGGCTCGCGACGTGGTTCGTCAGACTGCGCGGCCCTCAGTATCTCCAGTTTCCGCTAATGGGAACATTGCGCGTGGAGATACCTATGCCCGACATCGGATTCGTAAATACTGAACTGGTAGATGAACTGTCTGGAGCCCTTATCGCGGAGCGCAGCGTTACCCCTTACGGCAAGGATACGCGATGGCATTCCCACCTATATCCTATCTGGCTTGCGGAGCGTGCTATAACTCAAACCCTGTTCGTTCCTGAGAATGTCTTGAAGGCTTCGTTGCGGTGGCCGCTGACGGCTCTACATATCGGAGCGGCGTGATGGTAACTCCGACAGGCGACTCCTCCCCTCAGGAATCGCAGACTAGGCTCAATATGGAAATGATTGTTGAGCTGACCGACGGCTCGAGGAGCCAGTCGAACATATCTATGGGCGAGACGTCTTCAGACTCTAATGTAGATGAGGGTGTAATTGGTCGTGCATCGGCAACTGAGTCAGCGGCAAATACGTCTGAGCGTTTCCATGGATGGCTCGCTCCCGACGCTATTGTAAACCCGTTCGACATTATTGAGGTAGATCACCTTGAGGGCAGTCGCACCTATGGGCTTGTGACTGAGATAAGTCACACTACTGACGCTCCGTCACACCTAGCGAACCTCATATCCTTCGACTTCGGCGATGTTCACATGGAACCGCAGACGCCGCGGCAGGGAGCTGATGTTCTTGAGGCGGACGTACTGGCTAATTCCCACCCTAATGATCCTTCCCGATCTATATATATGCCGGTCCGTAGCGGCGCTCCCCTCCGGTTCGCAGACGAGAATGGCATCCAAATCGCATTGGGTATCGATCGCATCGAGCCTGAAGACAGGATCCCGACCGGCGTTGTGCGCATGACAAATGGCACAATTGCGCCAGTCTTTCTTAACCGCAAGTTCCTGCTCGGCCCCGAGGGTGCTCACGTAAACATCACCGGCCTGTCCGGCCTCGCCACTAAAACGTCGTTCGCGACGGTCCTCCTGCAATCAGTCCTGCAGCGGACTGATGACGTGGCGGTGATAATGCTTAACGTCAAGCAGAATGATCTGCTCGTCGTCGACCAGCCCAGCGGCCGTCTCGACGATCATGATCTTGCTCTTTACGAAGCGATGGGCATCGACCCTCGCCCCTTCGGCAATGTCCGCTACCTGATCCCTCGCGGACGTAACCGTAGGGCACATTGTTACGGCGATCCTCCGAGAAACCATCGGGTATATGCGTATTCCCTGGCGGACGTAGCGGGAACCCCAACGCTACCCGGCCCTGGGCTGCTCAGCTTGTTCTCGGGAATACCCGATGAGGCGGAAACGCTGTCCGGTCTTTGCAGCCTGGTCGACAGCGATCAACGCAATGGAAATGGCACGTTTGCTCGCGTAAGTACGTGGACACAGCTGATAGATGGACCTCCTATTTTTAATAATGGAGAGGTCGGGCGTATTGGCAACTACCGCGCCGACAGCGTCGGCCGGTTCCGGCGCCTCCTCAGCCGTGCCGTCCAGACTCGTCAATCTGGTATTTTCGTAAATAACCGTGACGCTAACACTAGCAATCTCGGCGAAGAGATCCGGAGCATTAGCCGTGGCGAGACTATAGTTGTCGATATATACAACTTGACGGACGAAGAGCGATCGCTGGTATTCGGGCACGTCATTATCGAAGTGTATCGGATGTACGCCGAGGCTGCTCAGGACGATCCTGAAATGCCGCGCAAGGTAGTAATCTTCGTGGACGAGCTGAATAAATACGCCCCCGCACGCAGCCGCGGCGGGGCGGTACTCGACTATCTCCTTGACATCGCTGCCAGGGGCCGGTCGATGGGAGTGGTACTGCTCGGTGCCGAACAGTTCATGTCTGAAGTTCACACTCAAGTGGCGGCAACCTCGACGAAAGTTATCGGACGAAGTGATCCAGCGGAACTTAACGATCCGGCTTACCGAGTCGTACCGCAGGATTTGAGACAACATCTTGTCCGCTTGGAAAAAGGCGAAATGATCGTCAGCCATCCTATGTTCCGCAAGCCAATTAGGGTTATGGTCCCCCGGCCTGCCTACAGACAGATTGGCCATGAGTGACGTCGCTGAGGAGAGGCTCCATCAGAGTGCTTCTCAAGAGAGACCTTCACCCCGGTGGCGTCTAGAGGAACGGCCTACATGGACTGCCGACGTCACCGCTAGGGACCTACACAACCTTCGTGTGCATCGCTGGTTTTTCTTCCCGCACAGCTTCGCTCCGGCACTTGTCGCCAACCTTACCGCTGAGTGGAAGCTGCTGGACGGCGCAGTTATCGCCGATCCCTACTGCGGAGCCGGCACTACGCTGGTTGCTGCGCAACAGCTCGGGCTATCAGTTATAGGCTGGGATCTCTCGCCGCTGGCAGTATTCGCAAGCCGCGTTAAGCTAGCACATCTTGATCCCGGCGCGCTGTGCGACGCATGGGCGGAGATCACAGCGTCGGTTCGACGAGAGCAAGAGGTACCATGTCTCGACGCCTGCGAGGACCTTGTGCGGCGCGCTATCCCAGACGACAGCCTTTCGGCGCTCCTTCGCCTATGGTCAACCATCGCAACAATGCAGAGTCGGGTTGATGACCAATCGAACGAGGCCCAGGCGTCGGCTATGCACTGGGACGCACTAAGACTTGCGATACTCGCTGAGCTTCCGTCCTTTAGCCGCTTGACGCGAAAGGGTGGCTGGCTCGCCAAGACAGAGCCTGCCGCGGGCGCTAGTCAGGTTCTCGACCGAGTCGCTTCACGGGTCCGTATGATGGCGCTGGACCTAGCCGACGGGGCGGACAGCAGACTCAGAGTTTCTCCGGCAAAGATCGAGCTCGCCGACGCCCGTGCGTTGCCGTTCCAGTCGGCTGGTGCAGACGCCATCATTACGTCACCACCATATCCCAACAGGCATGATTACACGCGGATGTTTGGCGTTGAGCTCGCGTTCGGCTTTCTTGACGACCACAGTATCCGCCAGTTGCGCTACCAGAGTCTATCTTCGCACCCCGAAGCTAGGCCCAACCGGCCGGACCAAAGCGGTTACACCGAGCCGCCCTCGTTGACAACGACTATCAACGAGATTGCCGCCCGCATCGACGATGGCCACAAGAGACGTATGTCCCAAATGCTTAGCGGCTATTTCTTGGATATATGGCTCTCGCTGCGCGAGGCACATCGGATCCTCAGACCAGGCGGCCATGCGGCATATGTTGTCGGAAACGCCCGGTATAAAGGTGTCGCCATCGAGGTCGATACGCTTGTCGGAGGGCTTGCCGAGAATATAGGTTTCGCCGTCGATCATGTTTATGTGGCGCGGCGCCGAGGAAATTCCGCACAACAGATGAAAAACTATGGTAGGCAGCCCCAACGCGAGTCAGTTGTTGTTCTGCGGCGGTCATAGGTATTTGCGCGATCAGCGCAGCGGTCGAATGAGATGAATTGCCGCTTTAATAGCGCAGCCTCTATCGCTGAAATCAGATCCTCGGGTTTGCCGACGAGGATATCGGGTGCCCAGCGCCGCAGGGATGACTCGTCCGTGAATCCCCACAATACAGCGATCCCGACTACGCCCGCTTTGCGGGCGGCTTCTAGATCTGCAGTCTGGTCTCCGACATAAACACAACGTTTGCTAGTTCCCCCCAAGCGCTGCAAAGCCTTTGTGATTCCTATTTCTTTTCGACCGTTTGTGTCGTTGTATGCCAGCACAATGTCAAAGAGCTCAGCAATATCTTGTGGCAAGATGCTGCGCAATCTGCGCGCAGGCTGGGCAGTAACGGCGCCAGTTCGTACTCCTTGCTCGCGAAGACGGCGTAGCGCTTCCACAACCGGCAGGAAGATCTTTATCTGATCGGCATGACGTGCCAGCGCGGCGTCGTAGCCTTGCCGATAGACCGCATATGCGTTACGCACACCAATCGCTGCCAGAGCCTCGTGAGGTTTGCCACGAGGACTGACTTCGTCAGGACTAATTTGTCGGCCGAGTTGCTCAGAAGCTAGGTCGGCTAGAGCAGCAGAAGTCGCTGCACGGCTATCGATTACTACGCCATCCAGATCAAACAGGGCAACCGGCGTGGGTTCCGTACCGGTGCCAGGATTGTGTCCTTGCTCGGCCTCAAAGAGTGTCGGCGTCTGGCTGTTCTGCCTCTTCCCAGGCGAGAGATCTGTCATAGTGCGATCCACTATCTCGATGACTTGATCAAAATGTTCTACGACATGCGCCCCACGTTGCACCAGCTTCTGAGCCCACAAGGAGTCAGGCCCGCGAAGATTGCGTGACAGCACAAAGACTGGCCGCTCATGCTTAAATGAGAAGTCCGCTTGGATTATGGAACCACAGCCGGTTTTACCCTCGATTATTACCGTTCCGAGGGCTAGCGTGCACATTATTTCATTTCGCGCCGGAAATGTCCATCTTTGAGGTCCCACCCCAGTGCGGAACTGTGTAATCAGAGCACCTTTTTCAGGGATGCGCTGGTATAGATCGAAATTCTCTTTAGGATAAGAATAGTCAAGGCCATGCCCGAGTACGGCATAGGTTGTTCCTGAAGAGATCTCTAGGGCCGCTTTATGGGATGCTGCATCTATTCCTTTGGCAAGGCCAGATATCACCGTTATCCCGGCGGCTACGCACATTCGCGCGAACCTATTTGCGGCATCTCGACCCTCGTTGGTGGGGTCAACCCGCCCAACTAGGGCGAGGGAACGCCGATCAAGGGAAGAGATGTCGCCCTTGAAGAACAGAACTGGGGGCCGCCCGCTCCACAGCATGAGGTTCGTCGGATAGTTCGGGTCGTTCCAGAGAACGTAATCGCCGCCGATCTCCCGCGTGTGAATAATGGAGTTCATATATAGCTCGATTGAAGTTGTACCTAGAAAGACCTTCAGATTCTCTGGCGAATTACCAAGAGTAATAGCCTCTTCGACTGACTCAGGTGTCCGATATTGCCGGAACAAATTGAGCACGCGCCGGGGCCCAAGCGAGGGCGCGTCAAGTAGGCGTAGTACTCGTGCCGCTTGGAGGTCGCGGGCGGCGGTTGCCTTGCCGCCCTCACGAGGTTTGCTAACCACAGATCACACACCGCGTGGGATCGTAGAGCCGAACCCGGGCCTCGTCGATCAGGACATCCGCAGTCCCAAATCCACTATGGAGCTGCCTACCGAGTGTCACTGACACCACCGACCTAGCCCCAGCCTCTTTCAGTGCTAGTGCGCAGTTGGCGATACTTGATCCCGACGTCCACGTGTCGTCGAACACTAGAACTACATTGCCCCTGACCAGTGAGGGGTCGGCGCGATAGAAGCCCCGTACCAGTTCGCCCCGGGGCGGACGCCCAGGACTGACCTTGGTGAGGACGTCTGTCCGCCAAGGTACCGGCCAGTACTGGACAAGGCGCAACACTGTTTCCAGATGATTCTCGGTTCGACTGGCGTTGCCGCTCGGTACTACAGTGGCTACCTGGATCTGGCCATGCCTGGACTGTATACAGTTCTGATGGCGCTCAAAGAACGTTACGGCGACCGAAGCGAGCGGCAACGCCATCCAGGCATAACTAGGTCCAAAATCCTTAAAACGATGCAGAAGCGACTCAAGGCCATCAGAGATGCTATACGCCACTGGAACCACACTGTCCACAGCGTCCTCATAGCCTTTACATGGCCAGCATCGATCCCAGGCACTGCCGTCAGCGCGATATGTGGTTGCTCCATAGCACATTGAACATGAGGCCGGATGCCGCGGCGCCACTGACGGGAAGAGCCGTTCGTTGTTCACCCACTGCATCCAGTCGACGGGCCTGGTCCATGATTGCCAATCGCTGGGCCGCGTGATCGTCCGGTAGGTCACGCCACCCATGTCACCTCCGCTTGCCGGCCACTTGGACTGGTTGAAGTTTATGAGGGACGATCAGGCAGTTGGTACCCAGCTTAGACGAACCTAGTTTCGATCGCCATAGGTATCTCGGCTGCTAGCCGAGTCCCAGTCCGCTTAACGCCCTCTAGCCCTTTAATCACACAATGCCGCCGACTCATTGGCCAGGCAGGTTGGTGCCCAAGGGTAGGAGGGACGTGGGCCGACGTCGGCGACGTTGATCGTACCTGGAAGCTGGCGGGGTTGCTAGCGTAGCAGGGCGACCTGGACGGGGATGCGGGCCCGGGCCGACCTCGGCCACCAGAGCGCCGTCCTGCTACTGGCCAACCCGCGTGGCGATCTCGACGGGCAGTGCGAATACTCCGTGCCATGGCCGACGTCGGCGACACGAGCGCCGCCGAACGGCTGGCCAAAGATACGGGCCGAGCGCGACGACCTG
>Ga0137366_10001252_pt1 | contig 18610 bp, 19 predicted proteins | sample SagtaG_8_FD_104938 | JGI IMG/M metagenome (GOLD analysis project Ga0137366, IMG submission 104938) | Vadose zone soil microbial communities from Sagehorn Ranch, Mendocino, California, USA - Sage1_L_60_16 metaG | ecosystem: Environmental > Terrestrial > Soil > Vadose zone | place: USA...
CCGATCGACACCAGGCCGGGGTAGGGGGCGAGCGCCGTCCCTGCCTCGCCCTGGGCGAGAACGGGAACCTCGGGCAGCCGGAGCCGCCACACCATCCCCTCCTCCTCAGCGGTCCAGGGCGGCGGCGCGTCGTCATCGGCGCGGCAGAGCCACAGGTCAAGGTGGCGTTTGCCAATAAAGGCCGCGAACACCGCGGGTGGCCGGCGGCCCTGCCCGGCGAGCGTTCGCGACATGTGCCGCAGGCCGGCGTCGAGCGCGTGGGTGGCCTGGTCGTCGGCGCCGAGCCGCAACGCGGTCTCCGCCGCGGCGGCCTCACCCTCGGGCAGCGCTATCCGGCGCCCGAACGCCCGGTGCCACAGCTGCTGACGGCGCCGCCGGCCGAGCGCGGCAAGCACGCCAGCGGCGAGCAATGCCGCGGCCGTAAGCTCGTATGGGATAAGCGACGCGGCATGCTGGCCGGCCGGGCTGGGGGACGGCTGGCCGTGCTGCTCTTTGGGCGCGGGTTTCCCATGATCATTCCGAACGGCTCCGCTCGGCGCACCGCCAGCGCTCGGTGCCGGTGAGCCTCCAGCCCGTCCCACCGGTCCAGGACTGGCGGCATGCGAACCGCGGTGCGCCGCTCCGGGCTCTGCGTGCGTGGCCGATGGACTGTGCTGCGCGGACGGGTGCTTGGCGTCCGGCCGGGCCGCCGGGTGAATGATCCTGATACCAGGACCGTGGGCGTCGGCGGGCATCTCGAGGATCCAGCCCGGCCGGATGAGGCTGGCGATCGTCAGCTTGGACCCGTCCGGTTGGGTCCGGCCGGAGTTCATGTCAAAGATCTCCCGGTACCTGCGGCCGTCGCCGAGGTGCCGCTGCGCGATCTCCCAGAGGCTGTCGTGATGCCGACCCTCCGGCGGCTGCACGATATAGATCTTCTTGATGTTGTGGCGCTCGGCTGCCTCCGCGTGCGTGGCCTGCGTGCCCGAGTGACCGGCGCCGGCCCGGGTCGCCTTGGTGACAGGCTCGGTGAAGGCCGTGGCGGTGTGCGCCGGGAGCGCAGGCACGGTCCCGTGCGGCACCAGCACCGGCGCGATCGCCGTTCCCGCGCTGAACAGCAGCAGAGCGGCGCTGACCAGCCAGTGCGCGAAAGCCTGGGTGCGGCCGGAGAGCGGCACCCTGGCGGGCAGCCCGATCCCGCGCTTCGCCGCACGGACCTCGACGAGCACGCACACCGCGAGCTGCAGCCACGCGAGCCAGACGACGACGGAAAGGATCCGCAGGATCGACATCACGTCGAGCTGGTGTGTGAACTCCGACACCGGCGGCAGCGTGTGCGGAACCGGCAGGCCGAGCACGGTCACCAGGCCATAAGGAACGCCGACGAGCACGGCGAGCAGGAAAACGAACGCGATCAGCCCGAGGAACACGTCCGCCGCCGACCGCCGCGCTCTGACCCGAACCGGCTTTCGCGCGCGTGGCTGTGTTTGCCGCGCCATCAGCACTGCCCGCCGCGGGTGATGCCGCACACGGGTTCCGCCGTCGCGGTCGCATGCACGGTGAAGCTGCCGAGCGCCGCGGCGATCACCGGCTGCGTGGTGACCGCCACCGTCACGGTGATCTGGCTGGGCGAGGGCGGCGGGCATTGCGCCGTCGCGGCCAGACCGCTTCGTGCGCGGTAGGCGGCCACGAGGCTGAGCGCGCGACCGCAGGCACCCGCGGTGTCGATGGCGAGCGTGCCCGCGCGCAACGCGGCGACATCGATGTCGTTCGCCCCGGCGCGCGCCGCCTGCTCGGCGATGTCGGCGGCGCGCTCCCGGGCGTTCAGCGCGTTGCCGACATCGACAAGCAGGCTCGCGAGCGCCAGCCCCATGATGGTGAAGAACACCACGAGTACGGTGACAGAACCGCGGTCGGTCCCAGCGCTTGTGCCCTGCCTTGTGCGCTGCCTTGTGCGCTGCTTTGGACCCTGCTTTGTGCGCTGCGCGGCTGGCGCCCTCATGTCAGCTCCTTGCCACGAACGTGTCGAGCGGCGCCACCGCGGACCCGGTGACGCGAATCGAGCCGAAGCTGATGAACCGCAGGTCCACCTGGCAGGTCACGCTGACCAGAACCTGAGCGCTGCCGGGGCCGAACCCGACCACCTGCGCCGCAGGGCTGCCATTGCACCAGCCGCGCAGATCGCCGCGCGCCGCCTGGACGGCGTTCACCTGCGCCTGCCCGGCCGAGCGGGCGATGGACGCCGCGCGGACCGCGTCCCGCGCCGCGCCGTCGACCTGGCCATGCGCCTCGAGCACCCGGCCGCAGAGCACCAGGAACAGCATGACGAGCAGCATGATCGGCGCGAGGATGACAAATTCGACCGACATGGAGCCGCGGTCGCCGTGCCGGCGCCGGCCGGTGGGCAGGGTTCGGCCAGTGCGGCCGGCTGGGCGAGTGCGGCCGGAGCGGCCGACTGGGCCAGTGCGGTCGCCGTGGCGGGTTAGCCGGCGCATCGCTGGCCGCCATTCAGATCAGGGCGGAAGCATTCGACCGGCCCGCCTGCCGTCTCATGGATGGTGAGCCGCAGGCCGAACACGAGCGAAACCACCTGGCCGGTCACCGTCACCTGAACCTGGTTCAGTGCCGAGCCGGTCGCCCTCGCGGTGATCTTTCCGCCAAGGACCTTGGTGCCGAGTTCGCCGTAGTAGCTGGTGGCGCGATTTTCTGCGTCCTGCCGCCAGGAGGGGATGACGTAGGCCTCCTGCCTGGCAACGCGGTCGCCAGCCTGGGCCGCTGCGAGAGCGACCTGCCGGCCCTGGTACCAGAAGGCGAACTGCACAGAAAGCCAGATGATCAGCAGCAGCGTTGGCGCCAGGATCGCGAGTTCCACCGCGCTCGAACCCTGGTCACGCGCGACGGCCCGGCGGCGCTGCCATCCGCCCCTGCGGCGCGACCCGCCGGGCCAGAGGCGGGTCGCGCCACAGGCGCGGCGGGTCGCGCCGCCGCCGCTGCGCCCGCGAGCGCCTGGTGCGGAACCGCGAGCGGGGTAGCGGTTCCGCACCAGGCGCGTGCCAGAAAGGATCATCTCCGCCTTTAAGGTGCGACGTTGGTGTTATTGCTCTTTATCTGGCCGCTCCGTTGGTCGATCACGGTCTTGACAGCAAGCAGCACAAAGATCGCGAAAGCGACGACAACGGCGGTGATAATTGCCAGCTCCATCGCCGACGCTCCAGCGTCGCTGCGCTTCTTCGCCTCGCGGAGCCTGCTGACATGCGTGCCGATGAATGCCCTCGCATAGTCGACGAGGGGCACCTTAGCCAGGGTGTTCATTTTCGTTGCTTCCTCTCTGTGCCACGAGAAATTTATTTGCTGGTACTTGTGCTCAGAACCCGAGCAGAATACGTAACGCCGGATAGGCCAGGAAGAGCATGAACCCCGCGCACATCAGCATCTGTGCGACGAGCATGACCTGAGACTTCTCACCCGCCTCGCCTTCAAGATCAGCGACCTCGCGGCGGCGCAGGCTTGCCGCTCGCGCGGTCAGTGACTCGCGCACCTTGGCCCCATCGTCGGCGACCAGGCCAAGCGCCGCAGATAGATCCCGCAGTTCGTCCAGCTTGATCTCGTCGCCAAGAGCGCCGAGCGCCTGCCACGGGGTCAGGCCGGTGATACGGGCATTGGCGAGCGCGTCCCTGATCCGCCACATCGCCCATCCCTGCCCGATCTCGCTCGCCGTCATCAGCGCCTCGGGCACGCCGCGGCCGCCAGACAGGTTCATCGAGACCAGATCGAGGAATGCGCCGACCGCGTGCCGGAAGTCGCGCCGCCGTTCTTGGGCCTTCTGCTTGAGCTCGAGGTCGGGCAGGAAAAAGAAGATCGCTCCGAAGATTAACCCGCCGAGCACTGGTATGACGATCGGCACTTTCACGCCCACGGCCGGAAGCGCGACCAGCATGAGGGGCGCAAACAATAGCCCTAGAATGGTAAGCAGGGCTTTGGTGGCGAGATAGTTTTCAAAGGACTTTCCGGTCAGCGAAAGGCTTGCGCGCAGCGACGGGAACTGCCAGCCCTGCTCCGCGCAGAATGCCGTGAGCGCAGATCCAAGCCGACGGCTGAACTCACTCTCGGCGTCACGTGTGACGTTCGACGCGGAGCGCGCCGCCGCGCCGGCGCGCTCCGCGTCGAAGGCGGCAAGCTGCTGCGCGAGGCTGCGCCGCCGCGGGATCACCGCCAAGACGAGCAAGAACACGCCGATGCCCGTCACTGCCCCGGCGACGAGGGAGAGGGTGGTCATGGCCGGCCTCCAGCCCCGACGGTGACGCCGTCCGGTGCGCCGGCCGGCCCGCCGGTCGCGCCACGTGACTGCAAGCTGAGCAGCCTCTCCGGCGCGGCGTACCGCGAAAGGTTGCGCAGCCAGAGGAAGCTCGCCGCGTACAAGGCCACCACGACGGCAAGGACGAGCTGCCCAGCGATGCCGTTGTAGTACCGCACGTAGCTGCGGTCGAGAACGGCGAGCCCGAACGCCATGCCCACCGACACGCCCACCACGATCTGCGCGCTGCGCCGGGTGGACCTGCGCTGAGCAGTCACCTTCCTGCGCATGTCCAGCTCCTCGCGGACCGAGGAGGAAAGCGCGCCCAAGAGGTCGCGCAGCCCGGGCCCGCGCAGCCGCGAGTTGATGATGAGGGCCGCGATGATCAGGTCAGAACTCGGGTCATCGAGATCGTCGGCGAACCTGCGCAGCGCGTCGGGCATGGACATCCGCGTGTGCAGCCGATCCGCCAGCCGGGCGAGCGGCTCGGCAAGGGTCGGCGAAGCCACCCGGAGCGAAACCGGTATCGCCTGCTCCAAGCCCACCGCGCCAGCGATTGTGTCCCGCAGTGATTCTGTCCAGGTGGCGAGCCCTTCCAGCCGGGCGATGGCCTGCCGCTCCGAGGCGGCGCCGCTGAGCCCGCGCCAGGCGAGCGCTAAGGCGACGGCGCCTGCGGCCGCCACCAGCCAGCGGGTAGTGATCAGCACAAGCACCCCGGCCCCGATGGCGATGGCGCCCCGGGTGCCGATGACCTCGGCAAGCAGGCGCTGCAATTGGCCAATCCCCTCGCCCGGCGGCCGCCGCGGCAACCCGCGCAGCGCCACGACCATGACGAAGATACCCACGCCCGCGAGAGCTCCGGCGGCGACGGCAAGCATGGCCGTGGGTGATAACAGCGCGTACACGTCCATCACCACACCCGCCCTCGCGTCGGGTCGTAGCCGTACTCGGCAAGCTCATCCAGACACGACAGCGGGGCATGCGGCACGGCTGTGCAGTCCGGGCCGCGGGTGAATACCTCGCTGGACAGGACCCGTCCATCGCATCCCGTGACCTCGCGGACGCTGCTGACGAACCGGCGCAACTGGCCGCCGCGCGTGTAGTAGTTGCGCTTCTCGATGAAGACGACGAAATCGATCGCGCCGGCGATCAGCATGTGGGTCGCCTCCACGGGCAGTCGTTCGGCCGACTGGATTGCGTAGGTGGCGATCCGGTTGAACACCTCCATCGACGAGTTCGCGTGGATCGTGGAGAGTGAGCCGTCGTTGCCCTGAGTCATCGCGTTCAGCATGGTGACGATCTCATCGCCGAGGACCTCGCCGACGATCACGCGGCTTGGATTCATCCGCAAAGAGCGGCGGACGAGTTCGGCCATCGATATCGCGCCCTGGCCCTCCATGTTGGGGAGCCGCTCTTCAAGTGCCACGACGTTGGGGTGTAGCTCGGCAAAGTGGTCCAGGCCGAGCTCGAGCGCCCGCTCGACCGTGATCAGCCGCTCGTCCGCCGGGATCTGGTTGGCCACCGCCCGAAGCAGCGTGGTCTTGCCCGCGTTGGTGGCTCCGGAGATCATGATGTTCTTCCGTGCCGCCACCGCGGCGGCGAGGAACGTGCCAAGCTCGGGCGTGAGCGTGCCGTTGCCGACCAGGTCGCTCAGGAACACCTTGCCCATCCGCGCACGCCGGATCGACACCGCGGGCCTGATCGTCACGTCCATGACGGCAGACAGCCGGGAGCCGTCAGGCAGCCGCAGGTCAAGCTGCGGGTTGGCGGTGTCGAACGAACGGCTCGACAACCCGGAGTAGGCAGCGAGAATCTGGATCAGGTCGACAAGCTCCTCGTCGCTGTCCGCAACCGGCTCCCCCATCTCCTCGCGACCGTCGGCGTAGCCGACGAAGACCTGATCGCAGCCGTTGATGTCGATGTTCTCGATCTCATGGTCGTCGAGCAGCGGCTGAAGCCTGCCGACGCCAAAAAGCGCCGCGTGTACCGCGCCAGCGAGTTCTTCCTCCTCCTCGGCGCTCGGCGCGCGGCCTCCTGAGGTGATCTCGGTCCGCGCATGCTGCTCGATGACCTGGGCGATTAAGGCACGGGCGAACTGCCGCTCGTCCTCGCCCGACATCGGCGGCACGCCAGATTCGGCGTCCAGGCGGCGCTGCTGGGCAAGGCGGTCTCCGACCTCCTGGCGGAACCGCTTCACGAGTGTGTGATCCACCGCGCCTCACCTCCCGGCCCGGGGGCGCTGGCCATTTGGGCTGTCGTTGCCCTTTGGGCTGTCTTTGCGCTGCGCAGACACCGTGTGCGGCGCGCCGTTGCCTGCTACCCGCGTCGGCTGCTCGGTCCCCGCATCGGCAGCTGGACCTGGCACAGGCTGCAATCGCGGGCCCGGCGCCGACGGCTGAGCCCGAGACGGAGGCTGACCCTGAGACGGAGGCTGAGCCCGAGACGGAGGCTGACCCTGAGACGGAGGCTGAGCCCGAGACGGACGCTGAGCGGTCGCCGGGGGCTGCGCCCGAGACGGGGCCGGAGCCTGCACCGCGGGGTCAGATGATGCAGGCTCCGGCCGCGCGGCGCCACCGGCAGGACCGACCGGTGTGCGGCTCGGCACCGCAGGCCGAAATGGCGCGGGGTCCGGTTGTGGGACCGCCTCAGCGGGCGGCGGCTTAGCGTCCGACGCGTGGGACTGCGCCGACCCCGCTTGCGCGGGACCGGCTTGCGCCGACGCAGCTCGGATGGGCACGGCTGGCACGGCGCTCACCAGCCCGGCCTGCGCGGGCACGGCTTTGGCTGGCGTGACCTGCGCAGGCGGAGGAGGCAGCGGCCAAGATCGCTCGGGCTCTGGTGACGGTAGCCCGGCCGCCCGCTCAGCCGGTGACGACTCGGGCAGGTGGTTGCCGGATCCGGCCGCCACCTGACCTGCAAGCATCGGTAGCTCCCTGGCGAGGCGCCCGGCCAATTCTCGCGCGGTTCTAATGAGCAGCGACCGGTCGAGTCTGGTGCCCCACTGACCGCGGATCATGTGCGCGCTCTTGGGTTCTTCCGCGAGACCGCCAAGCATCCGGGCGGGCGCGCCGCTGGCCGCGAGCGCGCGGCTGACCTCGGCGATGTTCCGCTTGAAATGCTTGTGGTCGGCCACCACAACCACGCCAATCGGTGGGCCGACGAGGCGCCTGTTCGCAAGCCCTCTGGCGAGAGCTATCACGCGGTCGCGCAGCCGAACCACATCTTCAAGCGTTACCCGCGCGATGAGCACCACGGCGCAGGCGTGGGCGAGAAGATCGTAGAAGGGCCCGTCCGGTCCGAGCCGACCGCAGTCGGCGATCACGTCCACCTCGGGCACCTCGGCGAGCAACTTGCCGATCTGCCCCCAGAGCAGCTGCAACCCGCCCGCCTGCTCCGCGTTGACCAGGCCGGTCAGGATGTCAAGCCCACCATGCAGCTTCTGTGTGTGCCGCCACACCTGGTGTGGCTGGATGCCACGGCGCGAGGCGATCGCAAGGCTCAGCAGGCCCCGCTGCGGGTCAAGCCTTCCCCCGTCCGCCGCCGGGAGCCGGTAGAGCAGGTCGCCTCCGGCCGCGTCGCACTCCGCGAGCAGCACCGGGCGCGGCCACACCGCGGCGAGAGCGAGCGAGGCCGTCGTGACGCCTGGCGCCCCCTTGTCTGCTGCGACCGCGACGAGCGCCATGGGTCATCCCGTCCCCGGCGGAGCCGATCCGGTTGGTGTTGGCCCGGCTGGCGTGGCGGGCGTGACCGGCGCGGTGGGCGTCGCGACGCGGTGCTTGTGCGCTCCGGCCCGGGAGCGGGCCTGCTTCTGGGCACCAGGAAGTGCCGGAGGAACCGGCCGCTGGCTCTGGATTCCACCCGCGGGCACGATGCCGATCGCGGCCCAGCCATTCGCAGCGTTGCAGGCCACGAGCCCGGCGTCGCGCGGGTTGAGCGCGATGTCCACACCGACATTGGTGCTGCCGCTCGAGCTGGAAGGAAAAGCGACGCTGGTGACGATCGCGTCACGCGTGAGAGTGGCGCCTGGAAGGCCAGGGCAGGAGTTCTGGCTGGTCGTGTTGGTGTCGTAGAGGTCGACATGATCGCCCGTCCGCAGGGCTGCGGGGACCTGGCCAAGCTTCAGGGTGAGGCCGAGGACTTGGCGTCCCGAGGTCAGCCGGTTGGCCGATACGACCATCTTGGCCGTGAGCAAGGTCCCTGCGGGTATGGCGGCGGCAGCATAGTAGCCACTGACCTGCAGCCGTTCACTCCATGCCACATACGACAACCCGCTGTCCGCGCCGACCTGCACCTCCCGCATCGCGCTCAGCGGAATCGGCTGGCCAGCGCCAACTTCCTGGGCGATCTCGATCGCTGGAACCTTGTGACTGGTCTTGACGACAAGCAGGCCGCTCACGGCCGCTCCGCCGACGACAAGCAGCAGGGCAAGGGCTGCGAGCACAGGCTTGCGCTCCCGCGGTGCGGAGGGCAGCCGACGCCCGCTCGGGGCGGTCGCCTGCTGATGGGCACTGGGATACGGCCCGCGCGGTAGCGTGCTGCGGTCGGTCGCCATCGGTCCCCTGACTCCCCTGGCTCGCTCTGAGTCTGGTTGGCACCCCGTCCGGCTTGCCGGCCCAAACAGCCTCCTGGCCATCCTCGATGTTTGTGGCTGGCTGGTTTCCCTCCGCGTAACGTTGCGTGCGTGTTCTGTAGGGATTGGACTGTATCGCCGTGACATACCGGTCCGGCTAGGTTTGTGACTACACGGCAGCTAAACGTCACCTTTGAGGTAGGAACGGCCAGCGAGGCCAACGAGGCCACGTGCGCAACACGGCCAGCGCCAAACAAGCGCTGGGGCCCGCCAAAAACCGACATTCTCGGACACTAGGGCAGCAAACTCCACCGCAACCTGGCTCAAGACGCGCCACTGAAGATGTGAAACTCAAAATGGACTGCTGAAGAAACAACACATGAGACGCGCGGCAGAAGACGCGACGCCGAAAACACGACACTTGAGACGCGCCGCTAAAGACGCGCGGCTGAAGACGCGACGCCGAAAACACGACAGTTGGGACGCGCCGCTAAAGACGTGCGGCCCGAAGGACCCGACGGTGAAGCCACGACGCTAAAGACGCGAGGTTGATGAGGCGAGGCTGGCGATGCCTTGTGGTTCGGACGCTACCGATGGTCCGGTTTCTCAGCGAGCCCTGCCGCCCGCGGACGAGCGGCGCCTACGCCGCAGCACGGCACGCACTATCAAGGCGACAACGACGACGGCCAGCGCGATCAACCCGTAGAGCGAGTAGCGGGTGACCCCGTCATAGATGGTCTGGATGTGATCGCCAGCCAGGTAGCCAACTGACGCCCACACGCCGACCCATAGCGCTGCGCCTAGCGCGTTGAAGGCAAGAAAACGTGGCCACGGCATCTCAGCTATCCCAGCGATGATCCCATTGGCCTGGCGGAGCCCTTCGATGAACCGCGCGATGACAACTATCTTGCCGCCGTTGCGGGCGAAGAAGCCCTCGGCCCTTTCCAGCCGCTCGCCGCTGAGCAGGACGTACTTGCCGAACCGCAGCACGAGCGCGCGTCCGCCAAAATAACCAATCGCATAGCCGATGTTGTCGCCGACGACGGCTGCGAGCACCGCGAGCAGGCCGACGCCGACGATGCTCAGCCGTCCCGCGCCCGCGTAGACCGAGGCGGCGATGAGGACGGTCTCGCCCGGCGCTGGGACACCGAAGTCCTCGACCATTATCAGCCCGCCGACGGCCAGGTAGCCGTAATGATCAAGGACCGGTGCCAGGTGAGCCAGGAATCCCGGCAATGGGGAAGCAGACATGAGAAGCCCAATCTAGGTGACCGCGTTCGTGTCGTGCGGCCAGAGTCAGTGGAGTGACGCGGCTTTCAGCTGGAAGGCCCTGTCAGGCCCGCGCCACGCCCGGCCCCGCGTCCCGCCACGCCACCCCCCGCGCCACCTTCAGCCCCCGCGACGGCCCATGTTCGGCTCGGGCGTAACATCTGTCCATCGTGTATCAGATAACACATGCGGGTATATGCGCAGGCGGGACCTAAGCCCCTGGCGGCTAGGCGCGTCGCTGCGACAGCTTCGTGCCGGACCACCGCGTCATCGGGAGGTACGGATGCTCAAGCGCTCGCCTATGCGCAACGGGAAGACCCGCGTCACCTTCAGCCTGCCAGCCGATCAGCCACCCGGGTCCGTCAGCGTGGTCGGCGACTTCAACGCCTGGCGGCCTGGTCGGCACGAGCTCTCCCGCCGCCGCAATGGGCTCCGGAGCGTGACGGCCGATCTGCCCGCGGGATGCCACCGGTTCCGTTATCTGGCGACCGGCGACGTCTGGTTCGACGAGCCCGCGGCCGACCGTGTCGACGGCACCGGCTCGGTGATCGAAGTCTGAACGCGCGTCGCCCGTTGAGATGCTGATCGCTGCGAACACTCTCGCGTCCGGGCTGCATGGCAACTTTGTACGCGGCAGTGGACCCTGTTGGCATATTCGACTCGTTCGCTGAGGGGCCATGCCCACGGTCCGCCCAGTCTCCTTTCATGATCGCGGTGCGCACAAAGATGCCCGAATGCCTGGCCCCGGCGTTACGGCGACGCTGGCTGGCGCTGCCCCATAGGGGACAAAGGTCCCACAGCAAAGAGCCGGAGGTCCCTGCCCAGCGAGCCGACGATACGTGCATTCTTGCTAGTGGCACCCGCCAGACGCGGGGCTACGGGTACTGTCGACCTTCGGGCGTGGTCGACACGACATCCGGTGAGACGGAGAGGGAAAGCGTACGGCCTGTGCGGGGCCGCTAGACCCTCTGCCTGCACGGCAGAATATCCGTCTTGCCACTGGTCACACCCGGCCCCGCTGGCGGGTGTCAGCTTGCGGTCAGCTGTTCACCGGTCTGGTGACACGGCAGCTCAGCGGGTCTGGCGACACCACAGCGGTTGGCAACGCATGGCGCAACCGAAGATCATCGCGTGAGCCGTTAGGGATCAAACCGGCGCTGTACCGCTGACTAACCGTCGCGCGGCCCGCCCGCGCTCAGCGGCCGCCGACCGGGCCGCCGCTGATCCTCCGCAACGCGGCGGAGTCAATGATCGTCATGCGACCCCGGCTGGTGCTGACCAACTTCCTGTCGCGCCAATCGCGCAGCGCGCGCGTCACCGTCGCCCTCGACACGCCGACCCAGCTCGCGAGGTCCGTCTGGGACAGCGGCACCGCCAGCGTGACCCCCTGCTTGGTGGGCTCGCCGCAGCGCTGCGCGAGCTCTAGCATGAGCCGCGCCAGACGCTGCGCCCCGCTGGTCTCCATCCGCCCGCGCAGGTTGTCGCCCGTCTCACGAACGCGCTCCGCGATCACATGCCGGTACGCGCGCGAGGCGGACTGATGAGCGTCGATGAACACCAGGAAGCGTTCGGCGACAATGCTGAGCGCACGGACCCGGACGATGGCGCGCACCGTGGCCGTACGGTAACCGTCCAACTCCCCGGCAAGCTCGCCAACGAGATCACCAGGGCCGCGCAACGCGAGGACCATCTCATGACCCTCAGCCGTCACGGACACGACCTTGGCCCAGCCCGCGAGCATGACATACACGTGCGTCGAGAGATCGCCCTCGACGCACAAGGGCGACCCGCGGTCGAACACCGCTTGACGGCCGCGGGTCGACAGCGCTTCCTGCTCACTGTGGGTGAGAGATCCCCAGAACCCCGTGGAAATTCGTGCCTCCCGCAATCGGCTGCCGCTGAGTCGCTCGGAGGGCGCCGACTCCGGTCGGCCGGCGCCGACTTCCACGATGTGCCCGCCGGCGCTGTTCAGGCAACCCGGCCGGAAAGATCAAAGCCTTCCCGCGACAACCAGCGAGACCAACGTCCACGCCAAGAAGCAGATGATCGCGAAGGTCGCCCAGGTCAACGCCATGTGGGTGCGGATGCTTCGGAAGTGCGCGGCCGCAAGCATCGCCCGCACGCGGTCCCATCCCGGCGCTTGGGAGATCGCTATGCGGGTGCGGGTAGTCCGCCAAGGGACGTTCGGGTCCACGGCGGCGCCGACTTCGCGGCGTAGCTCGCCCAGTTCGTCCAGCAGCGGCCGGTCCGCGGAAATCATCAATACCGCGGTCCTGATCACGCTCAGCGCCAAGACTGCGAGCAGCCCAACCGACGCCGCGCTCCCGGCCCCCGCGTGCAGGTTCATCGGCAGCAGCGTTTCTTCGACCGCGACGCCCACTGTCACCGCAGCCACAGTGAACCCACTCACCAGCATTCCCGGACGGGCGTCGCGGAGAAGCTCGGCCATTTCGCGCAGCACCTCGTCCGCAGGCGAATCGTCAAGCATCGTCGTGCCCATCCCGCCGACGCGATTTACCGAGGTTTCGATCGCCATGACCGCCTCCACTCCTCTGGACTCCCACATAATCAGGAGACCCGGAACGGGGCGTTCGGACTGCCGCACGCGAGACAGCGCCGGTGTCTGATTTGATACAGTGCCTTGATTCGCCTAGCGAACGCTCTCACAATCTGCAAACATGCCCCGCGCCCGAGGCGGGCGTCCGCGAGATCATCAGAGGGGCGCACCTCAGATCGGTGAGCAATAGCCGCGCTAGTGCAGGCAGTTGGACTGCGCTATGTGACTTCGCGGCAGTGGGACACGTATCTCCCGCTCATCGCGAGCGGCAAGGAAGCTGTGTGGATCGGGCTCCACCAGCCCACGCCCGTCGACGGCCGGGATAAGACGCGTGGCCTTTTGGAAGAGAGCCCCCGAAGGGTACCCGGGATCGCGGCAAAAACCAAGAAACGCGAACCCGAGTTGCGTGTAGTACCGGTGTAGAACCTTATTCGTTGTCCATACGTCGAGCCTGATCCACTGGGCGCCGTAGTGCCATTCCGCCTCGCGCCCGGCCCAATCCAGCAAGGAACTGCCAAGGCCTAGTCCCGCGTAGCTCCTAGATACGACTAAGCGGCGCACGTACGTCGCCGGATCGGAATCCCAGTCTGCCCACAGCACTTGATCTGGCGCCGGTTCGGCTGTGATCGTGGCGGCAGCGACGCCACCATCCCAGGCGATCCATGTCCTGCCCGCCCAAACGTCTTTCCTAATCCGCTCATCCCTTTCCGTGCGGCTAGGCCATGGACGTGCCCACTGATCAGTTTCCTTACTTCGCAGCCAAGCGGCCGCGCCCTCAACCAATTGAATTATCAGATTCTGATCACCATGGTTCGCTAGGCTGAGGCGAAACGTCATTCTCCTGGCTCCTCATGGGCGGCAACCGGCTCACTTACGCCCGCGATCAGTCCGCAGTCAGACCAACGCAAGCGCCCGGCACTCGTGGGCGGAGGTTTGATGGCACGAGTAGCTACTCCGAATAGCTGGGAATCGCTTCTAGATCACCAAAATGATCCTCCTCCGTAGAACACTGACCGCCTTCGGCGAGCCAGGTCGATCATTTACCCTCCGGTGACGGCTTCCATCGTAAACCAGTCCTGCCGTTACGCTTGAAGCTGATGTGGCTGATTTTGTTCGGCTGATTGACGCGTACAATGTGCGCAACGTGGCCAGTGCGAGAATTCTCTGCTCGGGCATGCTGGATCCATGCCTCTGACCTGCGTCATCATCGATCAAATGATGGCGGCCGCCACCCTTGCGGGTGGCGGCCGCCATCAGGGCCCCGTAACTCGTCTGCGATCAACCCCGTGTGATGTTGATCCCGTAGCCGTGCGGCAGTTGTGCCGACATGTGCCGGAGCTTGGGTGGGCGCGGTCTCATCCGCTCCGTAAAGGGATGCGCCGATGCTACCCCGGGTAAACCGCATGTCTCGCAAATTAGGGGTCGTAGTGCTCATAACGATATTGCCTCGACGGGCGACCGTGGCGCTTGGCCATTTCACCTCCCAAATTTACCCAGGAGACGCTTTACACCGCCTCCTGATCAATCATCTACAGATCTCACTACTTGCTAGCGAGACTACTTCCTCTGTCGCTTTGCAGATACGGCAGCAGCAAAGGGATCAGAAGTACTTCGTGAAGGGGGTTGATCTGTGCGTTAATATCGTCTACATCAGAGCCTTCGGATGAGGTCCCCTAGATCTGGCACCTCACCGAACTCTATGACAAAATGATTACGATCCGCAGCATAGGTCGTGACAGTGTATCTAATTGGCTTGCCACCACCTGCATAAACGGTGCGATGTGTCACCATCACGAGAACGGTTCCGTCATCGGGAATTCTGAAGAAGGCTACTTCGCCCGGATTTGGTGGACGTACGGTCAACCGATCACGATAACCACTCTGGGTGATATGGAGCGTTTCCTCAAGGTAACTAGTAGCACCGCCTTCGATATTTGCCGCTTGTAGTAGCTTCACTGCGCCTTGTTGGATGAATTCCATAGGGTAGTAAGACGTCTGCAATGAGGATGGACTGTTATCTATGCGCCGTTGCTGATGCCGGATCACAACCGATGAGCCCTTGTCGATCCCCAACTCCCTGGCAACCTCGTCGAGCGCGTTTTGCACCTCCACACGCGGACCGGTAACCCTGGGCTTGCCACCCTGCTGCTTCACGATCTTGACGAACGCATCTTCCTCGCCGCTGCTCACGCCGCTCGCTTCCGGGGTCAGCGGCATGACGAATGGGTTGATCTTCTCGACGACGAAGGTGCCGCGACCGGGCTGCGTGACGACCAGCTGACGCGTGGTCAGCCATCGGATGGCGTCCCTGATCGTGTTGCGTGACGCGTTGTCGTACTGCTCGCGGAGCTCAAGCTCGGTTGGGAGCTGGTCCCCCGGCGCAAGCTCGCCGGACTCGACCCTCTGGCGCAGGTCCTCCGCGATCTGCCGGTACATCGGCGTCGCCATGGCCCCTCCTCATCGAGAGACACCACCCTGACCACTGAAAGGGGTTTACCCACTGTCATGTATGAGACACCTCGGTGGACTCAGATGGATCATCCCAACTTCTCTGTTTAGCGATCATCAGATCGGTGACATTCCTATTATGCCAGTTGTTGGGATGTGTGGGTCAAGTAGACAGAGGTGGATCTACTGGACCAACCCGATGGGCTGCCTGATCCAGGTCCATGGATCAGGTGAGGCAAGCCCAACGATAGGGCAGGGGAGGTGAGCGAGGTGCGATTTCCGCAAAGCTTCGTGTCGCCGGTAGAGCGGGGGGACGATGCTGGTCACGCCGGGTGGCACGGCGCAGGGCATGGGGGGGACTACGCACCGCTTCTGTTCGCGGTCCCGGCAGAGCCACCGCGGTACTGCCCGATGCTCGCTGTCGACATCCAGGCATTCAACGGTCACGGGCGCGGGGACGAGGCACAGTGCTTCCTGCGGGCTGCCATGTATTCCCTGCTAGCCCAGGCCTTCGATCGCTCTGGCTTGCCATGGTCGGCGTGCCATCACGAGGACCGCGGTGACGGTGTGCTGACGATCGCCCCATCAGGCGTGCCCACGACCGCGTTGATCGACCCACTGGCCGACTACCTGCGGGCAGGCCTGCGCGGTTACAACAAGTTCAGCAACGACCTCGTCAAGATCAGTCTGCGAGCGTCGGTACACGCCGGACAGGTCTATTTCGACGAGAACGGCGTCTGTGGCCACGCAGTGACGCTTCTGTTCCGCATGCTGGACGCCGAGGAGTTCAAGCGCGCCTTGGCCGAGTCGGGTTCTGACTTCGCGCTTGTTTCATCCGAGACGGTCTACCAGGAAGTCATCAGCCCGGCGCCCGGGCTGATCGACCCAGGGATGTACGCGCCTATCGATCTCAAGTGCAAGGAGACGCGCACTCGAGCGTGGCTCTACCTGCCGCCGGTCCGCCACCCGTTTCTGCGCCGCGTGAACATCCGGGAACGGCAGACAGACAGCGCGTCGGAGCGAAACGCCGAGGACGGTGAGACACGCCCTTCGGGGCGTCCGACGCGACCGTTCCCGGGCAGTGGGCTGATCATCCCGCTTCCTGACCGCCGACGCGACTGGCCGCGGCCCCCGAAGGCCAAGCACGAGCCGCGGACAGCGACAGGAGCGCCATCGATACGAGACAACATCTCCGCTCGCGCGCGGCTCATCGCAACCAACGCCGTTACGAGGTCGCGTCAGCTTGCGGCGGCGCCACGAAGCTCTCTGGTGCAAGCCCGTGTCCGCGATCTCCGTTATCACCGCCAGCGTGTGCAGCACGGCTGAGCGCAGATGTGGCGGCGCCCGAGGCCCGCTCCGACCACTTTGTACGCCACGGCGTTGTTCCAGCCGGGCCTGCGTGTCGGCACCGCGTCACCCTCACCCCCGGCCGGCGGGCCCGGCCCCAGCCCCGGCTTCGGTCCCGGCCCCGGTTCGAGCGCCGCTCTCGAGCGGTGGCGCGCCGAGCGGGCAGCACACCCGTGCCTGCGGCACCGGGACCGGCGCGTGGGGCGCGGACGGACGGAGCACGTCGTTGTCGATCATGATGGCCGACGCCACCGCGGCGACCGCGAGCAGCGCGGCGCAGATGATCATCGCAGTTCTGAATGCGTCCCCGAACTGAGCAGGAATCCGGTAGTCGGCGCCGGTGAGCCCCACAGCGAGCGGCAGCCCGGCGACGGCAAGCAAGCCAGCCGCCCGCGCCACCGCGTTGTTTACACCGCTGGCGACTCCCGCGTGCCGAACATCGGCGCTCGCGAGCACCGTTGCGGTCAATGGCGCGACGACGAGGGAAAGCCCGAGCCCGAACACGCAAACTGCCGGGAGCACGTCGGTCAGGTACGACGCATGCGCCCCGACTCGCGTCAAGAGCAGCGTGCCGACCGCGCACAACGCGGCGCCCACCGTCATCGGCCAGCGCGGCCCGGTTCGCTGCGCCAGCGCGCCAGCGCGTTCGGACAGCAGCAACATGAGCACCGTCAAGGGAAGCAGCGCCGTGCCCGCGGTCAGCGGCGAGAAGCCCGATACCACCTGAAGCTGCAGGACAAGCAGGAACAGCATGCCCCCGAACGCTCCATAGATTATGAAGGTCACCAAGTTCACCGCGGTGAACTGCTTTGACGCGAACACGTCAAGCGGCAGCATGGGCGGCACACGCTCCGGGTGCCGTTCCCGCCTGCGCTCGGCGACCACAAAGGCGGCCGCGGCGGCGAGGCCGACCACCGCGGCGATCACGACGCCGCCGATCGCGCCCTGGCCCGACGCCTGGATGAGCGCGTAGGTGATCCCGGTCAGGGCGAGCGCGGCCAGCGCGGCGCCGCGGATATCAAAGCGCCCATGAGCGGATGGATCGCTGCTCTCGGGTACGTGCCGCAACGCCACGGCGAGCACCGCGGCCGCGAGCGGCAGGTTGAGCAGGAAGACCCACCGCCATCCCGCCGTGAGCACGATCCAGCCGCCGAGGAACGGGCCCACCGCGCCGGCCACGCCGCCGAGGCCGGACCATGCGCCGACAGCCCTAGCCCGGTCCTCTGGCACGAACGTCGCCTGGATAATCGCCAGCGACCCCGGCGCGAGCAGCGCACCGCCGACTCCCTGCAACGCGCGTGCCCCGATGAGCACACCAATGTCGGGGGCCAGCCCGCAAAGCGCCGATGCCAGCGCGAACCAGATCACGCCCACCGCGAAGATCCGGCGCCGCCCGAGCCGGTCGCCGAGCGCACCGCCGAGCAGGATGAGGCCGGCGAGCGTGAGCGTATAGGCGCTGACTGTCCACTGCAGGCCGCCGAGCGAGGCGCCCAGGTCCCTGCCGATCGTCGGCAGGGCCACGTTGACGACCGTCGCATCCAGCATCGCCATGCTGGAGCCGAGCACGGTGGCGAGCAGCACCCAGCGCCCAGATGGCTGCGCGATCCGAAGCGTGCCGACCCGGCCCAAAGTCATCTCGGTCATTTGTGCGATCGTCTCACGGTGCAGGCGACAGCGGGCGGCCCGACGCAAAGGGCGAAAGGCAAACCCGCGAATTATCCCGAACGGCCGCGCTTCCCGGCGCGCCAGCGCAAGCCCTACGTCTTACGTGGTTCACCCCGGGGGGCGCCGAAACCACCTGGCCGCACCGGCCAGGCGCCTTGCGCGCGTGCCGCTGCGGCTGTCCTCGCTCATATGAGCATCATCGCAGGCTGCGCGACCTTGCTCAGCTTGGCCGAAACCGCAGCGCCGACCAGACGCCGTCGATCGCCACCTGGCGCACCGGCCGAACCCCTTCGCTCACGAGCGCCTCCCTCAGCACGTCGCGGTTGAGGTCGGTGCCGAGCTTGCCAGCCTTGGGGTAGGCGACCCATGCCAGCTTGCCGAGCCGCGCGGCCTCAATGGCGGGCTGCGCGATTGTCGTCATCTCAGCGCGGGAGCGAGCGAAGGCGATGACCACGTCCGATGCCGACGGATCAGCCGCAAG
>Ga0137366_10001255_pt1 | contig 18596 bp, 17 predicted proteins | sample SagtaG_8_FD_104938 | JGI IMG/M metagenome (GOLD analysis project Ga0137366, IMG submission 104938) | Vadose zone soil microbial communities from Sagehorn Ranch, Mendocino, California, USA - Sage1_L_60_16 metaG | ecosystem: Environmental > Terrestrial > Soil > Vadose zone | place: USA...
ACGCCACGGCTGCTGCCTGATTTCAGGGGCATGGGGTTCCTTTCTCAGCGTGAAAAGATTTCAGAGGGCCAAGGTCCGGTGTCCGGTGATGGCAGCCGACTGTACCCTGGCGATGGGGCTGCAATGCGCGGAGCAAACGTGGTTGGGAATGGTTGCTGCTCTAGTTCCAGCCTGTCGTACAGGTCTTTAAGTTTCTCATACGGAATCACGTCGAGATTCAAAAGCTGCGTGGCCTTTGGATATTTCAGGCGCATGGCCTCCCTCAACCGGGTTGCGCGCAGCGCATCGGCGCCCATGACTTCGTAGGCTGGTGTAGGTGCTGGCAAGGCAGGACGGCTTGGCCCCGGGCCACGTCCAGCTTCGATTGCTGCCCGGCTTTGGACATTCAACATCGTCGGATCAAACACAGGGGCAGTGCGCCGGGCGTAGTCCTGGAGAAGACGTTGCTCTAAATCAAGCCGTCCAAGCGTAGCTTGCGGCGGCGGGGCGATTTCCGGCGCAGCCGGTGCTGGCGAAGGTAGAGGCATCGAACCGTAAACTGCTGGTGCTCTGAGCGGGCCTCTCCTTAATGTCGCATAAGCCGCTATTTCCGCTGGCGTCGGGGCGGGAACCGATTCAGGCAATGTCCCCGGCAAACCCATCCCGCGCAACTGCGCCTGGACAAGCTGCGGATTCTCTTGGAGTTGATCGAACGCTCCGGCCGCCCTGGCGCGTTCGGTCAATGAGAACTGTGGCGTGCCTAACCACTGATTGGCGATCGCCCCTCCGATGTCCAACGGAACAGTCACCGCTGGCAAAGGATTCCAATTGGATATAGCCGCGCCCGCTTTAGTCACCGGTTCGGAGAAGGCGCCGATCAAAGGCGTTCTCTGTCCAGGTGCCCAGCCATAGTCAGGGCCGGTGCCGCCATAAACTTCGGCCGCGCTTGGAGGGGCAACTACTCCTGGAGCGGCAGCGGCGGCGGCCGGCCGTGGTACCGGTGGTGCTAACGGAGTAGGCGGCAGCCTCGGACCGATCTCCGGGGCGACCGCTGGCGCGGCAACGCCAACTGGAAGACCTCCGGGTTGCCGCGCCGAGCCTGTGCCTGGTGGAGCGATGCGTGAAAAGTCAATGCCACCGCCTGCGCCAGGAGCCGGTTGGCCGATCAACCGGTTGAACTCTGGTATTGCCGGGGCGTAGCGAGGATTCTGGATAAGCGTTTCAAATGAACGCGCCGCCGCGCCAGCCATGTTTCGCAGCCGTTCAATTTCAATTTGCTGCGTCGGTTCCAGGGGGCCAACCGCGGTCTGTGCCTTGTCCAGTTCCAACTGGTAGGTGCCGCGCAATGCCACGGCTGCCTTGCTGGTTCCCAGTTTCGCCAGGGCGGCTTCGCGCGCGGCCGGGTCTTTGACCGCCTTTAAGGCTGCTTGCCGCGCCGGATCGGATTCCTGCGCCACGGTCCTGGCCCAGGCGTAATCGGAGAGACGCTGCGGATAGGAGGCTGCCGCCTTGGCCGCGATGTCGTTTATCTGCGCAACATAAGCCTGGGACTGATTATGCAGCGCGGCCAGGTGTTGGCCGCGCACCGTGCGCGCTTCGCCTTGCGCCCGGACGATATAATCCTCATCGGATTCTCCCTTCTTTCGTTCGACGCCCAACTCCTGAAATTCGCGGATGAGCCGCTGCTGTTCCTGCTGCGTCTCGGCCATCGTCCTGGCCTTTTGCGCCGCGTCAGCCGCTATCTGCGCCCGTTTCTCCGCCGAAGCAGTGGAGAGTTCGGTGCGTTGATAGGCGGCTTCCTCCCGTTGCTTTTCCAGTTCGGCCGCCAGCTTTTGTTGCTGGGTCAGGATCTCCTTCTGCCCGGCAAGATGCTGAGCCGCTTGTTGCTGAAGGAACCCTTGGTAAGCCTGCTGCTGGGCAAGGCCGACCAGGCCGGCGCCGTATTCCTCAAGCGGGGATGGGCGCCTGGAGCGTTCCAGTTGTTCCTGCAGAAGGATCTCGTATTGGGTAGGCACAGGTTAAATTCGCTTAAACTCCCGTTGGGTAGTAATCGGCGTAACTGGCTTCGGCCGGGAAATCGGAGTAACCACCGTAATCGGTGGATTGAGTCGGATAACTGGCGGCTGCCTGGCCGTATGTAGGTTCCCCGCCTGGAGCGCCGCCGCCTCTGCCACCGTACCGATTGGCCAGGTCGCGCTGCAAAAAATAACGCGCTATCGACGAGCCGGAACCTCCAAGCGAATCCAGGATTTGCGCCAGCCCGGGCTCGGGCGTAGCCCAGGGCGCCATGACCTGGCCGGGCGGCGCGCCGGTTCCGATGCGGAACGGGGACAAGACACCCATCTGCGCCCCTTGAATAGCGGCAACCGTCTCAGCCGGGAGTTGCTGGAAACGAACGTCCTGACTGGCCAACGCCCCGGCCAGTTCCGGGCTCCTAAGCTGCAGATCGAGGATCTGATTGCGAATGGCCTGGACATCTGCCGCATTAGCAAGGGCGGCGGCCGCTCTTGCCCCACCGGCTTGTTGCGCTCCTTCAATGGAAGCCTGCAGGCCAAGCCGTTCCGAGCCTGCGCCCGCGCCGACAAAGCCCCTGGCCGCGTTTTGCGCCCGGAGCGCGTTCAACCGATTGGCAATGCCTTGCATGGTCCCCGATGCCACCGTTTCGGCCGCGGCAGTGCGCGCTCCAAATACTGGTTGGGCTGCCGCAAGGCGTTTTGCCTCTTCATCACCCGAGTAAATTCCGTAGATGGATTTTGTCCCGGCGGCCAGCAGGGGTTGATACCTTGCGGCCGTGGCGGCTCCCCTGGCAGCCACGTCCTGCGGTGTCCCGTAGTAATCGCGCAGGGCGCGCGCGGTATCCACCGCGCCCTGCCCGAATTCCTTTTCCGCGCCGCCAAGATATTCTGGAAGAAGCGCGTGCCCGGTACTGCCGCGCGACTCATGGTACAGATCGCGCAACATCTGGTTGTAGGAAGCGGCGGACGCCGCATTGATCTTCGCCGCCTTCTGCTCGGGCGACTCGAAACCCAACAGGCCGTACACCAGTGGAGATTGGTCAGGCAGGCTCATGGAAGGATTTTCGTGTAATTCACTTCGTTAACTTCATAACCTCTGGCGCGATAAAACTTCTCGAACTTCGCGGGCATCAGCCGGGCAAGATGCCCTACGCTTAAACGCTTTGCGCCGATCTGAAAAGCCCAATCTTCAAAGGCTTTGAACAGCCGCAGTCCCCTGCCTCTGCGCCCCGGTATTGTGTAACAGAATACCGTCGCGGCCGTCAGAGCGTCATTGTAGAGCCAGGGATACTTGATGGCGCCCAGCGCGCCGTCTAATCGCCGGCCTTTGCCATCGACGCTTTCCAGGACCCAAACTTTTCCGTTGCCGCATCCGATCGTTCCTCTCCAGAACCGTCCAAAGGTTTCCGGGTCGAAGCCTCCGGCGAAGCTGGGATGCCCGAATCCTTCCTGGAAATAGGCTTTGGCACCATCTGTAAGCCTCCAGAGTTCTCCCGGAGCGATCTCACGTACTCGTGACGATGGGCGTTCTCCAATTTTTTTTTGTGATGCTCGTTCAGGCCATCGCCGGTCCAGTCCTCAGAGGTGAATCGTGGATTGCCCTCCAGCCAATGCTGCACGTTGATGAAAGCCCCGCCCATAGGACCGGTGCCGGCCCGGTGAACCTGGCCGGGCAGCAGCCGGATGAAGTTGCCGTTTGTCTTGGTGACGCCTGTGCGTTGGTCCGGCACGGTCTCTGCCGGACCGAGTACAAGCTTCTCATCCACCCATACCCGAATCTCACCGCAGACATGGACCAGGTAAATATCCACGTTCGGATGGGCATGCGCCGGAGACTCGGTGTTAGGCGGGAGGATCCAAAGCTCAACCTGAAAAGGAGGCTGGCGGTACAGGATCATCCCGGTGTAATCGCCAAGACGGCAGATGCCCTCGTGCTGCGAAGGCATCAGGCCGCCTTTCCAGGCTCTTGTCCACCACATAAAGAAATGATCCAATAGATCGAATTGTTGTTGAATCATGGCTTCCTCACCATTTGATGATTATCACGCCATCGGTGCCGGCACTGCTGGCGAAGCCTCCGGCTGCTTCGGCATCGCCATGCCCTCCGGCCCCGTAACCGGTAGGTAATGTCACAGTCGCGCCGTTGATCCAACCACCATAGCCCATGCCGCGACCGGAACCGCCGCCGGTACGTTTGGTCGTCTCGCTCAGCACTCCGCCACCGTAGGCCCCATTCTCACCTGGAATGTTCAGGTCCCCGCCAGCGGCCGTTCCGCCCGCTCCCTTGTTTGCGTCCCCGCCTTTGCCCCCGCCAGCGGTCAAAGTGCCGAAGGTCGTATCGCCTCCATCACCGGCATTGCCGCCCGTCGATGCTGTGCCGGCCGCGCCAACCGAATAAGCAATGATGTCCCCGGGCGTCACTGCCATTCGTTTGTACACGTAGCCGCCGCCGCCGCCGCCGTTGCAGTCCGGGTCTGTGCCGCCACCGCCACCGCCAGCCCCAACGCATTCCACTTCCAGAACGTACACCCCGACTGGCACCGTGAAGTTGCCGGCCCCGGCCCCGATAATTGTCTGGCCGTGTCCAAGGCTCGGATCACTGATTGGGGACACCATCTGGAAGTTAATCCCGTCATAGATCAGGACGTGGACGCTGCCCGCGGCAATGTCGCCGGCAATCAAAGGCGCGCTGCCGCCGTTCTTCCTGATGTCCTTGGCCCCGCCAGTGTTCACGTCCAGGGTCGCCGCGCCCGTGTTGGCGTTGGTGAACTTTACGATGCAGAAGAAGGCCGTGGCGGCGCCGTCCCCATACCCGAAACCGGCGTTCGGGCTGATCGTCGCGGAATAGTTATCGACCCCAGATGCCGTGGTGAAGAAGTTGGCCAGCCAATCCAGCTTGGCCTGCGTCACCGCGCGGTCCTGCAAGGAAGCGCCGGGAACGGTGTTGTTCTTCAGCGTCCCGTCCGGGTTGAAGGCGATCTCGAACAGGCGCGCAAGGCCATCGCAGAAATCACGGATTAATTTCAGGTTCTCGTCGTGCTCGGTTGAAGAAAGCGGTGAGCCCTTGTCGATGCGGAAGGTCAATGGCGGAACTTTCATAGGCTCAGTGTTGGCTCAATATCAAATAAAGGCCCAGCAGGGCCAGAACGCAAAGCACGACCCAGACAATACGGCGGTTGCGAATTTCCTCATCGCTCACCGCTGTATCTGCCAGTTGCTCGCCGCTGGCGGTGTGTTGGCAATCCGCTCGCGTTCATCCCGCACGCCCCAGCGCCAACCAACGTAAATCCCCACAGCCAGCATGACGATGCTCCAGGCTACCCACGTCACCCAGAACTCCCAGCGCCGATCCGGTGGCGCCTCGCTCATCGGCCCTCGAATCCCCACGCCGTCCGGCTGGCCGCAGCTCCGCCAGCCGTCATAATCCGTATCCCAATCTCGGTCCCGGCTGGCACGCTAACCGTATCCAGAACGTTGCTGCCGATTGTCGTGTTGCCCACGATGTTCACCGATAATGAGCTGGCCGCGCCATTGGTCATCACCGTCACCGTGTTTGTCCTGGTTGCTCCTGGCCCAGCGCTCACCACTACAAACAGGTTTTGCAACGTCGTGAGCCGCGTCGAGGGCGTCCGGGTTATTGCCACGCTGTCTGTGGTTGGCAGGGAATTGTGCGAGTTGTTCGGGGGCAAATAGACCGTGCTACCTGCCCCTGGCGCAAGCCCCCCTGTCGTGCCTGACCATTGCCCGACCCCATTCGTCACCGCCGAGACCCAGCCTGTGCCGCTACTGAGGATGTCACCTTGGATGGGGCGATTGGTGACTGCCGCCCAGAGAAAATGCAATCCTGCCAGCCCACACAAGACAGCTACAATGACACGTGCGGCTTTCAATTCGCATCAAGAGGTTGGACCAGGAAATTCTCAAGCGTTGCCGCATTACTGGCAGAAGCTGCTGAGAACGTCACGCTGATCTGGAACGTTAATGAACCGTTGTTGGCTATCGTCGTTGTGCCATTGGAAGGTTTGATGGACTCGTTCAAGACGCCCAGGGTTCCCTGGTCCATTTCCCATGCCGACTGGCTGCTGACCGTGCCCGACCCGCCAATGGTTCGGCAGGTGAACATGCCATGTGCGGTCCACCCAAGGTTCGCTGCTCCTGCTGCGGGTAGCGTTAGTGTGTCGCTGGTATTCGCTGCCGTGGAGCCGAACTTCGTCTTGAAGATGATCGTGCCGGGACTGACGTTGGTGCAGGAATACTTGCCCCAAGCCTCCCACCGGAAAGCGCGGCCCACCTTCCACGCGCTCGCGGCAATGCTCTTGGTCGTGGAGAAGTTCGATTCGCTGGCCGTGTTGCTGATCTGAGTCGAGTCCGCAGTGTTCATCGCATACGGTCCATTCCAACCGGTGTAGAGCGGGCAGTTGCGTATTTCGCCCGTAACCGAAGCCTGCGCCAAAGTTGTGGCCACGCCGGTAGATGGAAAGCATCCGATCATAACGCCAGACATGGTGCCAGCATTGCCGCCGAAGCTCGCCGTGCCGTCGCCACCTTGGCATTCAATGTAGGTGCCGCTCGCCGTGCCGCCTGATGCGAGGCCAAACACATCGCCGCCCATGCCAGTGTTCACCATGCGGCAGCGAAAGAACTTGCCGCTGGATGTCTGCTTGCCGAACGAGTCACCGTCAGCCTCACAGTCCCAGAACTGTCCACTTGCCGTTCCAGTCCCACCCGACCATGAACCGCCAAAACTGTTTGCCTTAGACTTGCACCTGTAAAACTTGCCACTTGCGTCCCCAGTCCCGGTCGCAAACGAATCGGGGTTGCGACTAATTACGTCGATGTATAAACCTGCAAATGTGCGGTTTTCGGGCATACTATCATTGCCTGCACTACCCGTATTTACGATGAGGACCTGAATCAATTTCGTGTTCTGGTCCGTATCGGCATTCGGCTTATATGCCTTGCCACTGCCGCTGTTCACGAGGGCAACTCTGGCAATCAAAACGTCCTCGTTGGACGACGCACTCACGGTTATGGTGGCCGTGCCAGAGGACGACGTTATTATAGTGTTGCCATTGTCAGTTGAACTCCACGACGCCGTGGATTGCCAAGCCGGATCGCCAAGCCCAACAATGTCCACGAACGCCGTGTCCATCGTCAGCGTGCTGGAACCCAAGTCATACACACCCGGCAGAAGCAAAATCACATAGCGGTTGTTTGCCGCCAGCGCGTTGCCGTTCGGTGTGGCCGTTTGTGCCACTACATACGCGGCAAGCAACGCTGTCCCGTTCGCCGTGCCGCTGGCCGAACCTCCAACGATTGCAAATTGACTGGCACTCGTTACAAGGCCGCTGGATGGCGCGGCGGCCCAGGCAGGATCGGCACCCGCACCTGCGGCAGTGAGAATATATCCGGACGTGCCCGCACCTAAAGCCGTCCACGCGCTTGCCCCGCGGTAGAGTATCTGCCCGCGCGTTGAACCGATCCAATCCAACTCTTGCGTGGCCGTCACTTCCTCCCAGTTGCCGCTCCCGGCCGTGTTGCGCCCTAGCACCCGCTGCGTTGCCGTCGCGTTGACCAGCTTGGGCAGGGTCACGGCATTGGCCGCGATGGTCGCAGCGTCGCCGGAGGTGGTCACGTCTCCGGTCAGCGCGTTTCGCGTAAGCACGCCTCCACTAAGGGTCAATCCTGTCCCAATCGACGGGCCAGCGATAGTGATGTTCGTTCCGCTGGTCGGATTGGCGTTTGTCGTGAATGTGATCCCCGTTCCAGGCTTGATTGCATAGAGGTAGTAATCCCCGAGCGTGATGGAGTTGGTGATGAAAACCGTATTGTTCTTGCCGTTTACCGTGAACAGGTTGCTGATGTAGGCGAACTGCGAAAAGAAATTCGAGATGTAGGTGTAATCGAAGAAGTTCGTCGTTCCCGCCGCCCCGCTGTTCGTCGATACCGGCACGCCTCCGATCAGAAGGGAATTGGTCACGTTCAAATTGTTGACGTTGAGGGTGGTTCCGTCATCGGTCATCACCGAGTTGCCGATCGTCCCCGTTCCCGTCCATTTGGCCAATGCCCCGGAGGAACCGCCGATCACATTGTTGAGCAGATTGCCAGCATCCACGCGAAGCAGGGTGTTCGGCGTTAACCCGCTGAGCATGACGTTGCCGACAAAGTGCGCCACGCCGTTCGACATGAAAAAGTTCGGGGCATACTGAAGGCTGCGATCGCTGCCGCTGCCATCCGGTAACAGCACCATGAGCGGATAGAGCGGACTGGTCGTTGTGCTTAATAGAACCGGTCCTTTGGCCGGATTATTCGTTGTGAACGAATTCGCCAGGAGATTGCTGCTGGCCACGCCGGTCCCGCTCGGAGCGCCGTTGGTCCATTTCGTCCCGTTCCAGACCAGCGCGGCCCCGGCGCTCGGAGCCGAAGCAGTGCGCACGTCCAGCAGATCGTTGATCCGGCGCACCTGCGCCACCGGTTGGGCCTGGACAATGACTTCAATGAGCAACCAGATCAGCCAGAGGACAAGGCCAGTGATCCAAAACCAACAAAAGAATTTTTTCATAGAGAGACGTTGCATCTTACGTACGAACAATTGATGGCTCAGTTTCAAGTGACTATTGCAACGGTGCATTCCATAATTCACCGCAAAACATGGATCGAATGAATCAAGTCAATTCGTGCCCGATTACGCGGACACCATCACCATTGGTAGTAACACGGATTTTGAAATCTTGAGGATACATGTAGCCCGCGTCATAGGGAGGTTGTGGCCACGTCAGTTGTTCTCCAGGATCTAATTTGATCGCGTCCACGCCGTCGATCTGAACGTAGATCTCACTCGTGTTATCGGTTCCGACAGCTTTTTCCGCTATGAAGTAGAGCCCATAAAGCCGCATGTCATTGTTAGCAAGGAATTCCGGCGTGGCGGTGTCCGCTACGATTTTCTCGATCATCAGTGGTTTGTATCGTCTGAGCATATCGGGCCTTTCATTTCGTTGTTTTCAAGGGCCAGGTTCCACGGTCGCGCGGCGCAACGCCTGCTTTAGCTGGTCGTACCAGGTTTCCATCTCCTGTTCCCAGGCGGCCATCGAAGGGAACCGTTGTTTAATTTCATCCGGCAGCCTTGGAAGCCTGTCTGGCAACTGCAAAGGAACCGGGTCAGCCGGGGCCGATTTTCTGGTCATGGTTTTTTCTGCGGTTCCTCAGTGTGAACGAAGTGGCTCCAGACCGCGCCCAGGATTACAAAGGCCAGGCCAATGGCCATTTGCAGGAGTTGATCTTTACTGAAGCCTTCGGCCAGCATGACCCCGCCACCGACCTTGAGGATCGTCCGGGTATGCGAGGTGAATTGCTCTGTGTTCACGGGACAAGCACTCTCCTTCCGAAATGGGCGCTGCGCACGCCGGAGATCTCAAATATCCTGGCAACAAGTTCGAACGGATTATCCATGCCGCCGACAACGATCTGGTCTTGAAAGTAATGGCTCCGGTAGAACAATGGCGCCAGGTTCTCGGCCGGGTCCACCGTGGCAACAACAAGGGTGCCCGGGCTTTCCACCGGGTTACGGGTTCCGAACAAGGTAAATTCCATCGCCGTCTTTGCCGATTTACTGGACAACAATGGGACCCAGGATCGGACATCCTTGTCGGCTGTGGCGTTGCCGAATGAGGACAATCCGCTTTTCAATCGGCTGGTGTAGCCAAGCTTCGTGCCCGAATAAGGATTGGCTTCCCTGCGAAAGTAAATCTTCGTGGCAGTATCGAACGTTTGCGATTCCAGATATACCAGGCCGTACAGGAGAACGACGCCCTTTGGCGTTCCCATGATGAACCAGTCTTCTATCTCACCAACAATGATCCCCGCCTTTGGCCTTTTGACGCTGGCCGCCGCGCTGATCAGCATGTCGGAGGTTGAGACCGTCATCGGTTGGGTCAAGTAATCCAGGCAGAGAACCTTGTCATCGCCGTCGTATGGAAAGTTGCCGAAAAAGATTTCTTTGGTCAGGATGTTGTTGGCCGCGAAGATCCACTTGGAATTTTCCAGCTTGGCTTTGCTGAAAAATTTGTCCTTGCAAGCTTCGATCTGGGCAATTTCGCGCGGGAACCGGTCCACCAGGGAAAGGCTGTAGAAGGAATTGCGCCCGGCATAAACGTGGTAGTCGTTGTTCACCAGGACAAGCGTGTTTCTGTAGAAGAGCCCATGACTGGAAGAGATGCGGCGAAGCTGGAATGCGAAGGGCGCGTTCACGTCCCCGGTGTAACGGCCCAGGGCGATGGCGGTGTCCTTGTAAACGACCAGGAAACCGCCCAGTTCAAGCATGCCGATGATCCCGGATGAATCGTCTTGAAGGTAATCAACGCCCACGATGCTGCCCCCGGCATCGGTCTTTTCCACCAGAACGGAGATTGGGCCGGTCTCATCCATGACTCCAAGCCGGGCGCGCTGGTCCACCGCGATGACCCGGTGGGCCGCGACGTAGAGGACCGTCACCAAGAGGTTTCCTCCGTTCACGCCCGCCCCTGAGATGGTGAGCTGATCGCCGACGGCGATGGACTTGGCCGGTTGATCCAGTTTCAGCAGGAAGCTGCCGAAATCCATCGTGCCTTTGAACACGGGGGCGAACCGTGTCGGCTGATCGTTCATGCTCCAGGTGAGTTGATAGCCGACCCGGTTGATGAACTGCCTGTCGGTGAACGCGGCGTAGGTCTCCGGGTTGTCGATGCCGACAATGTTGGCGATGATCTCGCCATCGGCATCGGTATAGACATGTGTGCTGTCGATGTAGCCGACAATCCTTCGTTCCGTCCCATCGTCCCATGAGATGTTGCGGCCCACCATGCCCGGCTCGAACAAAGGCGCAAAGGCGTTGACAATGAAATCGGCCGATAACCCTTCTGGCTCGGAGATGATAAAGAATGGCAGGCCGGTGAAGGCTTCCGGGGCGGCATCATCCAGGATGACGTTCGTGGCGTCGGTGAAGGTGATGATCGGCGATGCCCAACCATTGACGTAACGCAGCCGAGTAGTGCCCGCCATCGGCGCGGTGAAGATGGCAGCGCTGGCCAGGACGTTCGGACTCGCCGCCGCCTGCGTCCCGCTGATTGTGCCGGAGAAAAGAGAACCGCCCTGGCCCGCCTTGGTCCTCAGTTTGAACCGTTGGGCTGTCACGGTCTGTGAACCGCCCACCGTGACCGTCATGGCATCGACCAAAACCAGAATATCAACCGGCGTGCCGCTTTCATCCCAGACGATGGTTCGGCCCACGTCATCGGCGGTGAAGAAATTTCTCGTCGTGGTGACAGTCGTTCCGCTCTGCGCGGCCGTCATGGCGCCGGACCTGCGCACGCCGATGGGATCGAAAAGTTCAAGAAGCTTCTCGTTCTGAATCTCGGAGATGTCCGCCAGCATCAGGACGCCGAAGAATTCCGCGATAACCCCGGCGGCCGCGATGCCCGCCTCGCGCAGTTCATAGACGGCTTTGGCGCTGAATTGCTCCACCCGATAGGTGAACATCGGATCGCGCCCGTTGTTGAATATCGAATCGCCATTGATGCAAACGGCCTGCCACCGTTCCGCGGCCGGATCAAAGCCATCGGCAATGATGATCCAGTCCCCGGCCTCATCCGCGAAACAAGGCGCGTTTGGGGCCGGGGCCGCCTCAAAGACGCCAACTTCAAACACGTCGCCATTATCCAGGGCGAAGAACCGGTAGAGCGTTGTTGGCGTCCCGACAATGACGGCCTTCTGCCCGTTTGGCCGGCGCGCTTCATGAATCAGTGTGATGGGCGCGTACTCGTAAAGATGATAGGTGCGCGCTTCGCCGATGGCCTCGGGCTTTGGCGACACCCAGATTTCATCGCCGATGGCCTGCACCAGATCGGCGCCGATAAGTTCCTCCGGGTCGCCGTCGTTCAGCGCGTTCTCCTGCTCGTTTTCTCCGGCTACGTAAAGGTAGGACCAACCCTTGCGCACGGTGATCTTGTCCGCGCTCCCGCCCCAGTTGCCGCCCTCGGCCAGGTCGCTCGGTTCACCGTAGGGGAACGGCTGGTTGCTGAGCCCCGCCTCCTGGTTCGGCCATATATAATCATGGCCCTCTCGACGGATTTCAGCCTCCACGTACCTGCGGAAGTTCAACTTATCTACGTAATTACTCAGCGAAGCAGTATCAGCAGATAGATTGCTGATTAAAGCTCCTCCTTGCGCGGGTCGTACTTCAATAGGCTGATATCCTTGCGGCACGGTATTCCTTCCGTTTGATTGCACGGCATGACTTGCAGACCGCGCTAAGATTGTCCCAGCTAACTACATTTGAATTGAACTGGTCTAGCGATTTTACAGCGTGACAGCAGCAACACCGTTTCATATCCAAAGATCCAGTGTCATTCAACCGGTCCTCCCTCGCGTGCAAAAGTCGATGATACTTTTTGTTCTCACAGATGACAAGATTCCCAAGAGAATTGTTCTGTCGGTTCCGGTCTACATGATGAACCTCCGCCTTCGGAGGCAGATATTTTCCCAATGCTTGTTCCGCCAAAATGATGTGTTCATCAACATAGCCATTGACTTGGCCACGCGGATGTTCTGGCATCAATAGTTTAATATAAAAGTTAGGATCGGCAGGCACTATCTTCTTCAACCTTCTGGCTGTGGCTTCCCTCCCGTGAACGTCCATCGCACATTTGCGGCTACAATATCGCCGTCGCTTACGGACTCCTTCGTGTAAGTACGACAAATATACGCTCTGAAAAAGCTTCTGACATTCTTCACATTTGAGCGTGTACATAGGTCAATTACGGGAACGGATTGAATGCGACGAATTCCTTCGTCGTGACGTTGAGCACCTTGATGCAGGGGTCAAGCCGGTAGGCGTAGGGCGTCTTTGTGATGGCGCCCAGTTCCCCTTTCTGGGCCTCGAACACGAAATCATTTGCATCTCCTGTCAGCGAAATGGCGATGAAAGCGTTCGTGTCGGTGTTAAGAAGGCTGAAGTAACCTCCATAGAAGCCGTAGCCCTCCGCCGAGCCGGTGATGCAATCGTCCCAGACCGGCGCTTCAACGCCTTCGCCGATGTCGAATTCTTCCTCACCAACGTCCCCGGTGACGGTGATGCGATGCCACAGGTTATCCCCGCCCTTGAGATAGAAGTAGCCGCCGGAAAAACCGCAGTCATCGGTCGGACTGGTGAAACAACAGACCGTCACGTTGCAGTCGCAAGCGGAGATCTTCTCCGGCTGCGGCGAGGTGGACGCGGGCGCGCCTTCGGCCCGGCGTTTCCAGTCCAGGAACAGCCTTGTTCGCAATCCCATCATGGCTGGACTGCCGGCGTAGGATAGCCAGTAGGAAGCGGCCAGGGTCAGATCCTTGTCCACCTCGCGGCAGATGTGTGATTTGACGTAGTAAGCCGCGGCCTGCGCTTCTTCTTCTCCGAACTTCACCTCATCGGCGTCCTGCCATGAGGACTTGATCCCCGACCAGTAAAGCCAGAGTTCAGATGTACTGCTGAGCTTCGGATAAATGACGAATTCATCGGCGAACGGGTTTGTGGCGAAGAAATACTGCCAGCCAACGATGCGCGGTTTGCCGCAGAAAAGGTCGAAACGAGATTCCCAGGGATATGGCGAGAATGGCCGGCGGATGCAGTGACAGGTCTTGGTGACGTAATAAGAATCGGTGATGATCGCGCGGTCCGGTATATCGCCAATGGACGCCTCGCCTTCTTCCGTGACATCGAATTGCTTGAAGACGGTGCGGTGCCCTTCCTTGAGCTGCGGAACGAAGGATTGCAAGTCCAGGAGCGCGGCAGTGACCAGCCGATCGAAGTACTTCGCATTGCCAAGGGATACGCCGTGCCTGGCGCCATCGACTGTTATTCCGTCTCTCACGGAATCCTTGAACGCAGAAAAAGCCTGGCTCATTATCCTTTCATTCCTTTGGGTTGCGCCGGGTTCATCTTCGCCACACCGCCGCTTTCATCCACGGCCCGTTTCCTGAATTCGCGCACTTTATCCTTGGCCTTGTACTTGTGGGATTTGGCCTTTGGCACAGGCGGACTGCCCGGCCCTGCCTTGACTTCGCCGATCTTGACGACCTCATCAATCGACTCGTAAACGCGCGGCTCCAATTCCGGTGCGGGCGCGGCCGCGGGCGCGGGCGCTTGCTCAGCGGCCTTTGCCGCAAGGCGTCCCGCACGGTCGGCTATGATGGCCGCTTGAGGCGGAACTGATGGCGATGCGACCAAGCGTGGCGAGTTCGGCGGAGGCGTTTTTTTTTGCAACGCCTTCTTGTATTCTTCTTCCGTGATTCTCTCGATGCCGGTTTTCGGATTGAGACTCAGTTCATCCAGGCCAAGAATGGCATCGGGATCTTCGGTGGCGACAACTCCCAGCCAGGCCCCGGCAAAAAAGCTGTACACATCGAAGGTGATGCGTTTCTTGCCCCCGGGCAGGACCGTGCTACGACTGGCATTGGCGGTCTTATAGAAGTTCACTTCGATTCGCTCCAGTCTTTGTGTGATAAAATGAACGTGTCTTCCCCGCGTAACTCCTGCGGATAACCTGCCGCCTGGATGAAGCGGGTGATGTTCTCGTGCGCCTGATCGCTGATGGCGTTGCGCCATACGTCGATGGTTTCGCGCCGGACGATGGCGAAGCCGGCGCCGCGCAGCATCTCGTCGATCTGATAAGGCGGATATTCCCTGGTGTGCGGAATGTAAATCATCGGCGGTTGCAGGTGCAGCGCGTGATGGATCGCGGTGATGCTGCAAGGATTGGGCGTGGTCAGGAATAAATGCCCGCCATCTCTGAGCGCCAGCGCGCAGGAAGACAAAAACCTGCTGACGCCAGAAGCCATCCATTGGGTGGAGACTTCATCGGTTTGCCTGTCGTGCAAGTGCTCCACAATTTCCATAGCCAGAATCAAATCCATAGGCAACTCGCGCGGTGCCTCCAACCGGAAGCCTTCGCTCAAATCCCCGCCGTAGTGTGCAACGAGTTTTCCCGGCCAGAGTTCATTGAGCATGTCGGTGAAGATGCTCTGCCCGCCCAGTTCCAGGATGCGCTCCGCCTTGTCGGCCAGCGGCGTGATCCATTTGAGGCTTTCCTCAAAACGTTTGGCGTGGACCGCATTGTAATCCTCGCTCATTTGGTTGTTTGATACTTCTGGAAGGTTGCCGCGTCGATCTCGCGGGTGTCCTGGCGCTCTTCGATCAAACCGATGATATTTGGATCGCCGCTCGCAAGGTAGCCTTTGGCCGGGCCGGAAGCAGAGTTCCGATGGCGCAGTTTCCAATGCACGACGTAGCCGTGCCGAACAATCGGCAGCGGACCGTTGTCAGCCTCGAAGTAGCGCTCGGCTTTGCCCGAATAAACCGCGGGCGCTTTCCAGTCCAGCGTCGATGGATCAAAGGTGGCAATGGCATCGAAGGAATCATTGACGCCCAGGGACACCTTGATGAGGCCGGCTTCCCACCAGGCCCCAACCGGGAACACCACCAGAGGATTCCAGCCGCGCACAGAAGGATTGGGCGTCATGGCGTCATGGTCGCTGGCCCGCAACAGGGCCGGACTCATCGCCAGAATGGAAAACGGCGGCTGGCCCTCGAACAGGTAGGCCCCCATCGCGTAGCGCCGGTTGCTCTCCCGGTGCTCGGCGTGGCTGTGAAAGAAGGTGATGTAACATTCCCTGGCTGCCCACCACAGAGGCGGTGTGCCCCCGCGCAAGACCTGGCCCCAGGGCCAGCAAAGGGGTTCCCCTGTGCGATATTCCTTTTCCGGCGCGAAGTTCTGGTCCAGCACCACAACAATGTGAGGAACAATCGAATAGATGAAATGCAGGCGGCCAAGATGGTTGAAAAACTGCCAGTTCTTCTGCGAACGCCGCCCGTTTGAGGCATAGTCGATCTTGCGGATTTCCTCCGGCTGCCAGTCCGCACCCAAAAGCGCCACCTGCTGGACCGCCAGGAAATTACCGGGATGATAAATCCCTTCGGTGAAGGCGGCGTGGTTTCTGCCGGCGTGCGCGAAGAGCCGCCCGTCTTCGTAGTTGTTCGATCCCGGGTTTTCAAACGGTTCCTCCGCAATCAACCGGTTTTCCTCGCGCCGCTGCCAGATCAGACGGCTGCGCTTTTGACGCGGGTCAAAGGCCCGGCTCAAAAACCGCCGGCCATCCATCGTTCCAGAGTTATAGGCGTGAAACGCGCTCTCTAGCGCCACGACGGGAACGCCCTGCTGGAGAACCGATGGAAAGCGCATAAAAAAAATCGGGACCGCCCTCCGCTAAAGACGATCCCGACACCAAGAACCAGGAACCAATGTCCAACTATCCGATTGCCCCGAACTAATCCGATGCTGCAGCAATCGACTTTGGGCGTCAAGGCGTTTTAATCGTTGGCGGTAATCGGGTCTTGCCAGATTCGAACTTCGCATTAAGATCGCAGCAGACGCTCGGTTCGAGCCGAAGCGTCTGCCACTTGCAAAAACATTGAACGACCAATGCCATGCCCTTCAAATCAAATCTCATCGGCAAAAAGTTTGGAAGACTTTTCGTAGAATCGAAAGCTCCCTCAAAATACAAAACAAGCTACTGGAACTGCCGCTGCGACTGCGGAGTAACCAAAACAGTGCAATCTTCGGCGCTTATTCAGGGCGCAACAAAATCATGCGGGTGTTTGCAACGTGAGATGGTTACTGCCAGGAAGTTCAAGCATGGCCATAACACCAGAGCGAACGGAGCACTGCCATCTCGGACTTATCAATCTTGGCTTAGTATGATTCAGAGATGCACTAATCAAAACCTGAAATGCTACAAGTACTATGGCGGCCGAGGAATTACCGTTTGTGAAAGATGGCGACAGTCGTTCGAGAATTTTATAGAGGACATGGGCGAGCGCCCGCCAGGGTTGAGTCTCGAAAGAATCAACAACGACGGGCATTACGAACCTTCCAATTGCAAGTGGGCAACGCGAGCGGAGCAACACCGCAATCAGCGACATGGAAATAGGTACACTGTCAAACACCATAATTCCTAACTAGCTGCTGTGCAAGGTGTTGCTGTGAGGGTAGCACAATCATCACTAAAGTTTTCCACGATGAGATGCCGGTTCGGATCGCCCAACTGGACTTGGATCGTTTTGCTCTGCAACTGGTAGTGGTTCACGTTCGGTTGGATAATGCAGTTGTATAGGTTGTCCGCGATGTTGGTCTGACGGTTCACCGATCGCGTATCCGCCATCGCCACCGCAATGTCGCTCCAGTCGATGACCCAAAGCTGGCGGCCGCGGGATTTGATCGCATCCGGGAACGCCGCCAGATGATCGTCGAAATAATCGTCATGGAAGAAGTTGACGATGACGCCATCCTCCGGGAACTCGAACTTGTCGTAGTTCCACATGACCTGGTTCTGGAAGGTGATCTTCTGGCCAGGCGTATAGAAACGCGTGGTGTCCAGGCCATACCTGTCTTTGACGTAGGAAATGAAGGCCGCCTGCCAGATGGTGTAGGTGAACCGGTCGCCAAACACGTCGATCTCAACCAGTCCGTCCAGACCGCGGTGCCGGCGCAGGGCGTAGAGCAAGGCCTTGATCAGGTCGATGTCGAGGTTGGCCCCCTGCATGTCAATCACCCGGCCGCATTCGGAAAGCTGGGTGCGCGCGCCCAGGGTATTGGCCTTGTACTCCAGAACACAGCCCGGGTTCGCCGGATCTTCAACCTGCGGCAGGTCAACGTAACCAGTGGAAGTCTGCTTTTCATTGATGCGCTGGCCGTAGAACAACGTGTTGAACAGGTCGCGCTCTTCTTGGTCGCCCTGCCGTTTGCGTTGATCGGCAAGGGGCAGCGTGCGGAACTTTTGGAAAAAGGTTCCCGTCAAAGGCGCCTGCAGGGCCTTCACGTATTCATCGTTGTAACACCAGGTCGTGCGGACGGTTTGCCACCAGAAATCCCGCAGCTTAAGCGTGTTCTCGGCCGGGTACTGATAGCACCATGACTCGTAATTGCTGACCGAGTTGGCCAGGTTGATGACCACGCCGGTCTCCGGCTGGTAAACCGCCTGTTCGGGGCCGGACAGGGCCGCCCAACCCGCTTCGGTGTAGGGCGGCTCCAGGTCAATTGTGGCCTTGGATACTCCGCCGGCATCCGCGTTGGCCGTGTCCAGCACCTTGAACTGCAACGTCCGCGTAACGCTCGACACCGGGTCAAGCGTGAGCACGGTCACGTATTTGCCCGGCAGAAAGTATTTCTCAAGATGCACCAGGGACGTTGCGAAGGCCCCGGCCTCGTTGATGACCTTGATCGTCCAGGCCCCGGTGTGATGCAGCCCGCCCGCGTCGCCATCGGCCGCCGCAGATTCGATGACGAAGTAATTGGAGTTTACCACGCTGCGCTGCGGGACCAGCGAGAACGGCGCGATGACGCTCCGATTATGTTGGTCGGTGCCAAGCACACCCTGTTTGCCAGGCCGAATACGCGACATGAGAAGATCGGTGAGCGCGCGTTGTTTGACTCCGGTCATGCGCAGTTCTTTGGTCTGCGCTACGATACGGTCCATCCCAACCTCTTTGAGGCCAAGATTTTCAATATCGGCGGCGGTCCAGGCCGTGATGGAGGC
>Ga0137366_10001266_pt1 | contig 18533 bp, 16 predicted proteins | sample SagtaG_8_FD_104938 | JGI IMG/M metagenome (GOLD analysis project Ga0137366, IMG submission 104938) | Vadose zone soil microbial communities from Sagehorn Ranch, Mendocino, California, USA - Sage1_L_60_16 metaG | ecosystem: Environmental > Terrestrial > Soil > Vadose zone | place: USA...
GGCGGGCGGCGGCCGTGTCCGGGCTCTTCATCCTGGTAAGTTGAAGCGGCGGGTTGATCGGATATTTCACGACAGTCCGCTCGGTGCCGACTCTCGGAATTACGCTCGCCATTCCTGCGATCATTGGCGGCGCAATCGGTTCCTATTTCGGCAGCAGGCGCTTTCCCACCCGAACAATCTCAATCCTATTGGCAATCATCCTGACGATTGCGGGCGGCAAATTAATTTTTACGAGATGACAATTCCAACCGCGGCGCGTTTTCCGGCGACCACGGATTCGTTTTGAAATCCGAGTCGTTGATTTTCTCCCGCGTAGTTCGCAAGAGATCGATCAGCGCCGAAACGTCGAGGCCGTGACGCCGCGGGGCGAAGATCGACAGATTTTTCTCCGCCAACGCGAAGAGTTTAACCGCCGGTCGAAGACGACGGCCGTGCTTTGCGTGAGTGGGGTGCTCGAAATGTTTTTGAAGATGCACGAAGGCACCGGCGGCCTGAATCAGCCCTTTGAAAAAATTATCGTCTTCGGTATTGCTGTTGAGCCAAAGCTGCTCCAGGACATCGTGCGCCTCGTAGTAGCGCTGCTCGTTCCAGCAGTGGAAGAACGCGCGATAAAACGGATGGTTCGCCACGTCACCGAAAAGATCGACATCGTCGCCTTCAAGCTCACGGACGAACCGCGAAATCCTCTCGCCTTTGCTCATGAAGGGCTTAATTTCATCATGCCTCAGATGATGGGCAAACCGACTTTTCCGGAGGGTCACGAAAGCGTTCGGGACCGCAGCCAAGAATGACGCCGGTTGCGCTGGCAATAATTCTCGCCGCAATCGCCGGACTGATTTTTGTCTCCGCGCTTTTTTCGGGATTGGAGACGGCTCTTTTTTCGCTGCGGCCGCATCAATTGCGCCGATTGGAGGAAAATCATCCCGCGCTTATCGATTTCGTCCAACTTTTTCGCGATAAACCGCGTCGCGTTCTGAACGTGCTCCTGCTGGGCGACGGGCTGGTCAAATTACCGTTGGTCGTGCTGTGTCTTTTTTTACTCTGGCGCGGGCCGCTCGCTGGACGTCTGCCGCAATGGCTGGCCGCGATTCTGATTTTCGCGATTGTCGTCTTGCTCTGCGATTTGGTCCCGAAATTGATCGCGCTCGCCGCGCCCTACCGATTGTCGACCATCGGCGCTTTCACGCTCCAAGCCTCGGTGCGTTTGCTCGATCGCGTTGGACGCGCGCTTGAGCGCGTCAGCACCGTGATTGTCGATCTTCTCACACCGGTGCAGCTGCGCACACGCGCGCGCTTGAGCGACGAAGAGCTGGAGACCCTGGTCGAGATTGGAGAGGAAGAAGGGACACTGCACGAAGCCGAGGGCGAGATGATCCAGGAGATCATCAAGATGGGCGACAAAACAGCGAAGGATTGCATGACACCGCGGGTCGAGACTCTCGCTTTGGCAGACGATCTCACGAACGAGGAGGCGATCGCCCAATTAAAAGAGAAACGTTACCGCCGCGTTCCCGTTTACGCCGACACACCGGACAACATTGTCGGCATGATCGACGTCAAACTGTTCCTGCTCGATCCTTCGGAACATTACACCGAGACACTTTTGGCGCCATCGTTCGTGCCGGAAACGATGCGCGCGCTCGATTTGCTTAAACTTTTCCTGACGCATCCACAGTCGCTCGCCATCGTGGTCGATGAATTTGGCGGCACCGAAGGCATCATCACCATGTCCGACATCGTGGAGGAAATTCTGGGCGACGCGGCACCGTCACGCGGAGATGTCGATCTTTACATCGAGCCGCTCGAAGACGGAAAATTTCTTGTTAGCGGTCACGCGCGTCTGGACGATCTGCGAGAGCATCTCGGTTTTGAATTACAAGCGGACGGAATCGACACCATCGGCGGCCTCGTTTTCACCCGGCTCGGTTATTTGCCGCAAGCCGGCGCCAAAGTCGAGCTGCCGCGGCTCGCGATAACTGTTAGACGCACGAGTCGAAAACGAATCGAAGAATTGCTCTTGGAAAAGACCACCTGTCTGAACGATCAAACGAACGCTGACACCGCCGCCGCATGAGAGACGTTTTTATCATCGGGGGTTGCTGGGCGATTTCGTTTCTTTTCAACGGAATCGAAGCCGGACTGACATCGATCGACCCGGTTCGGTTGCGCTACCATGTAAAATTGAATCGGCCGGCGGCGGTGCGTCTCGATCGATTGCTGAAAACACCGGAGCGTTTGCTCGTCACAGTTTTGCTGGTCACAAACTTCGCAGACATCCTGGCGCTGCTTCTTCTGACCCGTCTTCTCGTTTCACGATTCGGCACCCCTGGTTTCGCTCTAACCATCTTGATCGGATTGCCAATCTATCTTTTCGTCCTCGGCGTTTTGCCCAAGTCGCTCTTTCGCCGGTTTCCTTTTCGCGCGCTTTCTCCGCTCGCCGGCCTTCTTGAAATCGTCATGGCGGCGCTCTGGCCAATCCTGGCAACGGGCGCGGCTCTGGGCCGGTTGTTTTTGCCGGCGCAAAAGAAACGCGCTCGTCTTTTCGCGGCGCGTGAGGAATTAAAACAAATCACTGCGCAAAGCGAACGCGAAGGATCCCTTACCGCGACCGAGCGAGCCATGATTCACAACGTGGTCGATTTTCAAAACGTGACCGCACGCGATGTGATGAAGCCATTGCCTAAAGTGGCCAGCTTGAAACCGGAATCGGCCATTGAAGATGTGTTTGATCTCAGCCGCTCCACTGGATTCGATCGCTTGCCCGTGATCGACGCCAACGGCGATGCGGTCGGCCTGGTCAATGTGCTCGATATTTTGCTCGATAAAGATCCGCCGCAATCGCTCAGTCGCTACGTGCGGAGAATGGTTACGGTCCAGGAAAGTGAGCTGGCCGCGCGCGCGGTCCAGCGCTTACGAGCGGCACGGCTGGGTCTGGCTGCGGTTGTTGATCAAAAAAGAAATTTGATTGGCGTTGTCGCGAGTGAGGATCTGATCGCGCGCCTTGTCCACGCCTGATCGTTCATTATTCGAGCGCCGCGTCCGCCAGTTTCGCGATTCCATCGCGCGTTAATCTGAACACGGTCCATTCATCCATCCGTTTCGCGCCGAGTTTGCGGTAAAACTCGATCGCAGGCTGGTTCCAATCCAGGACCGCCCATTCCAGCCGGCCGCAGCCGCGCTCGCGCGCGATCTTTGCCAAACGAATGAGCAGAGCGCGCCCGTAACCTTTGCCGCGCTGCTCCGGCCTAACGAACAAATCTTCGAGATAAAGTCCCGGCCGGCCGAGCCAGGTCGAGAAATTGTGAAAGAAAACAGCGAACCCAACCGCAGTCTCATTTTCAAACGCCAGCAAAACTTCCGCCGACGGTTTCTCGCCGAATAAGACGTCGGTCAGTCCTTTTTCGGTCGCAGTAACTTCCTTCGGCGCGCGTTCGTAGGTGGCAAGCGCGCGGATCAATTCGAGAATGATCGGAACATCGCCGACCGTGGCCGGACGAATCGTGAAATTATCCATTTTCATTTCGGAACTGGGTTGAGCTTGTAGATTTTAAACTCGGACGTCGCTTCCACGAGCGTTGATGTCGCGGCAACATGTTGCCCGAACTGCACGTAGTAATCGACCCACCATGCAGTGTTTGAAGTGAGCACAAGATAACTCGCGCCGTGTCCTCGCAACCTCTCAAGATCATTAATCGCCTGCGCGCTGTCTTTCGGTTCGCCATCATAGATTCCGTTCTTCTCCAGAAAATGCCAGCCTTTGCGTTCGGCATAATACAAAACCGTTGGGTCACCGTTATCCGCCACCACCACCAGGGCACTTGTCGGTGTGATTCGTTTCAAAACCAATCCCGCGTCGCGCAATGGAGCGGCGCTCGGTTGGTAAAAATCGCGTGCATAAACGAACCCGGAAAAACCGACTGAGGCCACCAGCAAAATCGAAAGCGCGATCCTCATTGCCCGACTGGATATTTTCGGACTAACAAACGCGCACGCGGCGCCGGCAAACGCGGCGGTGATCGGAATGAGAGGTAATTGATACCATTGATGTCGGTTTCCGTAACCGACGATCACGATGAACAAAATCATCGCTCCGAGCCACCACTGAAACATTCGTGCGTCCCGCGGCCGCGGGATCGATCTTGTCATGAACGCACCGACACAACCGAGAACGAAAATAACAGGCGTGAGTGTCGATGTAACAATCTCTTTCGAAATTTTCAGATACCATGCCGCCGACATGATCTGAACTCCGCCTGCCCCGAAGAAATGGTGCGGATAAAACTGCAGCGCGATTTGATAAGCGTGTCCGTACCAAAACACGGAAGGCAAGAGCGCGATCGCAGCCAAAAACCATAAATCAAAGCGCTTAAACGATGAAGATCCGAAACGCTGTAATGCGAGACAGGCCAAGGGCGCGCCGACTAAAATGCTTGGCAACTTAATCAGGATCGACAATGAAATACAAAACGCGCTGGCGAAGAACGATGTCGATCTTGTACGCCAGTCCGGCTCGTCGATCCAAAGTTGAAAGGAATAGAGCCCGATGATGGATAAAGCGAGCGACGGCATGTCGGGCATGAAACATCGGCTGACCATGACGCCGAGCGGCGCAAAGCTGTAAAAGGAAAGCGACCAGACTGCGGCGAGTTCTCCGAAAGTTTCACGAACCAGCAAAAAAAAGAACGGCAGCGAAATCGCGAATAAAATGAGCGCTTGAACGCGTCCAATCCATTCGTGGACGTCAAATATTTTGTAACAAACCGCAGCCAAAAACGGCAGGATAGGAAATTCGGTCCCGACGTAACCGCTCTCATTACCCGCCCAATCGATTTGCGGACGCGCAAAGTGAAAACCGTCCTGGAAATAATTTCGCGCGATCGCGGCGACGTCGCTTTGGCGCCAGCTCCAATTGTCGATGTAGGGTTGATCGATACAAATCAATCGAACCGCTACCGCCAAGATCGACATCATAATGGCGAGTCGCGTCGCTCGGGTCATGGATCGCCTCTTGACAAAGCATCGAGGCAAAGTCAATCGAGTAGCTGACCCTGAATGAAGACGACGGCTCTTGCTCTTACCGTGTGGCTTGGCTTTGCCACGATTGGATTGCGCGCTCAAAATGAGCCGATTCTTATTCCGGACGTAGTCGATCCGGCGAAGCTGATTCCGATCTTGCCGGAACCGCCCGCCGGCTGGACGGCGGAAAAGGCCGAGGGCTCGAGCGACGACGTGGGCGGATTCAAAATCACCAATGTTCATCGTGATTATCGCAAAGGCGAAGGTGTCGACGCGCCGACGGCGGCGATCAGCATTCTCGATTCGGTGGCGAACCCAGATTACGTGGAAGCGACCATGGGCGCTTGGAACCAAGGCAGCGAGACGCCCGAAGGTTATAGCAAATCAGTCACCATCGACGGCAATCCGGGATTCGAGGCTTACGACAAAGATCAGAAGCAGGCTTCGCTCTGGGTCATGGTCGCAAAGCGCTACTTCGTCGAAATCGAACTGCAAAAGCAGGACCCGAAAGAATTGCAGGAGTGGGTCAAGCGTGTTGACCTGAAAAAGCTGGCCGAGATTAAGAAATAATTTCAGGGCCGACTGACGAGGACATCTGCAGCTACAAGTTCGGCCGCTTCTAATTTTTTATCACGATTCATTTTGGCTTGGCTGCTTCGCCGGCCATCGGCACGAAGCGCACGGGTAAAATGGCACGCTCTGCCATTTGGCCCTCCTTTTTTTCGAGCAAGAAGAGTTGTTGATCCAGACCGATGCCGACCGGGATGACCATGCGCCCGCCTTCTTTAAGTTGTTGCCTCAACGGCTGCGGAACTTTGTCGGGCGCGCAGGTCACGATGATGGAATCGAACGGCGCGACTTCCGGCCAGCCTTGGTAGCCGTCGCCGATCTTAACATGCGCATTGTTGTAATCGAGTCGCGCGAGTCTCGCCGACGCATCTTTTGCGAGCGGCTCGATGATCTCAATCGTGTAAACCTCTTTCACCAGCTCGGCCAAGACCGCCGCCTGATAACCTGAGCCGGTACCAATTTCGAGAACACGATCGGTCGGTTGCGGACGCAGTTGTTCGGTCATGAACGCGACGATGAACGGCTGCGAAATCGTCTGGTCGTGACCGATCGGAAGTGCGCTATCGGAATAACTTTGCGCGCGCAAATTTTCGGGGACGAATTCTTCGCGCGGCACTTTCGCCATCGCCGCCAGCACCCGCTCGTCATGAATGCCGCGCGGCATGAGCTGTTGCTCGACCATCTTTTGGCGCTGCGCGGCGAACTCAGAGGTAGAAGTAGGGCTATGGTGGCAACTGGTCGCCGCCAGAACCACTACCAACAGCCATGGCGGAATTCGTCTCATCGTCACAATTATAACGCAGCATCTCGGCGTTTTCGACGCGACAAATTATTCGTGTCCTTCCTCTGCTTCGTGGTTAATTTCAGCGGCCTTTGATGAGCGAAGATCGCAAAACTTTAGAGCAGCGCGAGCAGATGACGGACATCGAGCGTCTCCGCCATTCGGCGTCGCACGTTCTGGCCACGGCGATTTTGAAGATTTGGCCGGAAGCGCAGTTCGCGGCCGGGCCGCCGGTCGAGAACGGTTTCTATTATGATGTCGATCTTCCCCACCGCATTTCACCGGACGATTTCGAAAAGATCGAGGCTGAGATGAAAAAGGAGATCAGAGCGAACCATCCTTTCGAGCGCATGGAAGTGTCGCGCGAGGAGGCTTTGTCCATGGCGAGACGTGGTGAACTTGGCGCCCTTGGTGCGAGGCCTGAACCGAGCAAGTTCAAGCTCGACATCATCGAGAACATTCCCGCCAACGAAAAAGTCTCGCTCTATCGCAACGGCGACTTCATCGATCTTTGCGCCGGCCCGCACGTGATGCGCACCGGAAACGTCGGCGCATTCAAGCTCACCAGCGTCGCGAGCGCGTACTACAAAGGCGACGAAAAGAACCCTCAGCTCCAGCGTGTTTACGGCACCGCTTTCAAAACCAAAAAGGAGCTAGATGAATATTTCGCAATGCTCGAGGAAGCCAAAAAGCGCGACCATCGCAAACTCGGACGCGAACTGGAGATTTTTGTCTTAGACGATGACGTTGGTCCTGGCATGCCGATGTTTCTTCCTCGCGGCGCTGCGATCATCGACGAACTCGAAAAACTCGCGAGGGAAACTGAATTCGCTGCTGGTTATCAGCGCGTCCGCACTCCGGCGATTGCGCGCGAAAGTCTCTACAAGAAGAGCGGTCACCTCCCTTACTACGCTGAATCAATGTTTCCGCCGATGGAGCTACGTGGAGAAGATACTAGATCCTTGATACTAAATACTGGTCCCTCATCCAGCATCGAGCATCCAGCATCCAGCATCGGCCACGAACGTAGCACTGACCGTTACTACTTGAAGGCGATGAATTGTCCGCATCATCACAAGTTGTTCGCCGCGGTTCCGCGGAGTTATCGCGATCTTCCGTTGCGGCTGGCGGAATACGGGACCTGTTATCGCTACGAACAGAGCGGCGAGTTGATCGGACTGATGCGGGTTCGTTCGATGCAGATGAACGACGCGCACATTTACATGACGCCGGACCAGTTCGAAGCCGAGTTCAATGCCGTCAACGAGATGTACCTGAATTATTTCAAGCTTTTTGGGATCGAGAAATACTTGATGCGTTTCTCGACCCATGATCCGTCGAAGCTCGGACAAAAGTTTGTCGATGAACCGGAGCTTTGGAAGCAAACCGAAGTGATGACGCGCAACGTGCTCAAGAATTCCGGGATCAATTATGTCGAAGTCCCGAACGAAGCCGCGTTTTACGGGCCGAAGATCGACGTGCAAGCCTGGAGCGTGATCGGCCGCGAATTTTCCATCGCGACCAATCAGGTCGATTTCGCGCAGCCGCGCCGGTTCAATCTCGTCTACAAAGACAAAGACAACACCGAGAAGACGCCGATCTGCATTCATCGCGCGCCGCTCGGCACGCATGAGCGTTTCATCGGTTTCCTGATCGAACATTACGCCGGCAATTTCCCCCTCTGGTTATCTCCCGAACAGGTGCGCATCCTCACCATCGGCGACGACGCGAAATTGCTCGATTATTCTATGTCGATCTTGAATGAGTTACGCGCACACCAGGTTCGCGCCGAGATCGACAAAGGGACCGATCAGATCAACGGCAAGATCCAGCGCGCCGAGCAAATGAAAGTGCACACCATGTTCGTGATCGGCAAACGCGACATGGACGCCGACGCCGTCAGCGTCCGCGTTCACGGCAAAGGAAATCTCGGCGCAAAAGCGAAAAAGGAAGCCATCGCCGAAATTTTATTGTCGATCAAAGAACGGCGCCCCTAGGGGCAGACGTTCATTCCTCGAGCTGCACTGACTCCATGATGTGGTCGATCTCTTCTTTCAATTCGGGTTCGGTATTCAAGTTGGTCGTAAAGTTGATCTCTAAGAGCTGACTTTTGTAGGAACTGGTGAGGAAGCGCGTATAGACCGGGTTGGCGAATAATCCTTCTTCCCCTTCAAAATCGGGACGTAACGCCAGTCTGCCCACTTGCGTCCATCGATGATGACAATTCCCTTCCGCAGCCATGGTAGATGAGAATCCGACTCGCAAGGAAACAGTTCTGGAGGAAACGAGTTTGCCCAGCTAAAACAACTTGATGGATCTCCCCGGGACCCTGAAAAAGTATTTCGGCTACGCTGAGTTTCGACCGTTGCAGCAAGAAATCATTCGGGATGCGTTGGCTGGACGCGATGTCTTTGCGCTGATGCCGACGGGAGGCGGGAAATCGCTTTGTTTTCAATTGCCGGCGTTGTTGCGGCATGGGCTGACGATTGTGGTTTCGCCGTTGATTTCGCTGATGAAAGATCAGGTTGATGCTTTGCAAACCAGCGGGATCGCGGCGACATTTCTGAATTCGGCGTTAGATCGGCAGGAGGCGCTCGAGCGATTGCGCGGATTGAATCGCGGCGAGTATCGGATGCTCTATGTCGCGCCGGAGCGGTTGATGCTCGATGGGTTCTTGGAGCGCGCGCTGAATTGGAACATCGCGCAGATCGCGATTGACGAAGCGCATTGCATCAGCGAGTGGGGACACGATTTCCGGCCGGAATATCGCGAGCTGAAAAAACTGCGCAGGCATTTGCCGGACGTGCCGATCATGGCGCTAACAGCGACTGCGACCGAGCGGGTGCGCAAGGATATTGTCGATCAATTGCATCTGCAGAACGCGCAATGCTACGTGGCGAGCTTTAATCGGCCAAATCTGACCTATCGGGTTGTCCCGAAATCGTCGCCCTACGAACAAGTGCTCGCGTTCATTCGCGGCCGGCCTAACGAGAGCGGCATCGTTTATTGCGCGAGCAGAAAGACGGCGGATTCGTTGGCCACGAAATTGGATGCCGATGGAATTAAAGCAAATCCATATCATGCGGGGCTCGAAGCGAAGGAGCGCACAAAACATCAGGAACAATTTCTGCGCGACGATGTGCGGGTCATCACGGCGACGATCGCTTTCGGGATGGGAATCAACAAATCGAACGTGCGGTTCGTGGTCCATCACGATCTGCCGAAGAATATCGAGAGTTATTATCAAGAAACGGGGCGGGCCGGGCGCGATGGTTTGCCGAGTGAGTGCGTGCTGCTTTTTAGCGCGAGCGACGTGGTGAAGCAGCGGCGTTTCATCGAGGAAAAGAGCGAGCGAGAACAGCGCGTCGCACACGAGCAATTGCGCGACATGGTCCACTACGCGGAAACGCGCGAATGCCGGCGCGCGACCCTGTTAAAATATTTTGGAGAAACTTTTAGCGAATCTTCGTGCGATGGATGCGATAACTGTCTGACGCCACGCGAAACTTTCGACGGAACGTTGCTGGCGCAAAAATTTCTCTCCTGCGTCTATCGCATTCACGAGAAACATGGTTTCGGATTCGGATTGAATCATATTGTCGATGTTCTGTGCGGCGCCGACACGGAACCGATTCGGCAACGCGGTCACGATCGGCTTTCGACTTACGGAATCGGCCGGGATGTGAAACGCACCGCGTGGCTCGTGATCGGCCGTGAGCTTTTGCGCCTGGGGCTCATCGCCGCTGCACCCGGAAAATTCGCGACCCTGCAACTGACCAATGCGGGACTGGAGGCGTTACGGAATCGGAAATCGATTACACTGACGAAACCGTTTGATGTCGAACCGCGCAAACGACCGAAGCGTCGCGCCGGTGAAATCGAGTGCGACGAAGCGCTCTTTGAACAACTGCGCGTTTTGCGCCGCAAACTTGCCGACGAGCGCGACGTGCCCGCCTATGTGATTTTCTCCGACGTCTCGCTGCGCGAAATGGCGCGCCGTTATCCAACAACGCCGGAAGAGTTTGGGCAAGTTCCCGGCGTGGGCCAGCAGAAGCTGCGCGATTTCGCAGAAGTTTTTATTGAGGCGATCAAAGAGCGCCGCGCCGTGAGAGTCAGGCGGGCCAAATAGTTGATCGTTCCGTTAATTCTCTGATCAAAAAAGGAAAAGCGCATGCCGAAAACTACGATGTCCGCTACTCCGTCGCCGGATTGCCGGAACTCGGACTCAAGACCGGATTCGCGAACGCCTCGACCATTCGAATTCCGTTCACGGCGAAAATTCGCGAGAGCGAAAAACCGGCGGCGGAAGGGGTCGTCGCTTTAAATCTAACGCGGCGCAGCGATGCGGTTTCGGCCAGCGTCACCCATGCGATTGTCGGTCCGGCCGGTGACGATCCCTCTACTGACGACACGCGTCTGGCTAAAGCGGACCGCGAGCTAAACGCGCTCTACCATGATTTACTCAAGCGACTGCGTCCTGCCGAACAAGAGTCGCTTCAGTCGGAGGAGCGCACCTGGATTGAGCAGCGCGAAAAGCAGGCTGCCGATATCAAGCCTGACTACCACGAAAACAATCGCATTCCTCGCGATCAAACCTTACGGCGACTGACCGAAGAACGCATTGCAGAGCTGCGCAAGCGCGCTGCGTCAGTCGAGAAGAAATAACGGCGACAACTTGACGCCTCGCTCAGGTCAAGATTAATGCCTTCCGTCCTGATAGAATTCACACATGAAAAATCGCATTCACATTCAGATCCTGACGATGTCGATCTTGTTTGTGGTCCCGGCGTTCGCGGCCAATCCGTTTCTTGACGCCAAGGATGACAAGCCGGTCGCGGCAAATTTTCGCGGCACGGAATGGAATGACGAAAATATTCAGGGCGAAATCCCGCTAACGGCACGAATGCTCACGACCCGAATCGCCAATATGTCGTGGGGCGCAATTTTCAAAATCGAATTTGTCGATCTAAAATCGCGCGCCAAGCAGCGCCGTGACATTCCGCCACAATATTTTATCGCGACCGATGATCGCATTGTTCTGTTGAACGAAGAAAACAACGACGCGGCCGCTAAGAAGATTTCCGCAATGGAGAAGCCGCCCGACTTTGAACAGGGCGATATCCGCGCGATCACGAGCGGCAAGTTGAACTTTGAGGAAGGCCCCTACACTACGACAATCGAGACCAAAAGGGACGAATGCACTTATCTGTCGAGCCACAGTTCCGGTCATTACTCGAAGTTTGTTTGGAAAAAAGGCGCCGGATTAATCGAGCACGCGAGTAACTACGGCGCGGCGAAAGATGGTTTCCGACTCAAACGCAGCGCTTCAAAGAAATAGAACGGAAGAATTTACCAATTGTAAGTGACCGTACCGTCGGGCTCGCGGAAGAGTTTTGCGCCAACCACGATGGTCCGGGCCGCAGGTTTTTCTCCAATTGGAAAAACTTTGACGTATAACGAAACTGGTGCGCCTTCGGTTCGACCGGCCGCGCCCATCTTCTTCAATTCCTCCCACGCGTGTGTCCCGCTCACAGTCTTCTTGAGAAATCCTAACCTGACTAGCGCGTCGTATGGGAATTCCACCACGCCGTAATGATTCGGCGTGGCCGTGTCTTTGAGAAATCCGCGATAAACGTCCTCGCCGATTTGTTCCGACTGCAAAAGTTTCGGATCTACTTCGATGCGAACAATCTTCTTCGCCCAATCGAATTTGTGTTGCTCTATGTCATTGAAGCCATGCGTTTTTTCATCAACTGGCGCTCCAAGCTGTGGCGGCGCGATCTTTTCTTTGGCCGGCGTGTATTCGAAGTTGCAATGAATCACACTGTTGCTGCTGGAATTAATAATTGGTAGCGATGCGCGCCCAATATAGTCAGGCTGACCTTGCGCATCCATGACGAGCCAATAGTGCGGCAACTGGGAGTCCTCGGTTTCCTTATTCACTTTGAGCCGAATATGCAGCCGGGTCTGACCGTCGCCCTGCTCGGTTCCAACTTTTTGAAACGGCGGCGACAAACGACCAGACATGATCGGAGTGTGTGTCCAACTGTAGAGTAACCGATCGTCCGGAGTGCCGGGGTGAAAACTTTCGCCCGCGTCCGAGCTCGACCATGCCTTGTCTTTAATCACAATTAATCGCCGGATCGCGCTGCCGTCTTCGGGTTCCATCGTGAGATCGAAATCTTTTCCGGAAAGGATCCCGTGAACCTTGATCGTCTTGGTGACGCTGGCCGTTCCTTTCACTTCCCAAACGCCTTCATTCATTTTTTTCATTGCGGCCATCAGCAAGTTTTCCGGACCGGGCTCAGCTGCGAGCGCGTGAGGATTTCCGGGCGGACCAACGACCGCAGGTTGATCGCTGATTCCGGTATAGGTCGCATCCGTTGTTACGTAATCGCTTTCACCTTCCAAAATACCGGGGCCGTGATAGCGGCGGATGACTGTTGGCTTGCCGTTTTCCAGCGCGATCCACCAATTCGGCCGATCGCCTTCGTAATGAATTTTCTCCGGCGATTTAAAACGAACGTGCAATAAATTCTCATCTTCACCTTTCTCCGGCGCGACCTTTTCATGCGGCGGAATCTTTTGGTCGGTGGAAAACATGATCGGCGTATGGACCAAATAATAGAAACGTCGATCCTTCACGTCGGCGTTTTTCCAGGTCTTGCCGCCGTCTTCGCTGATCCGGCTGTTGTCGCCCAAAGTGATTTGTCGCTTTGATCCATCGACCGTTTCGATCGTCAGATCAAAATCGTTCCCGGCCACAATACCGGAGATGTTCATCTGTTTGTTCCCTTCAATCCGCGCATCGACTCGCCACGGGCGAATCTCCGTGGCTTTTTTTGCGGCGGCGAGGATTGTTTCCGGTTTTTCCTGCCCAGCCGCAGTCGATTTCTTTTGCGGTTTGGCCGACGAAAACGACGTCGCAACCAAGAACGCTGCGAGAAACGCCGACAATTTGTTCACGCTACGGGTAAGCTCACTTCCATAAAAAAGAAAAAAGAATTTAGTTGGCTTGTTAATTGTTGGGGCGGCACGTCCTGCTCGGCGCACATTGTTGTTTTTGACTCGACAACTCGCGCCAACCCTTGCGCAATGAAGATGAGACCCAGTTACCGAGCTTAAAGTCGAGAAAATTCGAAAAGATAAATCATGAAACGCCGCCTCGGCAATACCGAGGAGCAAGTCGCTGCTCTTTACAGCAAATCGGTCGACCCGAGCGAGCCGGACAAAGACGGCATTACGACCAATGCCTGTCAAAAAGGCGACGACATCGTTCTCGCTAAGGGCGCTGCGCGATGACGAATGGCCGCGTCAATTGGAGAGTGACCGCGGGATACGGCATTGTTTTCGCGTTTGCTCTGCTTCTCCTTTTCTACCACTTGGATAATCGGCCCCTCTGGGGAGACGAAGCGGAAACTGCGCTGCTCGCGAAAAATGTTTTTCATTTCGGAATCCCAAAGACGGTCGACGGGGTCAATCACATCACGGTTTTAGGCAATCTTCGCGACGAGAACGCAGCCCACGTCTGGACGTGGGCGCCGTGGTTACAGGAGTACCTTGTCGCTGGAGCGTATCTTCTCTTTGGCGAAAACACTTGGACGAGTCGCATAGCATTTGCAGCAATTGGTTGGCTCAGTGTGATTCTGCTCGCGCATGTCAGTTATCGGACATATGGGGACCATCGCATCGCTCTCGGCAGTGCCCTTCTTCTCACCACTTCCGAGATATTCCTTCTGCAGTCGCGTCAGTGTCGCTACTACGCCGTCACGGTTTTTGCCGAAATTCTGATCGTCTATGGCGCCTTGGAACTTCTTTCGAATCGTAAGCGAGCCATTTGGTTTTTAGGCACCGCCCTCATCCTTCAATTTTACACGAACTTCATTGTCGCCGCCGCCAATTTGCCTCTGCTGATCGGGTTGAGTTGGTTTAGTCGAAGACAAAGGCAGCCTCTTACTAAACTGGCAATAGCGGTCGGACTGTTCGCGCTCGCGGCACTACCATGGTTGGCATACGCCCGCACCTGGCAGCAATCACGCGAGCTCGTTCATGAGAACCTCCTGGCAAAAGCTCTCTATTACGGGACAGAATGGAATTTTCACTTTACTCCGTGGATTCTTTTGCTGTTGCCTGTAATGGGGCTTTTCACAAAAGCGCACCCGGCCCAATCTTTGACTGCGTCATTGCTCCGGCCGCTGGAGCAATCACTCTCGATACTGATCGTTGGCTACTTCGTCATTCTTTTGCTGCCACTCTCAGAACTGCGCTACTTATTGCCTCTTCTGCCCGTTGGATGTTTCCTCGCCTCGGCATGGTTATTTCGTTACCTGCCCTGGCCGCTTCTAGCTGCGGGAGTGATTGCGCTTCAGGCGACGACTAATCTGATCGCGGTCGTCACAACATTCGGATTAAGTCAAGAACACGGCTGGCGAGCTCCATTAGTTCAGTTCATTGGAGGTTTGAACGAAAATTATGCGGATCGCGTTACCGATGTTCGAGACTTCTTTTCCAGAGAAGCACGCGCCGGGCAAACCGTCTGGGTGCCGGATCCGGAGTTTCCTCTGATCTTTTATACCGGATTGAAGATCATCGATGGGCGCCTAAGGACGCCGGACAGCCTGCCCGATTGGATTTTGCCGGAAAGCGCGTCGGGGTTATCGGGCCAGAAGTCACTTGCGATACCTGATTCTGTAAAGGCCTACTACGATACTATTTTCATCCGCGTGCATGATTCAGATCGGCTGGACAATGTTCCCGAGCCGGACTGTTACCAGTATCGTGCAACTCAGAAACTGACCGATTTCCTCGTGTATCGGAAGAAAATGTAAACCCCTATAGCTTTAATTTCATGACGAGTGCAGATTAACGCGCCGGCGTTTTCCAGCCGGTACAATTTCTCCCACCGCACATCGCTTTAGCCGCGCCGCGTCGCTTATTTGCGTTTCCGTTTTCGAGTCGGCAAATTTTTGCGCTTGGTCTTAGCCACTCTCCGGAGTTCTTTTCGGCTCATCGATTTGTACATGCTTCTCGAAGCGCCTCGGAGTGATGACTTTGACCGCTTTCCGCGTTTAGCCGCGAGCGCCGCGCCAGCCGCCATTTGTTGTTTTTTTGATCTTGCAGGCATAACAAGAATGTTTCGCAGCTGAGAAGCGAAACGGATTTGCCTGCCACGCCGTAGCAACGCGAAGGCGGGTTAAGCTGCCGCCGCTTTTCGCCAAAAGAAGTAAACCGGCACGCCCGTCAGCACGATCAACATTCCGATTCCGGAAGTTGTCGGCGCGAGAAAGGCAAGATCGACAATCAGTAAAGCGGCCAGCAACATCGACACAATCGGCACGATCGGGTAACCCCACGTCCGATACGGTCTGTCGGCCGCGGGCGCTTTTCGTCGCAGGACAATCAGCGCGAGAACCATCAGCAGATAAAAAATCAGATCGGCTGCGACAATGTATTCGAGCAACTGCGTGTAAACGTTTCCGTAGACGACTTGATGCGTCGCGTCGTTCGTTGTTACCGTTCGCGGCAAAGTCAGAAGCGCGGTCCAGATTCCCTGCGCAATCAATGCCGCCGCCGGGACATGAAATTGATTCGTGGTTGCAACTTTTTTGAAAAACAAACGGTCCCGCGCCATCGCGAAATAAACGCGGGCGCCGGCGAGAATCAGTCCGTTGTTGCAACCGAACGTCGAAATCATGATCGCCGCTGCCATGCACATCGCGCCCGGATTTCCGAACGCGGCCTTCATCGCCGCGACCGCGACGCGATCCTGCGGCGCGTGCTGGACTTCTGGAAACGACAAGAGCGCCAGATAAGAAACATTCGCCAGGACATACAGAATCACAACGATGCCCGAGCCAATCAAAAGCGCGCGGACAAGATTGCGCCCCGGGTCGCGCACTTCGCTGCCAAGAAACGTGACGTTCGTCCAGGCCGTTTGGGCGAAGATCGGACCGACCATCGACTTTCCCAGAATGAGAATGATTGCTAATCCGCCGACGAACTTAAACCCGGGTTGCGCGACCTGCGGACTCCAACCGTTCGCCCACGAATCCCACCACGCCGACGTTCGTGCCGCGGACGCGGCCCTCCAACCGAGGAAACCTCCAACGACAACCACGCCTGCGAGCGCCGCCGTTTTTGCAACTGTAAAAGTGTTTTGCACGAGCGTGCCGAGCTTGAGTCCGCGCGTATTTGTCCAGGTCAACAATGCGACCAACGCGATTGCAACCAGCTGTTGAGTGGAAAGGCTAACTGCATATCCGCCGCCCAATGACAACGGTTGCTTTGTGAAAAGATAATTGTCCGGTGAAATTCCGCTGACAAAAACACCTAGGAATTTTGCGAATGCGATTGCGACGGCGGCAATTGTTCCGGTTTGAACGACCAGAAACAGCGTCCAGCCGTATAAGAACCCCATCGCCGGCCCGTAGGCTTCGCGAAAGAAAACGTAAACGCCACCTGCGCGCGGCATCATTGTGGCCAATTCGGAGCAGCACAGCGCCCCTGTGATCGTGAGCAAACCGGCGACCGCCCACGCGACTAACAGCCATCCGGGCGCGCCACTCAAGCGCGCCGATTCTGCCGAGGTAATGAAAATACCCGAGCCGATCATCGACCCAATCACAATCATGGTGGCGTCGATCGGCCCAAGCGTGCGAACCAAACCGTTCTGTTGCTGCTCGCCGCTCATTTCGAAAACTTCGGCGCGCCAATGCTGACACCTTCTTTCTCGAGACGCGATTTTAACACGCGCGCGAAATCTACCGCTCCCGGCGTATCGCCGTGAACACAAACCGTCTCCGCGCGAACATCGACGTCTATGCCGTCGACCGATTTAACTTTTCCTTCGCGCAGCATTCGAACCACGCGCACCGCGGCTTCTTCCGGATCATCCAGCAAAGCGTCCGGTCGCGTGCGCGGAACAAGCGACCCGTCGCTTAAATAGTTTCGATCGGCGAACACTTCATGCGCGATTTGCAGTCCATTCGTTGTTCCCGCTCGCGCGAGAGCGCTGCTTTGCGGCGCAAAGAAAATTAGTTTGGGGTCGATCTTGGCAACGGCGCGGCCAATTGCATTCGCCAGTTCTTGGTCGCGCACCGCCATGTTGTAAAGTGCGCCGTGCGGTTTCACGTGATTTGGACGCACGCTGGCCGCTTCGGCAATCGCTTGAAAAATTCCCAGCTGATAGACCACTGCGTCAAAAACTTCCTCTGACTTTACCGGCAATTCTTTCCGCCCGAAATTTTCGCGATCGAACAAACTCGGATGCGCGCCGACGGCGACCTTGCGGTCGCGCGCCGTTTCAATCGATCGGCGCATCGTTTCGGCGTCGCCCGCATGAAAACCGCAGGCAATGTTTGCCGATGTGACGAGCGCGAGCAGTCCGTCGTCGTGGCCGGCGCCTTCACCGAGGTCGGCGTTAAGATCGACAGTCAAGTTCATTTGAAATGCGATTCGAGTCCGCGCCGGAACTGTTCCAGATTTCGCTCGCGTTCGAGTAGCAGCGCATGGGCATCAGCTATCGAAACTTCGGTAAAACGAATTCGCTCGCCCGGACACAACTGCGCAGCGACAGGAAGATCGACTGTGATCACGTGAGCGATCTTTGGATAACCGCCGATGGTTTGGCAATCATTGAGAAGCAGAATCGGTTTCCCGCTCGGCGGGACCTGGACTGTGCCCGGAGCCACTGCTTCGGAGAGAAGATCGACATCTTCCCTTCGCTCCAGACACGGACCGTCCAGTCGAATTCCCATTCGATTAGAATCGGGAGAGACGAAAAAACTTTCGCTGTTAAAGAGTCGAAGCGTTGATTCAACGAAGCGCCCGGAATCCAATCCGCGAATGTAACGCAACGTCGGTGTTCGCCGCGCCGTACTCGACCAATCGTGCGGCGGTTTCCAGCCCGCAATTTTCTCAGTGCGCAACTTATCGATTAGACGTCTGGCGCGCCGGGGATTTTCGCCGAGTGGAAATTCTTCCCCGTCCCGCACCGGCTGACCAGTCACGCCGCCAAATCCAGCTCGTAGATCGGCTGAGCGACTGCCGAGCACGATCGGCACATTGATTCCCCCAGAGATCGCGAGCCATGCGCGGCAACCGAGCGCGGGAGAAGCGATCGAAAATTCTTCACCTGCGCGCACGAAAGCGGGATGACCAGCAGCCA